>WNGJ01008631.1_pt1 | contig 19303 bp, 14 predicted proteins | sample 5400611 | NCBI WGS metagenome assembly WNGJ01 (sample SAMN13153375, study PRJNA577476) | soil metagenome | isolation source: 40 cm soil or saprolite under Garry oak tree replicate 1 | place: USA:California | collected 2016-06-15 | reverse complement strand
CGGCATTGCTCCTCCTCGAGGTGAAGTGGCTGCGAAGCTGCAGCTCAATGCTACAGCCGTGCTGCACATGTGTCAATGGATTTGTGCTATTATTGCACGAATGAGATGTGCAAATAGCACTAAATTGGCACAGACAGCGGTTGTGCGATGGATTATCGTGCTAACGGGACGCAATATCGTATTCGTTGATACACCTAACCCGGCTCGGGCGCGCCCTGGCCGTCGGGGTTGACGCCCCGCGCTGCGGGGTTAGTATGGCCGGACGATGACGAACCACGCTTGCGTCGGCTCCCTGATTGGCACGATCGCGATTTGCGGCGCCTCTAGAGGCGGCGTGCTGACGCTCGGCTAAGAAACTCTCCGATCTGTCGGTCCCACGCGGCCTCTCGCCTCGAGAGGCCGTTTTGTTTGAGGTGACTATGGACTTGGTGTTGTACGACACGACGCTCCGCGACGGGACCCAGCGCGAAGGGCTTTCGCTCTCCGTCGAGGACAAGCTGAAGATCGCCCGGCGCCTGGACGACCTGGGCATTCACTATCTCGAAGCCGGCTGGCCGGGATCGAACCCCAAGGATGCCGAGTTCTTCCGCCGCATCCCCCAGGCAGGGCTGCGCCGCTCGCGGGTGGCGGCGTTCGGGATGACCCGGCGAGCGGGCGCTCGCGCGGAGGACGACGCCAACCTGCGGGCGCTGCTCGAGGCGGAGACGGCGGTCGTGACGCTGGTCGGCAAGACCTCGGTCTTGCATGTGGAACGGGTGCTCGAGACCAGCCGGGACGAGAACCTGCGGATGATCGGCGACAGCATCGGTTACTTGAAGGGCCTGGGCCGGGAAGTGATCTACGACGCCGAGCACTTCTTCGACGCCTGCCGGCTCGACGTCGCGTATGCCCACGCCACGGTGCGCGCGGCAGCCGACGCCGGCGCCGACTGCGTCGTGTTGTGCGACACCAACGGCGGCGAATTGCCCGAGGTCGTCGAGCAGCGGGTTCGCGAGGTGCGTGCGCACCTCTCCTCGCCCCTCGGGATCCACACGCACAACGACTCCGGACTCGCCGTGGCGAACGCGCTCGCCGCGGTGCGCGCCGGGTGCATCCACGTGCAGGGAACGATCAACGGCTACGGCGAGCGCTGCGGCAACATGGACCTGGTGCCGCTCGTCGCCAACCTGCAGCTCAAGCTGGGCTACCATCTCCTGACGCCTGAGCAGCTGCGCGGTCTCACCGAGGCGGCGCATTTCGTGGCCGCGGTCGCGAACCTGAATCCCGATGCGCACCAGCCGTACGTCGGCCGGAGTGCGTTTGCCCACAAGGGCGGGATCCACGTAGCCGCGGTGGCGAAGACGCCCGCGAGCTACCAGCACGTCGATCCCGCGCTCGTCGGCAACGAAATGCGGGTGGTGGTGAGCGAGCTCGCCGGGCGGCGCAACGTTACCATGCGCGCCGAGGAGCTGGGGTTGCGGCTGGGCGTGCCCGAGCAGGCCCTGCTCCAGCGGATCAAGGAGCTCGAGCACGCGGGGTTCCAGTTCGAAGCCGCGGACGGATCGTTCGAGATGCTGGTGCGGCGCGCGGCGCCGGATTACCAGGCGCCGTTCGAGCTGCTGGGCTTCACGGTGCTGGTGGATGAAGCGAACGGGGCGGGCGTCAAGGCGCAGGCGACGGTGAAGCTCCGCGTCGGGGACGAGGTGGTGCATACGGCGGCGGAGGGGGCGGGGCCGGTGAACGCGCTCGATTGCGCGGTCCGCAAGGGCCTGCTGCCGCACTACCCGGAGCTGGCCGACGTGCGGCTCGTCGACTACAAGGTGCGCATCGTGGACGAGCACCTGGGCACCGCCGCGAAGCCCCGGGTAGTCCTCGAGTCGGCGCGCGGCTCGGAGCGCTGGAGCACGGTGGGGTGCTCGGAGAACATCATCGAGGCGAGCTGGCAGGCGCTCAGGGACTCGCTCGAGCTGCCGCTGCTCAGGGCCCGGGGGGCGGGCCCGTCATAGTCCAGACCTGGTTCGTCCGGTCCAAGTCCGGGAAGAACGCCTCGGGATCGATCTCGACGCGGGTCACGCGAGGCGCAGCCGCGATCCGCACCACCGCCCGGCGGGCGCCCGTGAGCCAAACGTCCACAGGCACCTCCAGCCGCTGCATGCTGCCATCCGCGCGCGTCACGGCGAGGCGCACCGGCATCGGCGCGAGCCCCCGGTCCCCGATCGTGATCGTGACCGAGTCACCCGCCGGCGTCACGGACTCGAGCGCCTGGTCCAGGGGCCACGCTTCGTAGAACCAGGTGGTCCAGAACCATGAGAGGTCCCGGCCCGCCGCGCTCCCGATGGCATTGAAGAAATCGAACGGCTGCGGGTGCCGATCGATCCACCGTCGCCCGTACTCGACGAACGCGTGATGGCAGGTCTCGGTACCCAGCACTCCGCGCAGCGCCGCGAGGGCCTGCGCGGTCTTGTTGTAATACATCACGAAATAGCGGGACTCCGGATAGTCGTCTCCGCTGCCCGCAAGCATCAGTGGAGTGTCTTCGCCGGCGCGCGCGGCGCGAAGGTAGGACGCCCGCTGTCCCGCTTCGGAGTCGTTGGGGCGTCCTCCGGGGCGCGGCTCGCCGTACAGCACGCGCATCCCCTGCGCGACGTCGAATTGTGTGAACCCCTCGTCCATCCACGGGTAGCGCGTCTCATTCGAGCCGACCTGCATCGGGAACCACATGTGCCCCGTCTCGTGCATCAGGTCGCCGGCGAGCGATAGGGTGTCGGCCCAGGGCTGCATCACCGTCAGCATCGGGTACTCCATGCCGCCGCTCGAGAGGACGCCCTCCATCGAGGTCATCTGGGGATAGGGATACGGCCAGAGATAGGCCGACATCTGCTGCACGGCGTCCCGGGTGAACCGCGCTCCGCCCAGGCGCCATGCGGCGGCCGGGGCGGAGAGCCGGAAGAAGCTGCTGATCGCTACGGTATCGGGGACCAGCGCCCGCGTCGCATCCCAGGCGTACTGATCGCTCGTCCCCCACGCGAAGTCGCGCACGTCGGGCGCGGTGAAGCGCCACGTCGTGGTGGGGCCGCCCGCGACGAACGCGGCGGCCGCTTGCGAGCCCGGTGTGACCACGCGCACGACGCGCCCGGAGCCCCGAGCCGCGGCCAGGCTGTCGCGCGCGGCGCGTGACAGGATCGCGGTCGCATTGCGGAGAGTCCCGGTTGCCCCGACCACCCAGCCGTGCGGCACGGTGACGCGGACGTCGTAGTCCGCGGGGTCCATGTAGAACTCGGCCTCGAGCAGGTAGGGGTCGGTGACCCACCCGTCCACGTCGTCGTAGACGGCGATCTGCGGATACCAGTAGCCCATCAAGTAGACCCGACCTTCGTGTCCCTCCCGGCCGTCGGCAGGGGCCGGCGGTGGAGCGTAGGACCAGGCCACGTCGAGCCGCAGACTGTCGCGCGGCAGGAGCGGTTGCGTCAGGGCCATCCACATCACCGTGCCATCCACGGCGTACTGCCCCGGCCCGAGGGGCCGGTCGGTCGGTGCGCTGGCAGCGAGGGTCATCGGGTGGCCGTTCACAGCGATGTGACCGAGCGTGACGCCGCCTGTGATCGGCACGGGATCGCGGCGGGGCACGCCCGGGGCGAAGACGTTCTGCCGCAGGTAGACCGCGACGTCGCGCAGGGAATCCGGTGAGTGATTGACGTAAACGACGGTCTCGGAGCCGGTGAGCCTGTTGCGCACAGGATCGAGTGTCGCCTGGATGGTGTAGCGCGGATGCTGGACCCAGTACTTCGGACCGGGGACGCCGGTGCGGGTCCGCGTACCTCGCGCTACCGCGCGGCTGAAGGGCGTGGATTCGTACACGGGCCCCGGCATGGGACGCGGGCCGGCCGCGGTGCCGCGGGGATCCACGGTAGGGGCCGCGCGCGTCTGGGCGGCGGCCGTAGCGAGGACCGGTGCCGCGAGGAGGGCGGCGGTTACGACCGCATACGGGAGGGGGGGGGGCATGGCGAGCCGAATACTACCCTGCCCGTGGGTGCAAAGCATCAGGGCTCCTGAAACGGATCGTACGCCTCCAGGGTCCCCAAGGAGTTGCCTCCGGTTTGGACGGAGTACAGAATGCCGTCTACGACGCCCACGCCGCCCGAACCGGCGGTCGGCATCGGCCCCTTCGTCGTCCAAGCGTTCGCTACCGGGTCGTAGGACTCCACGGTCGCCACCCCGACGGTCCCCAGGAGACCGATGGTGTGCCCTCCGACTCCATAGAGGATGCCGCTCACAACGCCGACGGCCAAGAGCGAACGCGGCGTCGGCGTTGGCGCCTTGGTCGTCCACGTGTTCGCGACCGGGTCGTAGGCCTCCACGGTCGCCAGGGGGCCGATGCTGTTGGACCCTCCGACTGCATAGAGGATGCCGTTCACGACGCCGACGGCCAAGAGCGAACGCGGCGTCGGCATCGGCGCCTTGGTCGTCCACGTGTTCGCGACCGGGTCGTAGGCCTCCGCGGTCGCCAGGTAGCCGCTGCTGCTGAATCCTCCGACTGCGTAGAGGATGCCGCTCACGACGCCCACGTCCAAGCCGGCACGCGCGGTCGGCATCGGCGCCTTGGTCGTCCACGTGTTCGCGACCGGGTCGAAGGCCTCCACGGTCGCCAGGTAGCCGCTACTGTTGGATCCTCCGACTGCGTAGAGGATGCCGTTTACGACGCCAACGCCCAAGCTGGCACGCGCGGTCGGCATCGGCGCCTTGGTCGTCCACGTGTTGGACATCGGGCTATAGGCTTCTACCGTCGTCGTCCAGCCCCCACCGCCGTATCCTCCCAGAGCATAGAGGATTCCGTTGACCACGCCCACGCCGAAGCCGTAACGCGCGATCGGCATTGGCGCCCTAAGGCTCCAGCACGGGCAGAAGACGTTGAAGACGACGCTCGAGGCAGAGACGTATCCCTTCGCCGTGGCGGCTAGCCCGTACCTCTCTCCTCGCTTGTCAATGCTGAGGTTTGCAAACGTCGCCACCCCGCCCACCGCCGCTCGAGACGTGGTGCCGGACAGCGTCCCGCCGCCCGGGTTGCTGGAGATCGTGATGGCGACGTTGTCAGTGGCGCCCACGACTAACTGGCCGCTCGCATCCAGGAGACGGACCTGGATGGCGGGGGTGACGATGCTCCCATCCGCTGTACTGCTCGGTTGCACGCTGAAGCTCAACCTGGGTCCGCTGGTGCCTCCTCCACCGCCACCACCACCTCCGCCACCACCTCCGTCACCGATCCCGGGGCAATACAAGAAACAGTCGCCGCTGCCACCGCCGGTGAAGCCGGGGCCGCTGATACTGAGGTCGCATCCAGCGCACCAGAAGATGAGAAGGAGAGTCCCGCGACGCATGACGCCTGCCGATGTTCGGGTTGGTCACGAACATCGGTCAGGCCAGTCAAGCGAGCCTCAAGAGGAGAAGCAGGGCTGCCCCTCGCCGCCCATGCGGAGAGGGGGTCGGGGGAGCGGTTAGTTAGTCCGGCGCAGTCTCCGTAGCGGGCGCGGCCGGCGCGTTCTTGAACTTGATCGGCTCGGCCCAGAACCCGGCGCAGAACTCACTGAACGCGCGCGCCCGGTCGAGTATGGCGCGCGCGGCGGTTTCCCCAGGCTCGGCCCGGTTCAGGGCGTCGAACTCGCGCGCCAGCTCGCTCCAGTCCCCGTTCGTCTGCCCCGAGAGCACGAAGAGGTTCTCGAACTCCCACAGCACCTGCTCGGGCGTGAACGGGTCCACCAGCCGTTTGTACAGCGGCACCCGCGCGGCGGCGGCAGCGGCCTCGTAGCCCGCCAGGATCGCCGCGGCGAATTCCTTGTGAGCGAAGTACGCCTCGGCTTGCGCCAACGCTTCCTTCGCGTCGGCCACCGAGGGGACCTTCTCCGCCACGGTCGTTCCGGCGCACTCGCCCTTCACCCCCTGGCGCACCGCGAACTTCTCGTTCGCGTGCCCCCAATCCTGATAGAACGACGGGTCGGCTTCGAACGTCGGCACGGCGCGCAGCGGCTCCAGGGCCTCCTTGAGACGCGCCTCCCCGAGGCGCTCCATGCAGCCGGTGAAGTCCTCGCCATCGCGTCGTTCGCTCTGGAACAGGTCGAGCAACACGCCGAGCACCTTGATGCCGTTCTTGGCGGGGTACTTCCCGATCACGTTCCCGAGCTGGGCTCGCTCGAGGCCGAGCCTCCCGCCTACGAACAAGAGATACGAAGGTACGGTGCGCTTCTCTTCGGTCATGGCCGCGCTGTGGAAGCCCACGTCGGCGACGGCGTGCTGGGCGCAGCCGTTGGGGCAGCCGGAGATCTTGACCCTGACGCTGCGCGCGAGCTCGCGGTATGGAGCCAGCTCGCCCCCGTCCTCGAGTGCCGCGGAGAGCGCGGAACCGAGGCCCTTCGCCGAGGCGATGCCGAGGCGGCAGGTGTCGGCGGCGGGGCAGGTCGTCACGTCCTCGACCGTCTCCGCTCCCGGATCCGCGAGCCCGATGGCGCGCAGCTCGTCGTACAGGTCGGGGAGCTCGTCCTCACGGACCCACGGCAGGTAGAAGTTCTGCTCGATCGCGATGCGTGCCTCGCCCGCCGAATAGCGCCGCACGACCTGGGCGAGCTGACGCAGCGGGTCGCTCAGGATGTCCCCGAGGCGGAGCCGGACGTTGACCCCCTTGAGACCGGGGATCCTGTGGGGCAGCACCGAGTCCCGGTGCCAGCGGGCGTACTCGGGCCGCTCGCTGCGCGCGTCGCGCACCGGGAGCCCGGTGCGGAGCGGCGCCGGCACGGGCGGGTGCACTTCCCACAGATCCTCGGCGGGGAAGGGGATCGGGCCCACTCGCTCGCGCTCGACGTCGAGCGCCTCGCGGAACCGCGCCCAACCCATCGCCTGCACCAGGAACTTCATGCGCGCCTTCATCCGGGACTTCCGCTCACCATAGCGGTCGAAGACGCGGAGGATGGCGGTCGCGAAGTGGTACATCTCCTCGACCGGGAGGAAGTCGGTGTACTCGTGCCCCAGCATCGGCGCACCGCCCATCCCGCCCGCCACGAGGATCCTGCCCAGCACCTGGTTGTGGTCGTTGCGGACGAGATAACGGAACAGGGCGTGGGCGTACGGCGCGACGCCGAATACCTCGGTGGGCGACGTTCCCGAGCGGTAGCACGCCGTGATGTTGCGGACCGTGTTGCCGCAGGCTTCGCGAGTCGTGATGCCGCAGGACGCGAGGAAGCGCATCAGCTCGGGTGCCTCCTCGAGCTTGAGGTAGTAGATCTGGACGTCCTCGCGCGTCGTCAGGTGCAGGAACCCCGAGCCGAACCGTTCGGCCGCGTCCGCCAGGCCGATCATCTGATCGGCCGATAGCACGCCGCCCGGGATCTTGATCCGCTGCATCTGCACGCCGTCCTGACGCTGGGCGTAGGTGCCGAATTGCAGCCGGATCTTCTGCATCTTGACCTCGCCCAGCTCGCCCCGGCGGTACTCCTGGATGTGCGCTTCGTACTCCGCCAGCTCCTGGCGGATGGACTCGGGGATCGGTCCGCCAGGGAGCGCCGAGGAGATGGGGGGGGCGGGGGGGGCGATACGCTCGGTGACTGTCATGGACGGTTTCCTCTAGGCCTCAATAAGAGCTTCGGGAGGGGCGGAGGCCGCAGCGAGCTGCGCCAGCCCCTCGGGCACGCGCACCACTTCCCCCACCACCAGCGTTGCCGGGGACGCAAGGCGCGCCTCGCGGGCGAGTGCCTCGATGGTGGCGAGCGTGCCGACGACCACGCGTTGCTCGGGGAGCGTGGCGCTCGCGATCACAGCGGCGGGCGTCTCCGGCCGGGCGCCGTGCGCGAGCAGCCGGGCCGCGATGTGGGGGAGCCCCCGCAGCCCCATCAGGAACACGAGCGTGGGGATGCGCGCCAGCGCGCCCCAGTCGAGGTCTGACTCCCCTTCACACTCCTGGCCGGCGGCCACGGCGAAGGCGGATGCGTAACGGCGGTGCGTCACGGGAATGCCGGCCGCTCCGGGCGCCGCAATCGCCGCCGTCACCCCCGGCACGACGTCGAAGGGGATGCCGGCGCGCTCGAGCGCCTCGCACTCCTCGGCGCCGCGACCGAACACGAAGGGGTCGCCTCCTTTAAGCCGCACGACCACGAGCCCCTGGCGGGCCCGCGCGATCAGGAGGTCGTTGGTCTGCTCCTGGTCGATCGAGTGCCCTTCGGCTCGCTTGCCGACGAACACCCGTTCGGCCCAGGGCGCCGCCCGCTCCACGAGCGCGCGACTCACGAGACGGTCGTACACGACGACGTCGGCGGTACGCAGGGCCTCGAGCCCTCGGACGGTAACGAGGCCAGGATCACCCGGTCCCGCGCCGACGAGATACACCATCCCGCGGGGCGGTGCCTCCGAGGCATCGCCCGACACGGCGCGCTCTACCAGCTCCTCTATGCGGCGCCGGGCGCCCGCGAGGTCGCGACGGCGCACGTACTCGACGGCGTCCGAGTCCACGATCTGGTACCAGAGGCGGGTGCGCACCTTGTAATCGGGCACGCGGGCCGCCACGACGGGCCGCAGTTCGCCCAAGAGGTCGAGGAGCTCCGCGTGCTCGCGTCCGATCAACGTCCCGATCTGCTCGCGCAGCCGGACCGCGAGCGCCGGGCTCTTGCCGCCCGTCGAGACGGCCACGGCGATGTCTCCCGCCCGATGTACGGCCGGCGCGATGAAGCTGCAGTGCGGCAGGTCGTCCACGGCGTTGAGCAGGATGCCGCGCTGCTCCGCTTCCGCCCAGACGTCCGCGTTGACGCTGCGGTCGTCGGTCGCGGCGATCGCGAGGAAGGCGCTCTCCAAGTCGCCGCGGCGGTAGCCGCGCCGCCGCAGCTCGATCGCGCCCGTCGCCGCGAGGTCCTCGAGTTTCCAGGTGAGGTCGGGGCTGACCACGGTGACGCGCGCCCCCGCCTCGAGCAGGCCCGCCACCTTCTGCTCCGCCACGGCGCCGCCACCCACCACGACGCCGCGCCGTCCCTGGAGATGCAGGAATACCGGATAGAAGCTCATGGACACCTCGTCATGCCTTCACCGTGAACGTGTGCAAGCCGCATTCGGTCTTTCCCATGCCGCTCCAGCGGCCGGCCCGCTCCGGCTCGCCGGGCCGCGTGGCGCGCGTGCAGGGCCAGCAGCCGATGCTGGTGAATCCCTGGTCGAGGAGCGGATGGTAGGGGACCTCGTGCTCGCGGATGTAGCGCCAGACGTCGTCGCGCGACCACCCCGCGAGCGGGAACACCTTCACCACCGGGTGCCCGTTGGTCCGGTGGTATTCGAGCACTTCGACCCTCGCGCGTGCCTCGCCCTGATCGCTACGCACCGCGCTGATCCAAGCGTCGAAGCCGACGAGCGCGCGCTGCAGGGGCTCGACCTTCCGAATCCAGCAGCAGCGGTCGGGATCCGTCTTGTAGAGGGGGCCGGGGTCGGTCGCCGGGTGCAGCTCGACCAGGTTGAGGCCGTAGCGCTCGGCGAATTGGTCCTTGAAAGCGAGCGTCTCGGGGAAGTGAAACCCCGTGTCGAGGAACAGGACCGGGATGGTCTTGTCGATGCGGCTGAGCATGTGCGCCAGCACCACGCCACCACCCCCGAAGCTCACCGTGAGGGCGGCGCGCTTCGGGAACGACGTGAACGTCCACGAGAGGATCGCCTCGGGCGACGCGGCCCGCAGCGCCGCCGCGCGCTCCCCTACCTCGGCTGAGCTAAGCATGGCCTACTTGCATGGACGCCCTCGTCTTGGGTGTTTCCCACAAACACTCGGGCCCGCCTCCCACTGCGGGAAGCGGGCCCGATACGCGTCGCACTGGTTACGCTGCTACTCCTTACGTCCGAGCACCTCCGGACAGTGCGCCGCCACGGTGTCCGCTCCCCAGGGAGCGAGCACACATCCGCCCACAGGGCTTACAACAGGCAGTGGCGCACGAGCAGCGAATCATGGCTGGAACGCTACCACCGTACTCTAAGCCTGTCAACACGTTGCAGGACGCTCAAGCGCCGGCGAGCTCGGGCACTTGCGCCCAGTCCGCGACCGCCTCATCCACTGTCCGGAATTGCCGTTCCGGGTCGGTCGCATACCACGCCTTGAAGTACTCCAGGCCGGTGCGGTGCGCCTCCTCGGTGAAGGCCTGAAGGGCATCGCTGATCCACACGAGCTCGTAGCCCCGCTGGAAGGCGTCACCCGAGGTGTGGCGGGCGCAGCAGTCGGTGTGCAGCCCCGTGACGTAGAGCCGCGTGATGCCCCGCTCCTTGAGCTCCCGCTCGAACGCGGGGTTCAGGAACGGGCTGTACGTCTGTTTCCCGATGACCACGTCGCCCGGCTGGGGCGCGACGCCCGGCACGACCTCGGCGTTCCAGGTGCCCGCCATGGCGTGCGGTGGCCATTTGCGAAGCTCGCTGTCTTGGGGCGTGTGGGCATCAGTGGCGTACACGACGGTCACACCGGCCCGCCGCGCCGCGGCGAGGAGCCGGCCGAGGGGCTCGATGATGAGCTGCGCGCGCGCCTGGTAGTCCGGCCCGCCGGCGTCGGCGATGACGCCGCCCGGGTACACGAAATCGTTAGCCATGTCGATGACGACAACTGCGCTGGACATAAACCGCTCCCATTGTTGAAGAGGCCGCACCGGGGGGCCGATTGGGCAACGCCTTGGTCCGGCCGAGTGCCGGACCGCTCCCAGTGGTGGCGGCGGACTGCGAGCCGCGGGGGCGGGAATATACATGGAGACGGGGCGCTTGACAGTGTCCCGGTGGCTTCGTAAGGTGGGGGACCATCCATGCCCCGACCGCTTCTCTCCCATCGGACCCGTCCCGCGTAGCTTTCACAAGCGTCGTACTTCCACGAGCCTAGCAGGGTACCGCCGGCGTGAGCCGGCCCTTTAGGGCGCGCACTATGACGGGACGTTCCCCATCCGGAGAGTCGACGCCGCCCACGGTGCTCAAGTTCGGGGGCACATCGGTGGAGGATACCGCCGCGTTCGAACGCGTGACGGAGATCGTGCGGGCGGAGCGTCGCGCCCGTCCGGTGGTCGTCGTCTCCGCGATGAGCGGGGTGACGGATGCGCTGCTCGCGAGCGTGGACGCGGCAAGCGCCGCCGACTTGGAGCCCCATCTCGAGCGGCACCGGGTGGTGGCTCGCTGCCTGTTGGACGCGGCTGCGGCGGCCCGGTTCGAGGCGGAGCTCGAGGCCGCCCGTGAGGAGATCGGTCGCCTCCTCGAGCGTGCCTCCCAGGGCGGCGGCACCCTGCCGCGGCTCCGGGATGAGGTAGTCTCCTTCGGCGAGCGCCTCTCGTCGTCGCTGCTCGCGGGCGTGCTCGCGGCGCGCGACCTCCCGGCGAGCTGGGTGGACGCGCGCCGCTGCATCGTCACCAACGACGTCGCAGGGCGCGCCGATCCCGATTTTCCAGAAACCTGCGCCCGCGCCCGGGCCCAGCTCTCGCCGCTGCTCGCCGCAGGGCGGATTCCCGTGCTGGGTGGCTTCATCGGCGCGTCGGCCGGCGGCGTCACCACGACGCTGGGACGAGGCGGCTCGGACTACTCGGCGGCGCTCGTGGGGGCGGCGCTCGATGCCGAAGAGATCCAGATCTGGACCGACGTGTCGGGCGTGCTGACCGCGGACCCGCGCGTGGTGCGGACCGCGCACACCATTCCGACCCTGTCATACGCCGAGGCGTCCGAGCTCGCCTACTTCGGGGCCAAGGTCCTGCACCCCAAGAGCATTCAGCCCGCGCTGGTGCGCGGCATTCCCGTGCGCATCGTGAATTCGCGCGCGCCGCAGGATAGCGGCACCGTGGTCGCCGCCGAAGCCGAGCTGTGGCCGGGGACGGTCAAATCCATCGCCCACAAGACGGGGATCACAGTCCTCCAGATCACGTCGGCGCGGATGCTGGGCGCGTATGGATTCCTGCGCGCCCTGTTCGAGGTGTTCGACCGCCACAGGATGCCCGTGGACGTCGTGACGACATCCGAGGTGAGCCTCTCGCTCACCGTGGAGGACGGCGCCGCGCTGCCCGGCGTCGTCGCCGAGCTCGAGACGCTCGGCGAGGTTCGCGTGGAGGCGCGCCGGGCGATCATCTGCGTCGTGGGCGAGGGCCTGCGCACGACGCCCGGGATCGCGGCGCGCGTGTTCGACACGATTCGCGACATCAACGTGTCGCTCATCTCCCAGGGCGCGTCGCGCGTCAACCTCACGTTCGTGGTGGAAGAGGGGCAGGCCCGGGAGGCGGTCACGCGTCTGCATGCGGCGCTCCTTGAGGGGCCAGCCGGACGGCCGGACCGCCGGACCGCCGGACGGGGGAGACGTTCACAGGCTCGCCGTCCGCCCGTCCGCCCGTCCGCCGGTCCGACCGCTGTCGAGCTCACCCGTCGCCTCATCGACATCCCCTCGGTGTCGGGCGAGGAGGAGGCGGTCGCGCGCTTCCTCGGTGGGCAGCTCGAGCAGCTGGGCTACGGCGTCGAGTACCTCGAGTCGGCGCCCGGTCGCCCCGGTCTCTTCGCCACGACCGACGCCGCGCCCCGCATCGTGTTTTGCACCCACCTGGACACCGTACCGCCGTTCTTTGCGTCGTCGGAGGACGATGAGTTCGTGTACGGACGCGGGGCGTGCGACGCCAAAGGGATCATCGCCGCCCAGATCGCGGCCGCCCACCGCCTGCGCGCGGAGGGGATTCGCGAGCTCGCGCTGCTGTTCGTGGTGGATGAGGAAAAGGGCAGCATCGGCGCGCGCGCCGCGAACGGTCATCCGGCCGCGCGGCAGTGCCGCTGGTTGGTCGTGGGCGAGCCGACGGAGAATAAGCTCGCGACCGGCTCCAAGGGGTCCCTCCGCGTCCTGCTCCGGACCGACGGTACGGGCGGCCATTCCGCCTATCCGGAGCGGGGCCGTTCCGCGATCCACACCCTGCTCGACGTGCTGGCAGATGTGCGTGCGATCGCGTGGCCGGCTGCCCCAGAGTTCGGCGAGACGACCTGCAACGTCGGCATCATCGGCGGCGGTGCTGGCGCGAACGTCATCGCTCCCGACGCGCGGGCCGAGCTTCACATCCGCCTCGTCACCGACGCGGCCCCGGTGCGGGCGTTGCTCGAGGGCGCCGTGCGGGGCCGGGCCCGGATCGAGTACCTGAGCGCCACACCGCCCGTGCGCCTCACCGCCGTGCCCGGCTTCGACACGTGCGTCGTGGGCTTCACGACCGACGTGCCCCACCTCTCGAACTGGGGCGCGCCGCTGCTCGTCGGCCCCGGCTCGATCCACGACGCCCACACGGCGGGGGAGCGGATCGCGAAGGCGGACCTGGAGCGCGGGGTGGAGCTGTACGTGCAGCTGGCGCGCAGCCTGCACGCCGATGCGGTGGCGACGGAGGTGCGAGCGTGAGACTTGCGTTCATCGGCAACGGGCGCATGGGGCGCGTGGTCATCGCGCAGGCGCGCGCAGCCGGGTACGAAGTCGGCGTGGTACTGTCCTCGGCGGACGCGCGGGCGGGCCCGGAGGGGCTCGCCGCGGCGCTCTCGGGCCACGACGCGGCGATCGACTTCACAGCGGCGGACGCGGTGCTCGCGCACGTGGCGGCGTGTGTGCGGGCGGGGGTGCCCTTGGTCGAGGGCACCACGGGGTGGCAGGAGCAGGAGGCGGAAGCCCGCCGGTTGGTCGAGCAGGGTGGCGCGATGGTGTACGGCGCGAACTTCTCGATCGGCGTGAACTTGTTCTACCGCCTCGTGGATCGCGCCGGCGAGTTGTTCCGGGGCATGGGGTACGACGCCTACATCGAGGAGGCGCACCACGCCAAGAAGCGCGACGCGCCGTCCGGCACGGCCCTGGAGCTGCGCCGCCTGCTGGCGGCCCGCCTGGGGCGCGACATACCGGTGGCGAGCACCCGGGCGGGCCATATTCTGGGGGTGCACCGGGTGGGCCTCGATTCGGCGGCGGACGACGTGGTCGTGACTCACACCGCGCGTTCCCGGGAGAGCTTCGGGGCGGGGGCGCTCGCCGCCGCCAGGTGGCTCGCCGCCTCCGGAAAGCGCGGCGCGTATGCGTTCGGCGACGTGCTGGATCAGATCCTGGAAGCGGAAAGGAAGGGCAAGCCATGACCGTGCGTCTGGACTGGCTCCGCGGGTGTGGGACGGCGCTCGTGACGCCGTTCGCAGCTGACGGCAAGCTGGACGAGGCACGTATGCGCGCCCTCGTCGAGCGCCAAATCGCGGGCGGCGTGAAGCTCCTGGTTCCCTGCGGTACGACCGGTGAAGCGATGACCATGACGCCCGAGGAACAGACGCGGGTGCTCCGGGCGACCGTGGAGACGGCCCGCGGCCGCGCGCGGGTGCTGGCGGGGGTCGGCAGCAACTCGACGGCCCTGACGATCGAGCGGGCCAAAGCGGCGCGGGCCGCCGGAGTGGACGGGGTTCTGGTGGTCGCTCCCTACTACAACAAGCCGACCCAGGCGGGTCTCATCGCCCACTTCAAGGCCGTGGCCAACGCCGTCCCGGGTCTGCCCGTGGTCCTCTACAACGTGCCGGGCCGCACGTCCTCCAACATCCAGGCCACGACGGCGCTCACCCTCGCCCGCGAGGTGGACACGATCGTGGGCGTAAAGGAAGCCTCGGGCGACCTGGCCCAGATCATGGCGATCCTGCGCGAGCGCCCGGCGGGGTTCAAATTGCTCTCGGGCGACGACGCGGTGACGCTGCCGCTCGTCGCGCTCGGCGCCGACGGGCTCATCTCGGTCGTGTCGAACGAAGTGCCCGACCTCATGGTCCGTATGACCGACTGCGCGTTGCAGGGGAGCTGGGAGGCGGCGCGAGAGCTGCACTATCGGTTGCTGCCGCTCATGGAAGCGAACTTCATCGAGTCCAACCCCGGCCCGGTGAAGGCCGCCATGGCGCTCATGGGGTTGCTCGAAGAGCAGCTCCGCCTGCCCCTCGTCCCGGTGCAGGAGAAGACGCGGGCGCGCTTGCGGGAAGTGCTCCAGGAGGTCGGAGTCGTCGAGCGGCCGGCTCATGTCGCTGCGTGACCGGATCGAGGCGCTCGTCGCCTCGAGCCGGAGTGCCTATGGCGACGCGGAGCGCGCCACGTTTGCCGAGTTCCGATCGGCGCTGTCCTGCGGCGCGATCCGGGCGGCCGAACGGGGAGGGGACGGTGCGTGGCGCGCCAACGCCTGGGTGAAGCAGGGCATCCTGCTCGGCTTCCGCATCGGCGCGCTCAAGGACCTGTCGGTGGACGGCACGTTCCGGTTCTTCGACAAGGACACGTATCCGGTCCGCGGAACGACGCTCGCGGACCGCGTGCGGATCGTGCCCGGGGGGTCGACGATCCGCGACGGCGCCTATGTGGCGCCCGGGGTGGTGTGCATGCCGCCGATGTACGTGAACGTGGGCGCCTACGTGGACGAGGGGACGCTGATCGACAGCCACGTGCTCGTCGGCTCGTGCGCCCAGATCGGCCGGCGGGTGCACCTGTCGGCAGCGGCGCAGATCGGCGGCGTGCTCGAGCCGGTCGGATCGCTCCCCGTCATCGTGGAAGACGACGTGCTGGTGGGCGGCAACTGCGGCGTATACGAAGGGACGATCGTGCGGGCCGGCGCCGTCCTCGCCGCCGGGACCGTGGTCACGGGCTCGACGCCGCTCTACGATCTGGTGCGCGGTCAGGTGTATCGCCGGCCGCAAGGCGGCGTGCTCGAGATCCCCGCGGGCGCGGTGGTAGTCCCCGGAGCCCGCGCGGCGCAAGGAGCGCTGGCGCAGTCCGAGGGTCTGTCGCTCTACGCGCCGGTGATCGTCAAGTACCGCGACGAGCGTACCGACGCGGCGACGCTGCTGGAGGAGGCATTGCGGTGAAGCGGGGGACGTTCCAGCCCGCGCGGCGCCTCGCCGGCATCGAGAAGAGCGCGATCCGCCAGTTCTTCGATCGCGCTCCGGCGGGGAGCATCAACCTGGGCTTGGGCGAGCCCGATCTCCCCACGCCCGAGGTCGTGCGCCAGGCGGCCGTGCGGGCCATCCTCCAGGAGCCGAACGGCTATACCACGCACGCGGGACTCGCCGCCCTGCGGGAGCGCGTGGCCGGCGAGTACGTCCACACGGGCGGCGGCGCGGACCGGGTGATCGTCACGGCGGGCTCGCAGGAAGCGCTGTACCTCGCGCTCACGACGTTGGTGGACGAGGGGGACGAGGTGCTGCTGCCGGACCCGGGATTCGTGGCGTACCCCGCGATCGTGCGCATGGCGGGCGGGCGCCCCGTGTTCTACCGCCTCCCCGCCGCGCGAGGCTTCGCCCTCGATCTCGACGACTTCCGCCGCAAGGTCTCGGCGCACACGCGGGTGGTGGTGTGCATCAGCCCGTCCAACCCCACCGGCCGGGCGCTCGGGCCTGGGGACGTCCGCGGGATGGCGGACGCGCTCGGGGGAACCGGCGCGATCGTGGTGAGCGACGAGATCTATCGCGAGCTGTACTTCGGCGACGAGCGCCCGCCCTCGATCGCCGAGTATTATCCCGACACGGTCGTCGTGAGCGGGCTGTCCAAGTCGATGAGCATGACGGGGTGGCGACTGGGATGGCTGTGGGGGCCCGCCGAGGTGGTGCGCAGTGCCTTGGTGTTGCACGGCTACGTGACGACGTGTGCCTCGACGATTTCGCAGAAGGCGGCGCTCGCGGCGTGGACGCCCGAGGGCGCGGCAGCCCGCGTCGCCGCGCGCCTCACCTTCCGCTCTCGGCGCGATCATCTGCTTGGTCTGTTGCGGGGCCGGCTCGGGTTGCCGGCCGTCGAGCCGGACGGCGCGTTCTATACGATGGTTGGTGTGGCCGCGTACGGGCCGTCGCTCGAGGTGGCGGAAGCGCTGCTGCGGCACGGTGTGATCACAGTGCCGGGGGGGACGTTCGGCTCGGAGGCCGAGGGATTCTTGCGCGTGTCGTTCTGTGCCGAGGAGAGCGCGCTCACGGAAGCGGTGCGACGCATCGGGGAGGCGCTCGCGCAATTGCAGCCACGTCAGGAGCAGCCGGTATGAGCCGGAAGATTCGAGTGGGGATTCTCGGGGCGACGGGAACCGTGGGCCAGAGCTTCGTGCAGATGCTCGAATCGCACCCGCAGTTCACCGTGACCGCGCTCGCCGCCTCCGACCGCTCGGTGGGGAAGCCGTACGGCGAGGCATGCCTGTGGCGCCTCCCCGGCGAGATGCCCGCGGGCGTCCGGAGCCTCGCCGTGCAGCCGCCCCGGCCGCCGCTCGACTGCGACGTGGTCTTCTCTAGCCTCCCCGGGGAGGTGGCCCGGGAGGCGGAGGGGTGCTTCGCCGCGGCCGGCGTGCCGGTGATCAGCAACTCGTCGTCGTACCGCATGGACGTGGGCGTGCCGCTGCTCATCCCCGAAGTCAACGCCGAACACCTGGCGGTGCTCGACGGTCGCAAGGAGAAGGGCTTCCTCGTCACGAACCCTAATTGTTCGGCGATCGGGATTGCGATGGCGCTTGCGCCGCTGCACCGCTCGTTCGGCGTCGAGGCGTGCGTCGTGACCACGCTCCAGGCGATTTCGGGCGCCGGGTATCCGGGCGTGCCGGCGATGGACATCACGGATAACGTCTTCCCGTTCATCGCGAACGAGGAAGAGAAGATCGAGCGTGAGACGCAAAAGATCCTAGGGAAGGTGCATGGCGGCGTGATCGAGCCGGCGCCGTTTCCACTCAGCGCGCAGTGCCACCGCGTCAACGTGCAGGACGGTCACGTTGCGGCGATCCGCGTCAAGCTGCACACCGCTCCCCAACGGCCGATCGTGGTGCGCGACGAGCCTGACCGGCCGCAGCCGCGGCTCGACCGCGACACTGGCGGCGGGATGAGCGTGACCGTGGGACGGCTATTCCCCGATCGCGTGCTCGATTATCGCTTCGTCGTGCTGAGCCACAACACTATCCGCGGCGCGGCGGGGGCGGCGATCTTGAACGCCGAGCTGCTCCTTGCGAAAGGATATGTGTTGACGCCCAGTTGATCGCTCGCGCACAGGTTTGGGTTGCTATGCCCGCCGAGCCCGCCTACGTTCCTCACATGTCGTCCAGCGCGCTGATGACAGCGGAAGAGCTGCTGTACGTCCGGATCCCGGACAAGCGGGTGGAGCTCGTCAGGGGGAAGCTCGTCGTCCGCGAGCCCGCGGGCTATACGCACGGCAGGGTAGCGGTGAACCTGACGGTTCGCCTCGGTGCTCACGTCGAGCGCACGGGCGCCGGCCAGCTCTTCGCCGCCGAGACGGGGTTCACGCTGGCCCGCGGGCCCGACACCGTCCGCGCCCCCGACATCGCGTTCGTCCGGCGTGACCGCCTGCCGGATCCCGAGCCGGCCGGCTTTCCCGATCTCGCTCCGGACTTGGTCGTAGAAGTCCTGTCCCCAAGCGACCGGCCCGGCGAGGTGCTGGCGAAGGTCGCCGACTGGCTCTCCGCCGGCGTCCGTCTCATCTGGGTGATCGATCCCGAGCATCGCGTGGCCCGTGTCTACCGGCACGACGGCACCGAGCGGCTCGTGACCGCGGATCAGCCGCTTGATGGGGAGGACGTGGTGGCCGGGTTCTCCTGCCCGCTCGAGACGATTCTGTAGCAGCTCAAACACTCAGGCGAAGGTCCTTCTAATCAACAAAGGCAGGCTCGGTTATGCCAGCGGATGACCGATCCGCTGCCCAGACCCTCACCCCACAACAGCGCCAACCAGGCAACCGCAGCATTACACGACGTTCCTCACCACGAACCACAGGTTCGCCGGCCGCTCGGCCAGGCGCCGCATGTACCACGCAAACCACGCGCTGCCGTAGCTGATCAGCACCCGTACCGCCATCCCGGCCGCCGCGAGCGCGCGCTGCTCCGCCGGGCGAATCCCATACAGCATGTGAATTTCATAGCCCCCCCTCGGCACTGCACTCGCCCGGGCCCGGGCGGCGACGTGGGCGATCAGCGAGCGATCGTGCGTACCGAACACCGGCGTCGCTTCCTTGAGCGCCGCACGCTCAAGGAGCTCCACCGCGAGCGCGAGGTAGCACCGGTCGACATCCTGCTTTTTCGGGTAAGCGACGGAGGCGGGCTCGTTATATGCCCCCTTCACCAGGCGGATCGCCGGGCGGAGCGGCCAGAGACTCTCGAGATCGGCCGGGGTGCGGCGGAGATACGCCTGAAGACACACACCGACGTTGTCGCGCACGGCGCAAGCCCGCCGAAACAGGTCAAGCGTGACGTCCACGTAGCGCGACTCCTCCATGTCGATCCACACGAAGGAACGGGTCTCCTCGGCCCGCTGCGCGATGTCGAGCAGATTGCGCGCGCACGCCTCGCGGTCTACCGCGAGGCCGAGATGCGTGAGCTTG
>WNGJ01002273.1_pt1 | contig 19306 bp, 17 predicted proteins | sample 5400611 | NCBI WGS metagenome assembly WNGJ01 (sample SAMN13153375, study PRJNA577476) | soil metagenome | isolation source: 40 cm soil or saprolite under Garry oak tree replicate 1 | place: USA:California | collected 2016-06-15 | reverse complement strand
GCCAGCAGTTGGTAGAATGCTTCGCCGTGCCCAAGCCAGACCAATCGCTGTCGGCTGTCGTCGTCAGCGGCGGGAAGCAGTATCGAGTCGCCCCGGGAGACCGCGTGCTGGTCGACCGGCTGGCAGCCGAGCCCGGATCTTCCGTGAAGTTCGGCCGCATCCTGCTGCTGCATGAAGGCGACACCATCGAGGTTGGAGCGCCTGGCGTCGACGGGCTCGAGATCGAGGCCAAAGTGCTCGCGCACAAGCGCGGCCCGCGGATCGAGGTCCTGCGCTATAAGTCGAAGAAGAGGGTGCGCGTGCACCGCGGCGCTCGCGCGGACCTGACGGCGCTCGAGATCATGCCGTTCGGCCGCAACAAGAAGGACGAGTCGGACGAGGAAGCCGAGGAGACCCCCAAGAAGGGAGCCGCCCGCAAGCCTCGGGCGAAGAAGGAAACCAAGGACACCAAGGAACCCAAAGCGGCCAAGGAAACCAAGGCGGCCAAGGAACCCAAGACGGCCAAGGCAGGCAAGAAGTAATAGATGGCACACAAGAAAGGCGGCGGGTCATCCCGCAACGGACGCGACTCGAACCCCAAGATGCTGGGCGTCAAGATCTACGCGGGCCAGGACGTGCTCGCGGGCACGATCCTCGTCCGGCAGCGCGGCAGCCGGATCGCCCCTGGTGAAGGGGTCGGCCTCGGCCGCGACCACACGCTCTTCGCGCTGGTCCCGGGCAAGGTTCGTTACCAGCGGGTGGGCAAGGACGGCCGGCGCGTCAACGTAGAAGCGACCGCAGACGCCAAGGCCTAGCCAGAGCTCAGGCGCCCGTACCCGGCCGTTCGTCGACTCGGCTCGTGTGCTCCTGCGCGCGGGGAATGGCGGCCGCGGCTCGGCTTCATTTCGGCACGAGCCGTTTGTCCCACGCGGCGGCCCCGACGGCGGAGATGGCGGACGCGGCGGCTCGGTGTGGATGCGGGCAACCACCGACCTGCTCGACCTGGCTTCTTACGGGAGACGGGTGCGCTGGCAGGCGGAGCCTGGAGGCGACGGCGCCGGTGGTCGCAAGACGGGTCGGCGCGGCGCGGATCTGTCCCTCGATGTGCCGGTGGGGACCGTGGTTGTGGATGAGGAGGGCGCGCTGATCGCCGACCTCGACCATCCCGGCGCGCGGCATGAGGTCGTGCGAGGGGGAGCGGGCGGGAGAGGCAATGTGCACTTCAAGAGTCCGACGCGGCGCGCCCCCGACCATGCCGAGCCCGGAGCGAAGGGGGAAGAGCTGATGGTCGTGCTCGACCTCAAGCTGATCGCGGACGTCGGACTGGTCGGCCCGCCCAACGCCGGCAAGTCCTCGCTGCTGCGCGCGCTGACCGCCGCCAGGCCGAAGGTGGCCGACTATCCGTTCACGACGCTGAACCCGGAGCTCGGCGTGATGGAGGTGGGGGGCCGCGGCATCGTGCTGGCCGAGATCCCAGGCCTCGTCGAAGGAGCGGCGCAAGGCGCCGGCCTTGGACTCCGATTCCTGCGTCACGTCGAGCGAACGCGGCTGCTCGTCTACGTGATCGACGGGGCCGCCGCCGATCCGGTGCACGACCTCGCCGTGGTGCGCGCCGAGGTGGCCTCGTTCTCCGCGCTGGTCGCCGCCCGGCCGCAAATCGTGGCGGTCAACAAGATGGATCTGCCGGAAGCGCGGCGCTCGCGCACGCGGCGCAAGAGGACTTATTACGTCTCGGCCAAGACCGGCGACGGCATCCCGAAGCTGGCTGAGAACATCGCCGAAGCGCTGGCCCACGCGCCGAAGCCGCCGGCACCCGCTCCACGCCGCGTGCCGACGAAGCTGGCTCCGGTCTCATCGGCGCTCACAGTGCAGCGCTTCCCATGGGGCTACCGCGTCAGTGGCGACCGGATCGAGCGCCTGGTCCAGCGGACTGACCTCGATTCGGACAGTGCCCTTCAAGGGTTCCAGGTCGAGCTCGACCGCATCGGGGTCAGCGCGGCCCTCGAGTCCGCCGGCGTAAAGGCCGGCGACACCGTGCGAATAGGACCGACGGAGTTCGAATACCAACCATGAAGCTGGGCGTGCTGGGTGGCACCTTCGACCCGATCCACCTCGGCCATCTGGCCGCCGCCGAGGCCGCCGTCGAATGCGCCGACCTGGACCAGGTCGTCTTCGTGCCCACCGGCACGCCGCCGCACAGGCCCAGCGCGATGGCGTCGGGCGAGCAGCGCCTCGAGATGTGCCGCCTCGCCACCGCGGGCGATCCACGATTCACCGTCTCGAACATCGAGCTGGAGCGAGCGGGACCGTCGTACACGCTCGACACGCTCCTGGCGCTGCGCGGCGCGAACCCGCACGCGGAGATGTTCCTCGTCCTCGGCTGGGACGCTGCCTCGCAGCTGCGGTCCTGGTACCGGCCCGATGAGGTGCTGGGGCTCGCGCCTGTGATCGTGATCACGCGACCGGGGAGAGCGGCGCCGACGATCGATGACGTGAAGACCGCAGGCCTCGATCCAGCACGCGTGATCCTGTGCCCGCGCCCGACGCCATCCGTGTCAGGCAGCGAGCTGCGGCGCGATCTGATGGCGGGGCGACCGGTCGCCGGCCGGGTGCCGGATGCGGTCGAGCATTACATCGCGACCCATCACATCTACGGGGGATAATCGAAATGGCCTTGAAAAAGAGTCCCACGCCGCTGCAGCTCGCAAGGCTGCTGCGCGGCGCCGCGGTCGACAAGAAAGCGTGGGACTGCGTCGTGATCGACGTCCGGGACAAGACCTCACTCGCCGACTACTTCGTGATCTGCGAGGGTGAGACGGACCGGCAGGTGCGGGCCATTGCCGACGCGATGGTCGAGGCCGCCAAGGAGAAGGAGCTCAGGCCGCTCGGCGTGGACGGCTATCAAGACGCCGGCTGGATCCTTCTCGACTTCGACTCAGTGCTCGCCCACGTGTTCCTGCCGGGCGAGCGAAGCTATTACGACCTCGAAAGCTTGTGGACCACCGCGGCCAAGCGGCGCAAGAAGGCGAGCTGACCCAGGCCGCGTCTGAGCCCGCCAGCGTGGTTTGTATACAGACGCGCGTCACGGCGCCCCTTTTACCATGCGTTTGTATACAAACGAGCGAGTCGTTCAGATGATGGTCGCGTAACGGTCGAACACTTCGCGGAGCTCGCTCGGCGGTTCGACCTTGTGGCGCTTCATGACCTCGAACAGGCTCAGGATGTGGCGCACGCCGGCCAGCGTGACGCCCTTCTCGCGCGTCAGGTGCTGGATGACCTGGACCTTGACGATGTCCCGCTGCGAGTAGCGCCGCCGGTTCGTGGCGGTGCGATGCGGCTCGAGCAGGTTCGCGTCCTCGTAGAGCATGAGCGTCCGCGGGTGCGTCTCCAGTATCTCGGCGGCGACGCTGATGGTGTACAGCGGCTTGTCGAGATCGCCGAAGGAGCTCTGTGGCGCGCGCAGCCCAAGGCGGTTGCTCATCAGTGGATCGACTTGAAGATCTGGATGATGGCCGGCCCCAGGAGCACGATCCACAGGACGGGAAAGATGCAGCCAACCATCGGGAACACCATGCGCGATGACGCCTGGGCCGCGCGCTCCTGAGCGGTCTGACGCTGCCGCCGCCGCATCTCGGTGGCCTGCACCCGCAGCAAGCGCGCGATCGGGACGCCCATCTGGTCTGACTGCACGATCGACTCCACGAGGTGGTGCAGGTCGGAGACGCCGCCCTTCTCGGCCATGTTCTCGAGCGCGGCCATGCGCGGCCTCCCGAGACGGATCTCGCGGAGTACTTTGCCGATCTCGTCGCCGAGCGCGTTGTGGAACCGCTCGGTGATGCTCAGCAGACCCTCGTCGAGGCTCATGCCTGACTCGACGACCAGTGTGAGAAGGTCTGTCGCCTCTGCGAGCGAGCGCTGGATCTGCTGCTTGCGGGACGAGATCCTGAACTCGAGCCACATGCTTGGTCCCATGTAGCCGACCACCGCGAGCACCACGCCCGCCACCGGCGCCAGCAGCAGCGGCGGAAGGTTCAGCGGGACGACCAGGCCGAGAGTGAGGCCCACGATCGCCAGCAGCGCCCCCAGGCCGTAGCGGACTGACTGAAAGCCTGCCGGCGTGAGGCTGCCGGGGTCCCCGGCGCGGCTGAGCTTCTCGCGCAGCTGGCTGGCTGCCAGGGCGGGCAGCCGGTTGGCGATCGGCCGCATGAGCTCCTCGAACTGCTTCAGGGCGCTGGTGCGCTCGGCGGGCTGGACCCAGGTGCCGGAGGCGGTGGCCCTGGCCCCGCTGCGGCTCACGTCGATGGCGATGAAAAAAGCGATCACGATCACGCCGCTGATGGAGCCCGCGATGATGGCTGTGAGCAGGATTGGCGACATCAGAACGCCCTCACGTCTCGAGCTGCGTCATGCGGGAGATGACGACGTTGCCGATGAGGACGAGAAACGCGGCGATGCCCAGCAGGATGTATCCGACTGTTGTGGTGGTCATCGGCGCGAAATAACCCGGCACGAACACGTAGAGGCCGAGCGCCAGAAGGATCGGGAGCGCGGTGATGATCGTCGCCGACGCCCGCGATTGGGCGGTGAGCACCTGCATGTCGCGCTTGGTCTGCAGGCGGTCGCGCAGCGTGTCCGAGATGTTGTCCAGCACCTCCGCCAGGTTGCCGCCGACGCGGACGTGCAGGAGGATCGCCGTGACGATGAACTCGAGGTCCGGGCTGTCTATGCGCAGCAACAGCGAGCTCAACGCGTCCTCCACCGAGGTCCCCAGCGCGATCTCTGTGGTCACGCGCTCGAACTCGGTCGACACCGGGGGCGGCGACTTGGCGGCCACCGTCTCCAGGGCGCGGTCGATCGCATAGCCCGTCTTCAAGGAGTTGGACAGCAGCTGGAGCATGCCAGCCAGCTGCTCGTTGAACCGGTCGCGGCGGCGGCTCTGCAGGTAGCGAACCACCAGCGGCGGGACGATGAACCCGACCACGCCAAGGATGAGCGGCCCGACGGACAGGCCGAACCGGAACAGGCCGATGAGCGCCCCGAGGGCGACTGCGCCGATGCGAATCAGGAGGTATTCGGCCGGCGTGATGCTGAGGCCGGCGCGGCCGAGGTCCTCGGCGAGGGTGGGCTTGCCCTGCCCCCTCCGGCGCTGGCTCAGCGTGTCGGCGGCGGGACGAAGCAAACGCTCGACGAGCTCGCGAGGCGTCGCGCGGGGCTGTCGGGGCATTTCGGGCGCCGGGGCGCGTTCACGCCGGATCCGGTCGACGCTCCAGAAGAAGATGGCGATGGCCAGCGCGGCCGGCACCGCGATCACAACGGCAACGAGCTGACTGCTCAAGCGTCGATGCCGGCGCAGGCACCCTCTCCCGCTTGCGGGAGAGGGATCGGGGGTGAGGGACCGTCGACTCTGGCACAGGCACCCTCTCCCGCTTGCGGGAGAGGGATCGGGGGTGAGGGAGCGTGGACGAAGGCCACCGCCGTTAGAACAGCGACGGGAAGGCGGCCTGGACCGTCTGCAGCGTGACGCCCTTGGCCGAATTCACGCCCGGGCAGCTCGGATCCGAGGCCTGGGAGCTCGACGGCTGGTAGTCGTGGTACGACTCGAGCTCGTACTTGAGCGAGGCGTACGTCAGGAACCAGGTGATGAACTCGGACTGGCAGTACGTGACCACGACGGTAAGGCTCGAAGCCGTCGCAGCCGCCGAGGCGCCGCTCGCCGAAGCCGATCCGACGCGAATCACGTGGATGTCGTGAAAGATCGTCTTGGTGGCAATCTTGCCGTTCGTCTCCACTGTGGCGATGACCGATATGTAGTCGTCGGGCTGGATGTTGCCGCCAACGCCCTGCAGATCGCTGGTCGGCAGCTGCAGCGCGACGTATCCCGACTGAATGGGTAGGTACTCGGACTGGGCGCCGAGCGCTCCGCCCGGCTTGGCGATCACGTTGGAGGTGATCGGCTGACCGGACACGATCGTTACCAGAGGGATCATGCCCTTCACCTCGGCGCTGTTGTGAAAGAAAAGCGAAGCCGGGTAACCGGCGACCGGGATGCTCCTCATCTCGAGCGCCGAAGCGTCGATCGGGATCCGCGGTTGCAGGTCCCTCGTGGCGACGACCACCGACTGCTGGGCCGTGCCCTGGCCGGCGCTGGCGTTGATGGCGACCAGCACGAAGGCCGCGATCACAAGTACGGCAAGGAGGATTCCGAGGAGGGTGAAGGGTCTCCGAGATGTCAGTCCGCCCAGGTTAAGACGCGCCACGGCCGGACCATCATAGGCAAGATATCCGCGTGTCGCTCCGCTTAGAGAGGCCTCTTCCAGGCGCCCGAAGGCGCCAGAAAGGCCAATCCCTGGTCGAGTTTGCGCTGTCCTCGGTCGTGCTCCTTCTGCTGGTCGGAGGGCTGGTCGACATAGGGCGTGCGATCTACATCACGGAGGCGCTTTCGAACGCGGCTCGTGAGGGGGCCCGGCACGGGGCCTGGTTCGACGCGTCCCACCTTCAGTCGCCCTACCTCTACGACGCCGAGATCAAGTCGGTGGTCGACCAGGAGCTGGCGACTGCTTCACTCCCGGCCTCGGTTCTGAAGAACCCGGGCACAACATGCCCCGCCGTCACCGACGGCAACACGTACCACAACCCGCCGTACGCGAACGCAGCGTATCCCCCGACCGCGAACATCACGTGGCTATACATCTGCTACTCCAATACTTCCGGCGTGGACTTCGGCGGGCCGCAGACCGGGCAGGGCAACACAGACCTGAACGTGATCGTCCTCTACACGTATGCGCCGCTGACCCCGCTGCTGGGCGGTCAGTTCGGCACGTTCCACCTCGCCAACAATCAGCACATGACCGTCCAGGGAACGTGATGCCGGCGAAGGCCTCGACGGGCCAGCGATCCCAGGCGCTGATCGAGTTCGCCCTCATCTCGCCCGTGTTGCTTCTGCTCGTGTTCGGGATCATCGACATCGGCCGCGCCGTCTTCTACTACGACACGCTGGCGCACGCCGCGCGAGAGGGCGCGCGGGAGGCGATCAGCGCGTCGACGCCGCTGCCGACTGACGCATCGGTGCTGGCCGCGGTGATGCAGCAGCTCGTGGGCGCACCAGTCACTGCGCCGTGCCCGCAGGGACCCGTGACGAGCGCCACGCCTCCCTCGAACACGGCCTGGCTCTACATCACCGAGCCGAACCCGCCCTCCACGGTCGAGACCGCCCCGCCGGACAACGCTCCAGGTGGCGAGTTCGCCGCGCCCGCGAGCGGCAGCTGCAGCGCGGTCAATCCGGCCGTGGGCAACACCACCCTGCAGGTGACCCTCCGATTCAACCTGGTGCTCATCACCCCGATCCTCTCGCAGGTGACCGCGGACCACATCGTGCTCACCGCCGCGGCCATCTTCAGGACCGAGTATTGATGCGGTCGCGCGGCGCAGGCGCCAGTTGGAGCCGGGGGATCCTGATCCGTCCGCGCAATCAAAAAGGTCAGGCCATCGTGCTGGTGGCGCTGATGCTGGTGGCAGTGGTCGGCATGGCGGCGCTGGCCATCGACGGCTCGCGCGCTTACGCGCTGCGGCGCGACCTGCAGGCCGCACTCGACGCCGCGGTCCTGGCCGCGGGCGACAACTATCAGCGGACGAGCAACTTTCCCTCCGCGGAGGCAGCCGCCTCCAAGATCTTCGGTACCAATCTGCGTCTGTACAGCAACCCATCGTGCTCGCCTGGGTACATCTCACCCGGCGCCGCGCCGGTGACGATCACCTGCACGTTCTCCGACGGGACGACGCTGACCCAGGTCGTTGCGAACGCCGGTCCCGGAGGCACTACCTTCACGTTCGCCGCCACGCGAGGGCTGACGCTCCAGTTCGGGCGCATCCTCACCAACGGCGGCTCGCCGCAGGTCGCAGCCTCGGGTGGCAGCAGTGTCGGCAACCTCGTCTACCAGCCCACGCTCGCCGCCCTCAACTCGGCCGGGTGCGGCGGTGTTCCCGGCGCCGCGATATCGACGACCAGCGGTGGGCTGGCCGTGATCGGGGACGTCGTCTCGAACGGTGCCATCTCCATCGCAGGCTCGGCTCAGGTCGCCGGCGACACGTACGCCCGCTGCCAGGCCTCGGTCCCTAACCTGCAGAGTCAGTGCTATTCGAGCGGTAACAACGCACCCTGCAGCTATCCCGATGTGCTCGGAACAACCAGGACTGGCTACGCCCTTTCCGATCCGAACTACCCTCCGCCGACGGTCGTCGGAGGGTCCCAGTCGAAACCGGCGACCAATGTGCTCATCGCCGCGGGGACCTACGCTGTGGATCCATCCTTCGCCAGCGGAACGTGCTACTTCCTTGGTGGCGGTGTCTACAGGTGGAACGGCGGCTACACGAACAGTGGCGCATTCGTATCCAACGAGCTCAGGCCGCCGGACGAGCCTATTTACAACGACAACACGCAGCTGCAGCCACACCAGTTCTGGAACACCAACGGGATCAACTGCGGCGGCTCGGCGCAAGTGACCGCGATCTCCGGCCCCAATGCCCTGTCCAACCAGACGTGGGCGATCGTCATCACGGCGACAAGAACGTCGACGTTCAATGGACTGCCGTACCTGCGCGAAAGCGCGCCGTCGAGGTGCTACACGGTCCAGACGAACGGCACCACCCGCATCATCCAGGTGCGCGTGAGCAACGTGCCCGGCGCGACCGGCTACAACATCTACCTCGCGCCCAGCGGCTCGTGCAACGGGCCCTTCGGGTTCTCCGAGTCGCTGGCTGTGGTCGGGACGCCGGCCAACAACAACACAGCAGCATGTCCTGCCTACTCGGGGGGTAGCTGCAGCCTTGGCAACGAGGGAATCGTGCTCGACTCGACCAACCTGATCGTGCCGAATGTGCTCGCACCGGCTGACACGTTCGGTGCGTACCCGCCGGCGCCCGAATCCGCGCCGCTCCGGAGCAACCTGCCCAACGAGAACGCAGATCGCGCGGCCCCGCCGGCAGGGGATCGAGCTAACGAGAACCACTGCGACGCGGTTGGCGGGACGTTGGTCACGTGTCCCGGGGCCGTGACCCCCGGCTCGGTCTCCTTCTACATCCCGTCCGGCGGCTGCTTGAACGCCGGGTCAGGAGGCGATGACTACTTCTTCAGCGGCTACCAGTACAACTGGATCGTGGTGTATGAGCCAGGCGCGGGCAACCCGCCCGCCAACACCTGCTCCAACAACATGGCGGCCGCCGTTGATTCGGCATTCATCGGTTACGTGTACACGCCGTCGGCCTCGCTGACCATCACCAAGGCTTCGACCTTTCGGACCGATGAGAGCGGTGGCCTGCTTGCGGACACCATCACGTTCACGGGCCAGATGCCGACGATCATCGGCGACCCTGCGGACTACGGGCCGGCGCCCCCGGCAACCCGGATCGTCAGTTGAGGCTTTCGGGCGCCTCCGGCGTCACGAGCTGAGCCTCCGCGACTGGCACCTCGGGCAGAGCCGCCTCATGCCCGTCGCCTGAGGGTTCCGCGGCCTCGGCTTGCGCCGGCGGCTCTGCCGGCTCGCCATTCTTCTCGACCGGTGAGGCGTGCAGCCGCGAGCGGACGGCGGAGGCCGACCGCTTGTCTCCAGAGTCTTCGAATCGCTGGGCGGCCACGCCCCACGCCGACCGGGCCTCATCGCGGCGGCCGAGGCCCGCGAACGCGTCGCCGCGCAGGGTCAGCGCCGCTGCGCGGTCCTTCGTCTTGTCGGCCGGCAGCAGCATGAGGGTGCTTTCGATGAGACGAAGCACCTCTTCGTAGGCTCCGACTGCAAGAGCGTTCTTTGCAGCCTGGGCCAGGAACGAGGAGGTACGCATGGCGTCGGCCGCGGTGCCGGCCTGGTACAGATGGTTCGCTATCTCGGCCGCATGGTCCTTGGCGGTCTTGCCATAGACGCGCTCCAGGGTGTCGCCGACGGCCAGGTGGTACGCCTGCAGCCGCGGCAGCGGCATTGCCGCCAGCACTCGCTGGCGCACGAGGTCGTGCGAGAACCGGTAGCGCTCGTTTCCGGACTTGGACAGAAGCCGCGCCTTGGTCGCCTCTTCGAGCGCCTCGCGCAGCTCCCCGCCCGACAGCTCGCCGAACGCCTCGAGCAGCGCGACGTCGAAGTCGCGCCCGATCACTGCGGACGCGATGAGCATGCGGTGCGCAGGCTCGCTGAGCCGCTCGAGGCGGCGGCCGATGAGGCCGCGCACGCTCTGCGCCAGCTCCAGGTCTTCCTCGGTATAGCTCGCCTGCGATCGCGCGCGAACGCCGCCGAGGAGGCCCTCGGACTCCGCCATGTAGAGGTATGAGTGCTCGACGAACAGAGGGTTGCCCTCGGTCGCGGCCTGGATGCCGATGACCTGCACCGCCGTGAGCGCGCCGCCCGCGAGGCTCATCAGCATCTTCTCGACCTCGGCGTCGGTGAGCCTGCCGAGCGCGATGCGCTGCGCGCGGCGGCGGCGCAGCAGTCGCGCGACCACACCGGTGAACGGCCGCTCGGGGTCAAGGTCGGACTCCCAGTACGTGCCAAGCACGACGATCTTGCTGTTGCCGAGTCGCTCGGCCAGGTCGCGCAGCAGCAGCACGGTCGCCTCGTCAGCCCACTGCAGGTCGTCGAGCACTACCAGAAGGGGCTTGGCGCCCTGCGACGCGACGAGCAGGTCGAAGACCGCCTTGAACAGCGATTCGCGCCCACCGTCGGAAGTGTCGTTGGAGCCCAGCGTCGTGCCGCGCACCTTGGCCCGGAGGCTCGGCACGAGCTCGGCGAGCATGGCGCCGCTCGCAGCGGCGAGCTCTTGCAGAGGTCGCTGCGGGGACGCGGCGATTGCGCCCGCCAGGACATCGCGGAAGGGCGCGTACGGCGCTTCCTCCTGCTCGGCGCAGCGGCCGCCCAGGACGATCCATCCCTTGCGCGAGGCCTCTCCTGAAACTTCCGCCGCCAGGCGGGACGCGCCGATGCCAGGCGTCCCGGCAAGGAGGACGATTCCGCCGGTCCCGGTGGCGGCGCGGTCCAGCACGAGGCGGATGTCGAGTCGCTCCTGGTCGCGGCCGACGAAGCCGTCGCCCGGGGTGACGACGTGGGCGATCAAAGCCGGCATCTCGCCGGGGGTCGCCTCGTGCAGGCGCCACCGGTCTGGGAATCCCTTCAGCTTGTAGTGGCCGCGATACGTGAAGTGGATCTCGACCACGGGCCCGACCAGCTGGCGGACGACCTCGGAGACGAGAACCTGCCCGCCTTTCGCCTTGCCCGCGACACGGGCGGCCATGTTGACGGCTGCGCCGAAGATGTCGCCCGCCTCTTCGACAACCTCGCCAGTGTTGATGCCGATGCGGATCCGAAGCTTGCGGTGTGGGTTCGCCTTGCTGTAGTCGGTGATCGCCCGCTGGATGTCGAGTGCGCATTCGACCGCATGCCGGGTCGAGCCGAAGCTCACCATCACGCCGTCGCCAAGACCCTTGATGCGGCGTCCCGCGTGCTCATTGATCTTCTCGCCGACGATGGTCTCGTAGGCCTTCATGATCTCGTGCGACTCGGTGAATCCACGCGTCGACAGCAGGTTGGTCGATCCTTCGACGTCGGTGAACATGATCGAGACCGTCCCTTCCGTCTGACCCGTCGAGAGGCTGCCGATGATCGTGTCTGCGGTCAGCGGCGAGGACGCGTCGATGGGCTGACCTAGTCCGGCCGCCACCTCGCGCAGCAGTGATGGACCGGAACGGAACCCGGCCTCGCCTTGAGCGTACTTGACCATCTCGAGAAGTCCCGCCTCCGCAGCCTGGCGAAGCTCCCGCGACGCGGATTCCCTGGACAGGTGGTTCGGCTTGGCATAGTCGCTGGCCTTGATCTCCGCGCCCTCGAAAACCTGGGTGATCGTCGGCGCCAGGCGGAGGTTCAGGTTCTTGTTCGTGACGATGCTCTCGATCACGGCCTTCAAGCGCCGGCTCACGCCCAGGCCGCTGTGCCCGGCCTCGGATTGAACCGTGGGCAGTATGCCCGCGTTCGCGATGAAGCCGCTCTGAGCGGCGGCGGCCATGCGGCCGAGCTCGGTGGTGGCTCGGGCCATCGCGGTGGCGGCTTGCAGCGCCTGCGCGGCGGCCACCGAGTCGCCCAGCGAGGCGAAGGACTGGGGCGGTGCGGCCGGCACCGGACCCGCGGCGATGGGCGCGACTCCCTGCACGGGCATGGCGGGGACCTCGCCGGCGAGCGGCGCGGGGGGCCGAGGAGGAGGCGCCACCGGAGGCGGCTCGTAAGCCGGCAGCGGCTCGGCCACCGCGGGTCCTGGCGATGGCGCGGCGGCCTGAAGGTCGGCCACCGCGGAGCGCGCAGCGTCGATGAGCTTGCGCATCTCCTCCTGCATCTCGGGCGTTGACGCCATCGCCTGCGATGAGGTGGCCGGGGTGGCCTGCGTCTGCACCTGGGCCGCGGGCCGATCGGAGCTGAAGGGCACGACCACGACCTGGCGCACCACCTTCTCCTCGCCCCCGCGCTGTCCGGTGATGAGCGGATCTTTGACGACGGGCATCATGCTGTCGGACCCGGCCGGGATGAATCGCGCCTGCACCGGGTCGAAAAGATCCTTGTCCACCTGCACGCCGTAGAACGCGGCCTTGTCCAGCGACGTGGGCACGTAGCCGGTCGCGTTGTACTCGAGCCGCAGGTCGCCGCCCATGCCGAGCAGGAAGATGTCGCGAAGGATCGGTCCGTTCTGGTCGTAGCCGACCACCTCGGCGATCTGCGCGATCTTGCGCCGGCCGTCAGGCATGCGGGCCTGGTGGACGATGAGGTTCACCGCTGACGCGATCTGAGCGCGCACAGCCTCGAACGGGATGTCGATCGAGGCCATCATCACCATCGTCTCCAGGCGGGAGAGCGCGTCACGCGCGGAGTTGGAGTGGATGGTCGACATCGAGCCGTCGTGGCCGGTGTTCATGGCCTGCAGCATGTCGAGGGCCTCGGAGCCACGAACCTCTCCGACCAGGATGCGGTCGGGGCGCATTCGAAGGCTGTTGCGAAGGAGCTGCCGGATCGTCAGCTCGCCCTTGCCTTCGACGTTGGGTGGGCGGTGCTCGAGCGAGATGACGTGCGGGTGGTCGATCTGCAGCTCGGCAGCGTCCTCGATGGTGATCACGCGCTGGTTGTGCGGGATGAATCGGGCGATCACGTTGAGCGACGTGGTCTTGCCGGAACCGGTGCCGCCGGACACCAGGATGTTCATGCGTCCAAGCACCGCGGCCTTGAGGAACTCCGACATGGCGGGACTCAGGCTGCCCTCGCGCGTCAGGTCGTCCATGCCGAGCACCGCGTCCTTGAACTTGCGGATCGTCAGCGCCGGACCGTGGATGGACGCGGGCCTGATGATCGCATTGACGCGGCTTCCGTCGGGCAGGCGCGCGTCGACCATCGGGTTCAGGCCGTCGATGTGGCGGCCGGTCGTGGCGACCATGCGCCGGATGGTCTCCAGCAGCTGGTTTTCGTCGTCGAAACGGACGTCGGCCTTGGTGAGCACGCCGCGGCGCTCGATGAAGACCTGGTCGGGGCCGTTGACCATGATCTCGCTCACCGACCTGTCGTGGAGAAGCGGGTCGAGCGGGCCGTAACCGACCGCGGCACGAAGGATGATGTCGGCCAGCGCCGATTTCTCTCCAGGGTTGAGCGTGATGCTGTCCTCGGCGAGGAAGCGGTCAAGGTACGTGCGCACCGCGCGCGAGAAGGCGAGCGTGTCGCCTGTGGTGAGGCCTGCATCCCGCACGAGCGCGAGCCTGTCGCGGAAGTCGTTAGCCAGCTTGTGCAGGTCCTTGCCCTGCCGCGCCGCTGCCTGCTCGATGTCGGAGCGGCGGCGCTGCGGAGTCGGTCCTTCTGGAAGCGTTGTCCAGGTATCGACGAACTGCATCTCGAGCAGGGCACGCGACGCGGCGACCGCGGGGATCACGCGCTGCCGTTCGGTCAGCCGGATCTTGACCGCCAGCCCGACCCCGTCGTTGGCCTGGCTCGGGTCCATATAGGCGGGGATCCACTCGCCGTCGCGGAAACGAAGGATCGCCTTACGCCCCTCGGCCTTGTCGCCCGGATCGGCCTCGAGGTTCGGGTCCTCGACCGAGCCGAGGACGACGTACTTGATGTCCGCGAGCGGGATCAGGCGCGGCCGGTCGGGGTCCGCCTGCGTGAATATCGGGAAGCCCGCCGCGCTGAGCGCGCGCGCCTCGGACTCTCCGTTCTCGAGGCCGCCCTCCATCCGGTGCACGACGACACGGGTCCGCTGCGCGACCGGCACCAGGCCGGCCTGCGGCTCGGGCTCAGCTCCCTCCGGACCGCCTGGCAGCACCCTGAGCTCACTCATGGGTTATCAGGCGCCGGGCTCGCCAACAATCGTGGGGAGGCAAAGAGAAGGAGTCAAACAGGTCATTCTCGGCGATGCTAGCACCGGGATTACCGCCCTCAGCCCCAATACGAAATGGATTCGATCAGCGCAGTCTAGACTCCGGTGGACGCCGCCGGTCGACGATCCATTTGGAGCCCGGAATCCGCTTCGCGACGCCCTTCACCTCGGCGGCGCGCGAGGCGAGGGCGGGCGCGCTGCTGAAGTGGCCGGGCTTCGACATCACGATGCCGATGGACAGCGAAACCAGCGGCGTGTGGTGCATGTGGCCGGTGCGATCCTCGGATTCGATCCAGCCGCGCTCGCGGTCGACCAGGTCGTAGAGCGCCGGCACCTCCTGGTCGAAGCGGTGGATGATCTCCGACGCGAGGTCTTCGGCCAGCGACTGGTCGGTAAGGATGACGAAGTCATCGCCGCCGACGTGGCCGGCGAAGTGAGAAGGCGAGAAGTTCTCCTCCAGCACCTCGAGGATGATCGACGCGAGCGTCTTGATCACGTCGTCGCCGCGGATGAACCCGTAGTGGTCGTTGTAGCTCTTGAAGTTGTCGATGTCGGGATAGAGGCAAGCGAACTCGTGCGCGTGCAGCCGATGCGAGATCTCTCGCATGATGTCCGAGTTGCCGCTCATGCCTGTTAGCGGGCTCAGCTCCCGCGTGGTGGTGGCGCGCATGATGACCGCGCGCAGGCGGGCGACTAGCTCCTCGCCGATGAATGGCTTGGTCACGTAGTCGTCGGCGCCGGCCATCAGGTGTTCCACCTTGTCCTTGATCGAGCTGCGCACGGTCAGGAACACGACAGGGATGAGGCGTGTGCGGAAGTCCTTTCGCAGCTCGGCCAGCACCTGGTCGCCGGTGGTGGACCCGAGCATCAGGTCGAGCAGGATGATGTCCGGCCGCCACGCCACCGCCGCGTCGTGCGCGGCGCGCCCATCGTCGACTGTGATGGCCTCGAAGCCGGCCCGCTCGAGCACCCGCTTCAGCAGCTGCAGCACCTGCGCCTCGTCGTCGACCACGAGCACGACCTCGTGATCGCTGCGTCTCGGCTTTCGGCTTAACGACCTCGCCGTGCCTTCCTCTCTGGCGATGGTCACTCTGCCGGCTCCTCGGAGCCCGATGGAGGATTCCTCGCCGGGACCGCGATCTTGTCTGTCAGGGACAGCGCGCGCTCGGCGGCTGTGCGGATCTCGTTCAGGTCGTTCTTGATCGCCTCGGGATCCGATGTCTCCTCGGCGATGAGCTCGCAGTAGTTGACGATAACCGCGAGCAGGTTGCGGAACTCGTGCACCAGCTCACGAGACGTAAGGTGGTGCTCGGGCTCGCCGGTGACGGTCAAAGCCGCTTCACCAGGCGCCATGTGTTGATCTCGCCATCTCTTTCGTATCCCAGCTCATCCAGCACCTGGCGGGCTATGGCGAGGCCGCGTCCGGTCTCGCTGGTTGGCTCCGGCATGGCGCGAGTCAGGTGATTATGAACGGGCGGACCTCGATCGACGAACGTTGCCAGGGCCATATGCCCCTCCAGCGTCAGACGGAACTCGACGGGCGCGTCGGTCGGCCCGTCCGTCCGCCCATGGGTGAGCACGTTGGCGCCGATCTCGGAGACGGCGCTCTCGAACAGCATGATGTTGGTTTCGTCCAGGGAGGTTGACCCCTTCTCACGCAGCAGCTGCATGGAGTGGTGCAGCGTGTCCAGCGCCTCGTCGAGCTGGGTCAGGGTGGCCTGGAACTCGAAGGGTTGTGCGAACTCAGAAGTCAGTGAGCGCGTCCTCGACCGTTGGGTAGTATGCGAAGACGCGGTCCAACGTGGTGAGCTCCAGGACCACGCGCACCTGCTGGTTCGGCGCCGCGAGTCGCAGGTCGCCCCTGCTGCCGCGAACCAGCTTGAGTGCGGCGATCACCGAGCCCAGGCCCGTGCTGTCGACGAAGCTGACGCCTTCCAGATCTATGACCAGACGTGGAGGGCCGTTTTTGACAGCATCGCCGATCGCCTCCTTCAGCGCGGGCGCGCCGGCAACGTCGAGCCGGCCCGATGGAACCACGACTGTCACCCCTGCCTCGGTCTGACGCGTCTGAACGTCCAGGCTCACGGATCGACAGCCTACAACGCTGGGAAGGCCTAACGCCCTCCTTAAACTCTGCGTGTGCCGCCCGCAGAGACCGGTCCCAGGACGCTGATAGTCGAAGACGAGGAAGCCCTCGCCAGGTCGATGGCGCGCATCCTGAAGAGCCGGAACATCGAGGCCGACACCGCGTTCTCCGGCGCCGAGGCCCGACAGAGGATGGCCGAGGCCGAGTACGGGGTCGTGCTGCTAGACGTGCGCCTGCCCGACGAATCGGGCTACGGGCTGCTTGGCGAGCTGCGCGCGCTCAAGCCCGACATCGCCGTGGTCATGATCTCCGGGGTCGACGACCCCGAGCTGGGCAAGGCCGCGGTGGAGCACGGTGCGCATGGCTACTTCGTCAAGCCCATCGGCTCGACCGAGCTCTACCTGGCGGTCGTCAACGCGATCCGCCGCCGCGGGCTCGAGCTCGAGTACCAGGCCAACCTGCGGCGGCTGGAGGCGATGGTCGCCGAGCGCGCGGAGCAGATGCAGAACGCGGCCCACGTGCAGGAGGGGATGCTTCCCCGCTCGCCGCTCGACGGCGAAGGTTTCGAGGTGGCCGCGCACTTCACGCCGGCCCGGGAGATCAGCGGCGACTTCTACGACTGGTACCTGCCTGACGCCAACCGCATCGCCGTGACGCTGGGCGATGTCATGGGCAAGGGCCTGCCCGCCGCGATGATGATGGCCACCGTCCGCGCTGCGCTGCGCGCGTCGGCGCAGGTGGAGGACCTCGAGCAGTCGGTGCGCCTGGCGGCCCGCATCATGGAGGCGCCGCTCGAGGTAAACCAGGCGTTCGTCACTGTGTTCCACGGCGTCTTCGACATCACCAGCGGGGACATCCACTACATCGACGCCGGCCACGGGCACGCGCGAATCCTTCGCGGCAGCACCGGACAGGAGAATCTGTCGCTGCGCGGCGCGCCCATCGGGATGTTCCCAGACACGGAGTTCACGATCGGCTGGGCGAACCTCAAGCCGGGCGACACGCTGCTCGTCTTCTCCGACGGCCTGCTCGACCTGCGACCAGACATGGCGGTGAAGGACGTGCTCTTGCCCGCTGACGTGAGGCGCAGCGCGACCGCGCAGGAGCTGGTCGACAACCTCACTCAGGGCGTGCGCGGGCACGAGATGTCGGACGACGTGACAGTGCTGGCGCTGCGAAGGAAGTGGAACCCCACGGCCTGACTCCGCCGTTTGTATACAAACGCACAAAATTCACGCCTTCATGCGCGCGTTTGTATACAAACGCGCAATTGATGACCTAGGCGGTGGGCGCCGGCTCCTCAGCCACGCGCCCCAGCCAGCGCTCCAGCACCGCCGCCACGACGTGCAGCTTGATCGGCTTGGAGATGTAGTCGTCCATGCCTGCGGCGAGGCAGCGCTCGCGGTCGCCGGCCATGGCGCTCGCCGTCATGGCGATGATGGGCGTGCGCCGTCCTTCTTTTTCGTGGCGCCGGATCTGGCGCGTGGCCTCGTAGCCGTCCATCTCCGGCATCTGGCAGTCCATCAGCACCGCGTCGTAGTCCATGCGGTCGAGCACGCGCACCGCCTCGACGCCGTTGCCCGCCTTGTCCGCGCGATAACCGAGTCGCTCGACCATGCGCATCGCGACCTTCAGGTTGGCCGCGTTGTCCTCCACGATCAGCACCCGCCCGCCGCGGTCGGGCCGTACCACCGAGGGCAGGTGCTCGCCGGCTTCGTGCCTTCCGTACTCGGGCCGCGCGGAAAGAAGCGTGTGCAGCACGTCGAAGAGCTGAGAAGGACGCACCGGCTTGACGAGCTCGATATCGACGCCGGGCACTGGCTGCTCCGAATGGCCGGCCGACGTGAGCAGCACCACCACCATCTCGCTGAGCCTCGGGTCGCTGCGGATCTCCGCGGCCACCGCGCCCCCGTCCATGACCGGCATCATCATGTCAACGATCGCGACGTCGAATGGATCGCCGGCCGCGGCATCCCTCATCGCCTTCAGGGCTTCGCGTCCGCCCTCATAGCTGTGCTGGCGCATGCCCCACGAATCGAGGTAGCGCTCGAGGATTACGCGGTTCGTGCGGTTGTCGTCGATGATCGCGACGGCCGTCCCCGTCAGATCGCCGGTTGTGCTGGAGGCGGCCGCGCTCTCGGACTCGCGGAAAAGCGCGGTGAACCAGAACTGGCTGCCGACGCCCTTCGTGCTGTCGACGCCGATATCGCCGCCCATCAGCTGCGTGATCATCCGCGCGATGGCGAGCCCGAGCCCGGTGCCGCCATGGCGCCGCGTTGTCGAGCTGTCGACCTGCGAGTAGGTCGAGAAGATCTGGCCCCTCTCGTCCTCAGATAGGCCGATACCGGTGTCCGACACCTCCCACCGCAGCAGCGCGCCACGACCCTTGGTCACGCCACGACGCGCGCGCACGACCACCTCGCCGACGTCGGTGAACTTCACAGCGTTGCCGATGAGGTTGAGCAGCACCTGACGCAGGCGGCCCGGGTCGCCGACGACGACTTCGGGGATGTCCGGGTCGATGTCGACGATGAGCTCGATGCCCTTGTTAGAAGCTGGTTCGGCAAACAGCTCGACCGCCTCTTCGGTCACGTGCTTCGGGCTGAAGTCGATCGTCTCCATGCGCACGCGGCCCGCTTCGATCTTCGAGTAGTCGAGGATGTCGTTGATGATCTCGAGCAGGGTGTCTCCCGACGTGCGAATCGTCTCCACGTAGTCGCGCTGCTCCGGCGTGAGGTCCGTGCCCAGCAGCAGGCCAGTCATGCCGATCACCCCGTTCATCGGCGTCCGGATCTCGTGGCTCATCGTGGCCAGGAACTCGGACTTCATCCGCGTCATCTCCTGCAGCTGCTCGTTGCGCTGCGC
>WNGJ01002269.1_pt1 | contig 19314 bp, 16 predicted proteins | sample 5400611 | NCBI WGS metagenome assembly WNGJ01 (sample SAMN13153375, study PRJNA577476) | soil metagenome | isolation source: 40 cm soil or saprolite under Garry oak tree replicate 1 | place: USA:California | collected 2016-06-15 | reverse complement strand
AGCCGGGACGGCCGATAGAATCGACTCGCTGCGGAGCGGTCGCCTAGTCTGGTCGAGGGCGCGGCACTGGAAATGCCGTAACCGGCGTACCCGGTTCGCGAGTTCGAATCTCGCCCGCTCCGCCACCATATCCGGTAGCTGCCGAGCAATTAGCCACTAGCTCTCGTGCTTATGTGCGCGCGATAGTGGCAGTCGCCGGGAGCAAGCCGCCCGGCGGTCGCGGCACTTCCGGAAAATGGCTGCACTCGGCGCGGAAATGCCGCGACCCCCCAGCGTCCCCGAGCACGCTCCAACCCCGGGCGTTCCGGGATGTGATCAACAGCTATGGCTCCGGAACACGAGCGGCGACTCGTGGCCCGTGTCTCCTCAGCGCTCGGGGCCCGCTGCGATCTCGGCCGGTATTTGGGACCGAGGCTGGCAATATCGCTAGGGTCAGCAACCGGCTGGACGAGGTCTGGGGCGGTCTCATCCCGGCGGTCGTCGGAGCCAGGTCGACGGTGTGGTACACTGTTTGGACATGAAAACTCAGTTAACACTTGCTTTTAGTGGCAATGCATGATACAATTGCAACCAATGAACCTGGTTATGCCACTGATCGAGTTGGAGCCGTATCCCGACGCCGTGAACGAGTCCGAACGGGCGGTTCACCTCGTAGATATCGAGAACCTCCTAGGGTCCTCGGATATCACGCCTGGGGCTGTCCGCCGCGTTCGCGGCCAATATGACATCGTGGCTGGCGTCACGGTGACCGACCACCTGATCATCGCTACAGGGCCTACAGCTGCGCCTGCAGCCTGGTTCGGTTGGGGCAGCGCTCGGCGGCTCCTCGGCCGTGGGATCGACGGAGCTGACCGCGCCCTCCTGGCAGTAATCGAGGCCGAGCGCCTCGCCGCACGCTTCAGCCGAGTCGTTATTGCGTCCGGAGATGGGATCTTCGCCGAGGCGTCCGCCGCCCTGCAAGCGGGAGGATGCCAGGTTACTGTCGTCACGCGGCCGGGATCGCTATCGACGAGGCTCCGCCTGGCGGTGCGGGATGTTCGGTATCTCTACGACAGTGTGCCGGTGCCGCCACTGTCACTTAACGGGTTGAGGAGGGCGGCATGACTATCTCGCCCTCCAGCCTCACTCCGAAGGACGCGACGATCACGGCGGCACAAATCGCCGACCTCGCCGGCGTCAGCCGTGCTGCCGTCAGCAATTGGCGGCGCCGGTACAGGGACGACTTTCCTGAGCCAGTGTCGGTGGCCCCCGGTGGTGGCGATCTATTTCGCTATGGCGACATTGAGGATTGGTTGCGCAAGAGTGACCGCCTCGGCGGCCAGCGGGAGGCCAATGAGGAACTTTGGCAAGTGTTCGATACAAGCCAAAACAAGCTGCCCATGGACCGCACGGTCGAGGTGGCCAGTTGTTTTCTCGGTCTGCTGGCCGCGGAGCCCTCGCGGGCGATGTGGGACCGATTACTGCGCGCCGCCATGGATGAGGAAACGCCCCGAATCGTCGCAGACGCACGTACGCAGCTTGTCCGTCGTCGCCCCGAACTCCGGAGTCTCTTCACTCCCCTAGAGAAGCTTGAGCCTGAAGCGGCGCCCGTGCTTGGAGCATTCGTGCTCCTGACCGACGAAGCGTCGCCTGCGGATGTCTTTGAGGAGCTATTGCGCCGGCGCGACAAGCGTCGCGTTTACGGTGCCGCCGAGAGCGTGAGCAGTCGTGCGCTGACTGAGATGATGGCACGGATTGCTGAGCCTCGCGGCACGATCTTCGATCCCGCATGCGGCGAAGGTGGCTTCCTCCTGGCTGCTTTCAACCAGGAACGAGCCTCCTCCTCCGCGGGAATTCGGCTGGTCGGTCAGGAAATTAACGAGCGTACGCGCCGAACTGCTCAGTTACGCTTCCTAGTCCATGGCGTTCCAGCGGAAATCCATGGGGGCGACAGTCTGGTCGAGGACGCTCTACCAGACCTACGAGCCGACGTGGTGCTTTGCGATCCACCCTTTGGTGGGCGCTGGAGTCAATCCCCGAGGGCACACGATGATCGATGGTTCGCAGGCACCCCCGGCGAGAGCAGCCAGGATATGGGCTGGCTACAGCATGTGATCCATCACCTTCGTCCGGACGGACGGGGGTACGTGGCCCTTCCGAGTGGTTCGTTATTCCGGCAGGGTCGCGAGGGCGAAATCCGGCGGGAGCTAGTCCGACGCGGCTGTGTGGAGGCGATCGTCAGTCTCCCACGGGGTCTCCTCGAGACGACCACAGCCCAGGCCGGTCTTTGGGTTGTAGAAAGGCCTGACACCGGATCCGCTGGCCGACCGGTCCTGCTGATCAATGACGAAGCCCACTGGACCACGAGAGAGCCCCAAGCTGACGAGCTCTCGGTGGGCAAAGTTAGGTCGAACCTACGACGATTTCGCAACAGCCCACTTGGATTCAAGCAAGATACGGGCTTCGCTTTCGCCGTCAACCGGCTGGAGCTCCTTGCTCCAGGGGCAACACTGATGCCAGCACATTGGGTTAAGGACAAACTGTCCTTCGCCGACGCTGAGAAGGCGATCCGGGACGCCGAGGAAATGCTGGCGCTCGACGCGCATGTGGTCAGTAACGTCCTTCCGCCGCCAGAAGTTGAAATAAGACCAGCGGCCGAACGCCGCACGGTCAAGGTGCGCGATCTATCAGTAGAAGCTATCCGAGGATTGCCGATCAAGAAGTTTGAGGCCCCCGAAGGGCTGCCAGTTCTCCTATCGCCATGGACGCGACGCAGCGATTACAACCAGTTTGTGAATCCCAAGCTGCTGAAAAATAGGAAGGCCGTTACCCAACAAGGTGATGTCGTCGTTATGACCGTGAGTAAGGAACCGCGTGCATTTGTTGATAGGGTTGGCGGACACGTGTTGCCCGATTACATGCAGGCACTTCGTATTAAGGATCAAACCGTTGATCCACTCGTCCTTGCAGCGCTTATCTCGGCTCCGATAAACGCGCGCTACATCACCGGCTCGGTGATCCCTCGGCTCAACGTCATGGAGATCGAAATTCCCGTACTGCTCCCCAATGAAATGAAAAGGCTCGCTACCGTGCTGGAGAGTTGGTCGCAGGCGGAGATGGGCGGCGCTTTACTGTCGGAATCTGCAGTAAAGATGCGCCAGACGCTGATGGACGGTATCGTTGCCGGCGCGGTCACAGTCGAAGGGACTTGAGAAACAGGACGACACGTCTCTATCGACCAGATTGCATCAAACATCCGGGACCTCCGCGCTACTATTTGTGCGGAAGGCTATGGGGGAAGGGCCATGAGTCGCCGGTTTAATACCGCTTGGGAAGCGACCGGATGCCTCTGAACGAAACCCGCACCGAGCGGATTAACCCGCAGCTCACCGCGTCCAACTGGGACATCGCTCATCTCACCCAAGTTCGCTTGGAGGTGCCGGTTGCCGGCTATGACCCGACCCCATGGAACGGCTTCACCGACTACTCCTTGTGCGAACCATCGGGAAACGTGATCGCTGTAGTCGAAGCCAAGCGAACCGCCACCCACCCTCGACAGGGCGAGGAACTGCTCCGGCGGACGCAAGGAGAGCTTGCGCAGCGCTCGGGAGTGGCGCAGACAGAAATCAGCCGCATCGAACGCGGACAAAAGGCGCCAACGCTTGACACATATACGCGTCTCGCCCCTGCTCTGGGGCTGAATGTACGTCGACAGGATGGAATGGTGGCGTCTACCCGGGCGCCTGTTGCACGCAGGGCGGCGGAATGAGCGTGCCGCAGTCTCGCTCGCGTTGTGCTTGCTCGGAGGACGCCAAATTCCTGCGCTCGCGCCGCCCTTCGTATGAGGATTTGCCGGATCCTGTCCGCGTAGTGGATTTGTTCGCGGGATGCGGCGGGCTTACTCTCGGTGTCGCTGAGGCTGCGCGTCGCAGCGGTAGAGGGCTCGACGTTCGGCTGGCGCTGGATAGTAATGGTGACGCCGCTGGCGTATTCCACGCGAACTTCCCTGCGGCCACCGTCCACACGGACGTGGTTGAGCATTGGTTCGATGGCAAGCTCGGATCAAAGTTGACGAAGCGCGAGATGGACGTGCGCAAGTTGATCGGTCGCGTTGACGTTTTGCTCGGCGGCCCCCCGTGTCAGGGCCACTCCGATCTCAACAATCGCACGCGACGTGATGACGAGCGGAACGGACTGTACGCCCGAATGGCGCGGGCTGCAGAGGTCTTGCGGCCAAGAATGGTCCTGGTCGAAAACGTGCCGACCGTCCAGCACGACGTCGAACGGATCGTCGAGATAACCATTGCTGCGCTGCGTGCGGCGGGCTTCCGCGTGGACGATCGAGTGATCGACCTGCTCAAGTTGGGAGCGCCCCAACGGAGGCGCCGCCACCTGATTCTCGCCCTGAAGGATCGTGCTATGGACCCCGGTCGGGTAATGGACATGCTGGGCTCGGCATGTGAGCGTCATCCAGTACGGACGGTTCGGTGGGCTATCGCAGATCTGATGGACGTCGCCGGCAGGGACATGATCGATACGCCTTCCGTCGCAAGTGCCGATAACCAGCGCCGTATGCGATGGCTGTTTCGATACGACAAGTACGATCTCCCGAACGAGCACCGTCCCGTGTGCCATCAATCGGACCACAGTTATCGATCGATGTACGGGCGGTTGGAGTGGGAGGCGCCAGCGCAAACAGTGACCACGGGTTTTGGCTCAATGGGGCAGGGACGTTATGTGCACCCGGGTGTTCTGCGAACGATAACCCCCCATGAAGCAGCCCGATTGCAGATGCTTCCGGATTTCTTGGATTTCCGTTCGGCGCGGACGCGTGGTGCCGTGGCGCGGTTGGTCGGCAACGCAGTCCCCCCAGTCCTGTCCATGCGGGTGGCCGAGGTCGTCTTGCCGCTGATCCGAAATGGATCGATGGCACCCGCGAAGCAGAACGGATACCGCGCTCCTGGTGTTCCCGCGGCGTCGAGCGAAGTGGTGGCGCGGCGCATGCGTGCGACGCGTCAGCGGGATACGGAGGCTGAGCAACGACTTCGGCAAGCTCTAGACGAGCGAGGACTACGTTACGACGTGCACTTGCCGCCCGAACCCGGGCTCAGGTCCCGTGCTGACATCGTGTTTACGGACGCTCGTGTGGCTGTCTATCTCGACGGATGCTTCTGGCATGGGTGTCCAGAGCACGGAACCTGGCCAAAGGCGAATGCCGCATGGTGGCGAGCAAAGCTCGAGGCCAATCGTCGACGAGACATCACCAGCACTGAGGCTCTGAAGGGAGCCGGTTGGCAGGTCTTTCGTTTTTGGGCCCACGAGTCGCCGAATGATGCAGCCGGCCTGATCGCGAACGCGGTTCGGAATCCTGCATTGGAACGGGTGGTCAAATGAAGCAACAGGTTGTCCTGACGCCACCGGAGCCGTCGTCATGGGACAGGGTGTTGCTGGAGCGGCCGGCGGCGACCAGCCTTGTGGGGATTGCCCGCCAAGGTCGGCTGGTACGCCGGATGTCGGGGGCTGCCCTCCACGTCAGCCTGGGCCGAGTGGATGAGGAGGCGCTTGGACTGCTTGAAACCGCGCTTGCAAAGCGCAAGAGCATCGTCTTCTTGTATCCGGCACCAGCTGGCGAAGTATCGGTCCTGCTTGCGGCGCAAGTTTTGCTGCAGCGTTTCCAACGTGGAGATGAATCGCCTTCGATCGGCATCGTCACCGCGGACACCGTGGGTGCGGCGCGCGCATGGGAGTCGTTGTACATCTCGACACCTGGTGATCGGACACCACTTACGGAGGTCTTCCCTTGCTGGCGTGCCACTCCGGATGGACGTAGCCCATTCGGGCGACATCGCTTTCGTGGAGTATTGGTGGGGAGTCGCTTCGCCGATTGGCCGGTGGACCTGGTCATCGTCGACGGCCTAGCTGGGTCAACTCCCGACGATATCCGACTCCCGACGGTACGTGTGATCGCCGATCCTCTCGACCCGGTCCTGCCGGATTTGGCTGCGCGAGGCGAACTGGTGTGGGGTTGGACCAATATCGATATCTCCAGAGGCGTAGACGATCCAGGTTCCGGACAACCTACTGCGCCGTTCTCGGTCGCGCGCGAGCGATTGGATGCGATCGCCCGTGGCGTGGACATCACGATCCGCGTCGCAAGCAGCTCAGATGCGGGGCGGCTTGCCAGCCGGATCCGAGACGATCTCAGGAGTTTGGTCGAGGTGATCGGGCCGGCGCGCACTCCTTCGATCATGTTTGCAATGCGCATTGCCTGGTCACATCTGGCGACGCTGACGAGTCTGCCCTGCAGGCCGTCGGATTTCGACCGGTTCGCGGGCCTTCCACCGTTCGCCGCCAGGGCTACGTCGACGTTCGAGAAAGAAATCGCGGCATGGGCGCGGACTTTGCCCGATGATCCAGCGGATCTAGCGTCGATCGTGGCGAGTGATCTTGCGGATCTACGTGCTTGTTTGGAAGCAGGGCCCCCGTTTCTCGAGGACCTCAGGAAAGCCAGCGCTGGCAGCGTCGAGACACTCGTCGTTGTGCGTACTCACACGGCAGCGCGTGGTCTCACCTATGCGTTGGCCGAGCGAGCGGATGGTGATCGTGTGGGGCGCCTCGTGATTCGGGCGATGCGGAGACTGCACACAGAAGGGAGCTGGCCCCAGGCGATGGTGATTGGTATGCCGGCACGATGGGAATGGCATCGCTTCGATTCCGGACTGAGCTGCAACTTGCAGGTGCTGGTCCTCGGGGACACGGAAGCTGAGAGGAGTCGCTGGACACTTGAGGCTTTGCAGGAAGCACGTGCGCGCTGGGCGGACCAAGCCCACCGCTCGGAAGCGTGGAGGGTGCTCGTGGGCGGTGACGTGCCGCTGGAAACACATAGTCCTGGACCCAGCAGCACCATAACCATCGTTGGTTCAACCGGTGGGGACATCGCTGCCGATCCCTTCGAACAGTTCGAGCCGCTGCTGCTGTCGGTGCCACTCGCTATCGGCGACGAAGGAGTCGAGGATGCGGTCGCAGAGGAGATGGAAGACGGGACGTGGGCTGCCGAGGTCGAGGCGGTCGACGTCGAGACGGATCTCGGCCACATTAAGCTCGAAGCTGATAGCTCCCTCGAGATTCGCGCCGGCGAGAGGATCCTGGACCGCAGACCCGATCGGCTACAGCCCGGGGATGTACTCCTCATCGGCAGACGTGAGGGGCGCATCGGACTCCTCGATGTAGTTGCCGAGCGCTTGAAGCGCCACAGACCTGATCTTTACGCCGCAGGGTTGGTGATCAGCGACCTACAGGCGTCGGTGAGGCGTGCGTTCCGGTCATCTGGAATGACGAGGACCGGTCTTCATCGCGAGCTCCTGAGCCTCGGCTTCCGAAAGACGTATCACGCGACACGTGGTTACGTTGGAGACGGGGGGCCGCTGGCGCCGCGTGATCTCGCTGATCTGGAACGCTTGAATCAAGCGTTGGGGCTAGGACTCAGCGAGCTGCGCATCCAGGAAATGTTTGCGGCTGTTCAGCGGCGGCGTGTATTTCGACGGATTGCGGGAAAGGCGCTCGCAGCAGCTGCACGTGGTTCGACGGTGGCGTCCGAGAGCGGGCGCATCGACCCCGAGACGGGTCTGTCCCTTGCCGATCTGCGCGAGGTGGTATTGCAGGCCACAGTCGTGGCTGTGCGCAAGTGTCCAGAGCCGGTTGCCCTGGGTGACTTGGGGCGGCTGGAGGGTGGGGAGTAATGGACGACAACGAGCGATTCGTAGGCTGGCTCTTGCGAGGGGCAATAGCTGCAGCGCGCGGTGATCGATTCCAGACGTTGTCGGTACGGCCGGACGGCAGACTCTGGCTCGGGCGTCTGGCGCCCGAAGAAAAGGTCGAGCAACAGCGTGACCGCCTTGGGGACAGGGGCGAGAGGCTGGACCCCTGCGAGGTGGGCATTCGTGTCCGACTGTCGGCAGTCGACGGGCGGCGAGTGCATTGTCTGGCGCGGTGTGTCGCTTGGCGAGAGGCTGACGGAGGCTGGGAGAAGAGCCGGCCGCTCGAAATTCCGGTCGACATCGAGACACCGATACACGTGGGAGATGTGCGGGCGAGTGGTCGCGATGCCATTGCAGCGGAGTTGCGTGGAGTAGGAGCCGACGGCCTCTGTGCTGAAGTCCACGTCGAGCTCGAAGTCGGGAAGGATGGCTTGGATCTCGTGGTTACGATGGTCAACGTTTCACCGATCGAGGTCCCACACCTAGACACGAACCTCTATGAGGTCGAGCTCGAGGTGGAGGTGGGGGAAACTCAACCATTCATCCTCGAGGGATTGACGGACAGTTTCCGGTACGACCGGCGAGTGCCTGCATATGGTGTGAACGGTGGTGTGGCCCCGCGGCGGCCGGGCATATTCGTAACGACCGACTACGCGCTGTACGATCGGAGGCGGCCTGTCTATTGGGACCAGGAGGTCGCCGGGGATCTAGTGGATTTCTCGTTCGGACGTCTTTCCAAAGAGCCGATCACTGCACTGCGAGAGCTGGTCGATCGGTTGGAAGAGTGGACCGAGCGGATGTGGTCGGAAGAGGAATTGCGACGACGCGAGCAAATCGACCGATGGGATGCGGCGACAGTTCGGTTTGCTCGAGAACAGGCGGATCTCGCTCGATCAGAGGTCGGGCGAGTGCGCCGCGGCATAGAGCTCCTCGCTGGCAACCAGGCTCTGTGCCGCGCCTTCGCCTTGGCGAACCAAGCGTTCCAATGGGCGCACGAAAGTAGGGCGATACCGCATACAGCGTGGCGGCCGTTCCAACTCGGCTTCGTCTTGGCCAATTTCGCCTCGTTGGCCGGCGGAGATGCTGTCGCAGAGAGGGACATCGTCGACACGCTCTGGTTTCAGACAGGAGGCGGAAAGACGGAGACCTATTTGCTCTTCGTCATGACGGCCGCTTTCTACGACCGCTTGACCGGAAAGGGCAGTGGAATCACCTCGTGGGCGCGCTTTCCCCTTCGGATGCTGTCGCTGGATCAGACCCAACGGTTCGCTAACGTCTTCGCAGCCGCGGAGCTCGTGCGAAGTGAGGCCGGGGTCGCTGGCGACCCGTTCACTGTGGGATTCCTCGTCGGAGAGAATGGCGGAACACCGAACAAGATGCGTCGGGCTCCGCGTCCCGGCGAGGGTACCGACATCGATGATCCCGAGCTCCCTCGGAAGTTTCGGATTCTTCTGAGATGTCCGTTCTGTCAATCCGAAGACAACATGGTTGTTCGATTCGACCAGACTAGGTGGGCCCTCGATCACGTTTGTACGGCACGTGACTGTCGCTGGAGAGGTCAACCACTCCCATTCAGGATCGTCGACGAGGAAATCTACCGATGGTTGCCAACGGTCGTACTAGGCACCCTCGACAAGGCCGCCAGTGTCTCGATCCAGGCGGGGATGCGCGGGTTGTACGCTGCGCCATCGGGGGTCTGTGCCCAAGCAGAGCACGGGTTTACATACGCACCGCGAAGAGGCAGTAGAGGCTGTCTCTTCCCCGGCTGCAACGCAAGACCTGGTGCGCTCGGACAGCCCGCGGAGCGGTTCGCCCCTAGCGTTCGGATGCAGGACGAGCTGCACCTGCTCCGTGACAGTCTGGGTTCGGTCGACGCCCACTACGAGGCGCTCCTGGACCAACTGCAGCACTTGGCCGGAAGCTTGCCCAAGGTCATCGCGTCGTCGGCGACCCTTGCAGGCCACGAGGAACAAGTACGCGCACTGTACAGGCGGGAGGGCCGCACTTTTCCTCTACCGGGACCAATCGCAGGACGCTCATTCTGGTCCAGGGACTCGGAGGCATTGGCCCGCCGATATGTAGGGCTAGCACCAAGGGGCGTCACTCTGGAGTACGCCAACGACCAACTGGTTGAGACGATGCAGCTCCTCGTCCGACAAGCCCGAGGTGATCCCGCAGGCACCGCGCAAGCGGCTGGCGTCTCCGCGGATGCGATCCCTGATTTGGTGTCTCGCTACGGTGTCGATGTTGTCTACGGATCGACCTTGAAGGATGTCGAAGCGGCGGCCCGGTCATTCGAAGCGCAGATTCCGATCCCAGGCCTGAATCCCATCACGCTGACAGGGAGAACGCCCCTAGAGGATGTTCGTTCTGCCCTGCGCCGTCTCAAGAATCCGGAGCCGGACTTCGACGATCGTATCCACGTCATCGCCGCGTCGTCGATGTTGTCTCACGGTGTGGATATCGACCGTTTGAACGTGATGATCATGTGGGGTGTGCCCTTGTCGACGGCCGAGTTCATCCAGACCACGGCACGGGTTGGCCGGTCGTACCCCGGCATCGTGTTCGTGCTGCACAAGATCGCGCGTGAGCGCGACGCCGGCGTTTTCCGGGTCTTTCCGTCCTTCGTCGAGCACGCGGATCGCCTGATCGATCCAGTGCCCATCACCTCCAAGAGTCGCCGCATTCTCGAGCTGACCTTTGCCGGTTTGGAACAGGGGCGCATCTACGGCGTTCACGAGCCTCAGGCGATCACTAGAGGGCTGCAACCCTTGACGTTGCCGGATAGGTTGCGACGCGGGTTCGATCAGTTGAGGGTAACGGAGGCAGCCGAGGTGCAGGCACTGATCGAGATGCTCGGTTTTGGCGGCCCATTGGACGAGAACCTGCGCCGTGATCTGGAGGAGTATGTGCGGCAGTTCTTTCGTGCCCTTCGAGACCCGTCAACCACGGCACAGTGGGTGAGCGACTTCTTCCCGACGGGGTCTCCGATGCGGTCTCTCCGTGATGTCGAAGCGCAAGTCCCTGTCTATTCCCGGGGAGGAACGCCGTGAGGGTCGAACGTGGTGCGTCTCAGGTGCTGTTTGGCATGCTACCGACACAAACAGTCGACCTGCAAGGACGAGTATGGCGCGTGGCGCACTGGACCGATCCGCTACCTCTGAGGCTGGATCAGAGCACCGTGCGCAGTGCCCTGGTGGATGCCATCGGACCGTGGATCGTTTCGGGCCAGGATGCTGGTCTCGGCATCGAGCTGCAGGCGAGACCTGCGATCGACGTCGTCGAAGTGAATCGGGACCGAGGCGTGCTGGTCGAATCCTTCCCCTCGCAGTGGCGGTGCCGTACCTGCGGGCGACTGACACCTAGGCGCACGGAACCCTGTATTTGTGGCTCAAGCAGCATTGCGCAGATGCACTTTGTCGCTTATCACACCTGCGGCCGGATGCGCGAGCCGAATCTTCCTCCGAGATGTCGGACACACAACGCAATTGCAGTGAGGCTTCCTGGTACCGCAACAGCTCGGGAGCTGGCCTTTTTCTGTCCGGAGTGCCAGGCTCCGCTGGCCCAAGGGTTTCCTTATCAGCGGTGCGATTGTGGGGACGCGATGAGCATCAGCGTACATCGGGCCGGAGCGGTGTTCTCACCGCAATACACCGTGCTGGTAAACCCTCCAGATCTGGCAGCAGCCGGTCGGTTACGCGCCTTTGGTGGTGCTGCTCGGGCGCTGCAGTGGGTGGTCGATGGAATGAGGGAGGACGGGGGGTCCGAGGAGAGGCAGACTGTCGAGGGGTTGATGGAGTCGCTGGTACAGCAGGGAATTTCGCGGGACTACGCTCGGACGATCGCTGAGCAAGCGCTCGAGCGTGGCGAAGTCGAGCGCGGCTCGGAACAGGGGGAAATAGAACTGCCAGGCGACATTCGTGATCGCGCCCAGGAAGAAGCCCTGGCGCTGCGGGCGGCCGTCGATGGCGGCCGCGTGCGGATCGCAGACATGGTCGCGGGGACGACGCCGCCCCAGCAACTGCTGTATCGCGAGAATTACCCTCGCGCGCTGGAGGCGGCGCGTCTATCCAGTGTTGATCTTTTGACCAATTTCCCCGTCGCAACGCTGGCGTTTGGCTTTACTCGTGGCGGCCTCGGCCCTGGTCAGTCACAGCTCGTGCCGTTCCGAGAGAGGGGAGGGCTTCGCGCCTACGGGGCGTTGAGCCGCACAGAGGCGCTCCTCTTCCAATTCAATCCATCTGCCATATACGACTGTCTCGTCAGGTCTGGTTTCGAACTTCCGCCTGCCGGCAGTGCTCGGGAGGCGCGGCTCGCTATTCTGCGTGCCGCCCGAGTGCCGGTCGCGGGGGAACAGCATCCGCAGGACTTGGGCTCTCGGCTACTGGAGGTGTTGCATTCTTATACTCACCGACTGATCAGAACGCTGGCGGCGTTCGCGGGGATCGAGCGCGATGCGCTTGCCGAATATCTGATACCCCATCACCTCTGCGCGATCGTCTACTCGGCAGGGCGAGGGGAGTTCGTGCTTGGGGGGCTCCAGGCGGTGTTCGAGACCGCCCTGGACCGGTTTCTTACCGCGTTCGTGACGGGTGAGGCCAGGTGTCCGCTCGATCCGGGGTGCCGGAACGGTGGCGGGGCTTGCATGGCCTGTCTGCATCTTGGTGAGCCGTCCTGCCGCTTCTATAACGGTTCACTGGACAGAGCCGCCCTCTTCGGTCCAGCTGGTTTCCTGCGGGGTGATCAGGTTGCGTGAGGCTGAGATGGTGGGGGCGGTCTTGTACGATGCCGTCGATCCAGCCGAGGCAGCCAAGTTGCTGGTTCACCTCCTCACCGCGGGCGTGGATTCGCCAGGTCGTGTGCGTTCTGCCGGATTCGAGCCGGCGCTCGTAGACGCCTTGCGGCATGCTCTCCCTCATGAACCGCAGTCGATCGAGCTGGCGTGCATGGAGGGAGCGGCATGGGTGGTGGGCCGGCGGTCGGTGCCGCCCAAAGAGACCTGGGAGCTCGTCGCGAGCCTGCCCGCGTTGCTTCAGCTGCCAGCCGGCTTACGCAGGACAACTGGCGAGACCCTGGTTGGGCTGGTCTCAGAGGCAGAGTCGTCCGTTCGGATCGTCGCTCCGTATGTAGACGCGGCGGGGCTTGGGGTGGTTGCCGAAGTGGCGGCGGCAGCGACGGCACGAGGGGTTGAGCTTGAGGTCTTTCAGCAGACGCGGTGGAAACGCAGCGAGCTTGAGGCGCTGGGACATCTTCGACGCGTCGTTGCGGAGAAGGGCAGCAGCGCTAGATTGAAGCTGGTGCTCCTGAGCCCCGACGCGCCGTTCGGACACTTGAAGGTAGTGACTGCTGATGGCGCCACAGCGTATGTAGGCAGTGCGAACATGACGGCGGCAGCACTCATGGGCAGAAACGTCGAGCTCGGAGTACTACTTCGGGGATCCGACGTAGCGGTGATCGAGCGGCTCCTCGACCTGTACCGGACAGCTTGATGGGCCGCCGCCTAGGGAACCTCGAAGAGTCATACCTTGCGAGGTCGCTCCAACGGCAAGGCTAGCTCGAGTGAAGTGCCCCAGCGATGCTGTTGAAGATGGTCTTGATTTCGCCGCCCAGGACCAATAGAACAGCGATCACGACCACCGCGATCAGCACCAAGATCAACGCGTACTCGACCATCGCCTGGCCATCTCGTTGCTTGTCCATCGACTGACCCTCCTTCCTCCGATTAACCGCCGCAGATTTCGCCGCCGCTACTTGTCTTGCGTTCCACGCGTTCGGGTGAACTGTGGTCTGTGGGTGGTTTCGAGCTGCTCCGCTCGACTCAACTGACCAGTTTGGCGGTAGGCGGCGACCAGACGACTGACCACATCCTGCCTATCCGGCCGCCGGCGAAGGACTTCTTCCAGGAGCGGAATGATGCGCGGCAGCTCGCGCCTCGCCTGATGGTGGTGAGAGAGTCGAAGCAGGAGCATGACCTGGATGTCCTGGACAAGCTGCCGCACGCTCTGGACGAGTGCGCCGGCCGCCCCACGGCTTTCCGTCAACTTCTCTTCTAGCTCATCCCACATGGGCAGGTACTCGCCGTCGCACATCGCGATCGCTGACTCGACCTCGGTGACGACATCCTGGGGTAGCAGTCCGGTGCCGCTTGCCCATTCATCGGCTGTCCTCCGAAGCGACGCCACGTCGAACGACGCCCCGGCCGGCTCAAAGCGCACCATGTCGCCCTCGAGTCGGATCCGTTGGGCAATCGCAGGTGGGAGGATCCGGTGGTAGGCATAGAGGCGATGGCGGAGGCGAATCCGCTGCTGTTCGCCGTTGAGTCCAGGAGATAGCTCCTCGGCAAGAAGCTGCCGATGGACGGGTGCGGTCGGCTCCAGCGCGGAATGTGAGAGGAGGTAGAGCCAGATAAAGCACAGCGTCGGGCGGGATAGCAGTTTCGGTGTGAGGTCCTCATCCTGGTGGAGAAGTTGGAAGGTCGCTAACGTGCGGATCGTCAGGAGCGGAGACGACGTCGCCGGCGGGCCGACCGGGAGCGGAATCGTCGAAACTTCTACTAGGCTGGTCTCGAGCTCTTCGTGCTGCAGCATGGCCTCCCATTCGCGACGCCAGGCCATCGGCGGCATCACGTATTGACGTGGCCGGCTCGGATGGGCCTTGGGCGCTGATGGCGGAGGCTCGCTCACAACAACCGCGGTGGCGCGCTGGCGCTGACCTTGCGCTTCGGCTCGAAACCCCAGGATGTAAAGGGGGAGACCGGTTTCTATGAGTCGCACCGTTTCGCCGCCAACCGCGGCGAGATGCCCCGAGCCGAGCCGCGGAGATGGCCCGAACAGATGCATCCGGTCACCCCGAGCGGTCTGACGGAGACGTTCGGAAATAGTCCCGAGTCCCCGCTTCGGCACCAACAGGACAAAGAGCAGCCACAGGGACGAGAACGTGAGCCAGAGTGCCATCAACGACCTCCTTCGGCGAACAGATCGGGAAGAAGCAGGTGAACAGCCGCCTGCAGCCGACGGGCCGCAGGCGAGGCCGATCCCATCGGTGCACCGCGTAGCCCGTCAGGCTGCGCGATCGCTGGATCATCCGGCAGTTCCAGCAGGAACTGGAAGCGATAGTGTGGGATCGGAGGGTCGTTGGCGGAGCGACGGTTGAGGGTCAGCACCGATTTACCTTCAAACCCGAGCGCCCAGATTCGGTTCGACCACTGGGCAATTGCTTGCTGCAAGCTTGACGCCGGCAGCGAGGTCACGAGGATGACATCAGCCAGTTCCAGGGCCGTATCCATGAGCCAGTGGTCTTCCTGCTTCAAGTCGAGGACGATGAGGTCGTAGTAGCGGCGAAGCACCGGGACCAACTGACGAAGCTGGTAGGCGTTTGGTCCTCCGTCGGCAATCGGGAGGACCTCAACCCCATTGGATTGGGGAACCGCGAGATCAACCACATCGTCCGGGAGTCCGGTGGGGTGGGCGGCGAGATAGCGAGCTAAGCCGATGCCATCACCATCCAGGGCGTCCGGCCAATCCAGGAGACACAGGGGCCTCGGACGATGCGCAGGTACCCGCACGGATCGGCCTTCGGTGGCGACGATCGCCGCCAGGTTGCGCGCCAGCGTGGTCGTGCCAGCCTTCGGAGCCGTGCCAAGGACGACGATGAAGGGAGCGTCGCGTCGGATCATCGGCAAGCGCGGTGGCAAGAGAAGCGGCTCTTCCGCTTGAGCCAGGGACGGCACCGGCGCCCACGACGCGGACAGGGCAACGGTCACGGCAGCGACGATCATGGCCACGGTCGTTAGCAACAACAGCGGGACACTCGCGGCTGCGACGGCGTGCCAAGCCGTCGTCGCCCCGCGTCCGAAGGCCGACACACCGACTCCCACCGACACGGCGAGGACCAGCGCGGCGAGCGGAGTGACCACCGTCTGTCGGTGCGCTCGGAGTGCTGACACCTTACTGGCCATAGGCGAGCCTCGCCGACTTGGACGTGGCGAGCGTGGCGTTGCCCAGCACGAAAAGCTGGACCGTCACCTTGGCGGTTACCGATACCGTGCTTCCGCGGATCTCGACGTGCCATGGGCCAAGGCCCGGTAGCCGACTGACTCGAAGCGCCTGGTCGGTCACTTGGCGAGCCAGTACTGGGTCAAGCTGGATGATGCGGCCATTGCTCGAACGGTAGAGACCTTCGTTGAGCATCGAGGCCCCGTCCTCGGCTGCTGCCTGGACGGTCTCGTTGAGCTGCGCATAATTCGACTCCACCAGGCCGGTGTCAACGACCAGGATTGCGAGCGGGATGAAGAAGAAGGTCATGAGGATGGCCGCCAGCACGAGGATCTGGCCCTGCTGCGAGTTGCGGGTCAACCCACTCATGGCGATCGACTCCGGTATGGCTCGATGAGTGCGGAGGCCTGCCATTGAAGCCGGAACCGCTGACCCAGGATTTGCCTGACGATGGGAAAGGGCGCCAGACTGACGTAGCCTTCGGCGGTGGCCGTGAGCGTGGCGCCGCGCTCAAACGTCCCTGCCTCGATCCTGACGGCGAATGCCTCCACCTGGCTGCCGCGCATCGCCTGATAGGCGGAATCCTCGGCGGCCTGAAGTGCGGCTGGTTCGCTCGGCGCCCGGGCTGCGGCAAACGCAGCCTGGCTTGCCGCGCTGCGCACCGCCATGTACTGGCCGACGATCTGGCCAAGAGCCAGCAGGCTCAGCGCGAAGAGCAGGAGGACGAAGGCGACAACGGCCCATTCGACCACGGCTTGTCCCGACTGCCTGCGCTTCACGGTGATGATCCCGGCTGGAAGCGCTCGATCGTGTGAACACACTGAGCGGCGATTGGCAATTTCGTAAACGGTGGGACGGGAACGGGGAAAATCGCCGGCGCGGTTCCACGAATGGAGATCGTTACCAGCGACGACTCACGGGTCGTGACGCGAATCGGCGCGGCCGAGGGCTCGAGCTTCTGCCACAGGTCTACCGCGGCCAGGGTCCCGTCATTCAGACTGTGACCGGCGAGGGCGGCCTGGAACGCACCCTCCCGACAGGCGAGGGCGAGACTGTTCCGGTAATGGAGGTAGATGGCAACCTGCGCGGTGGCCACGACGAGGAGCATGAGCAGGCCGATGGTGAGGGCGAACTCCACCAAACTCTGTCCCCGCCGCCTATTGGGTGTCGAGCTCAAAGCTCCCTCAGCACCGTGAAGAGCGGCGAGAAGACGAGGAAGAGGATCAAAAAGAGGAGTGGCGCCACAAAGAAGATGAGGGCGGGGATGGTCATCAGAACCGGGGCTCTCGTGATCCGCTCCCGATAGGCCGCATGCCACTCCCGCCGAAGTTCCGTGGCGAAGCTGGTAAGGATGTCTCCGAGGCGCGTTCCGTACCGCCGACCGATGCGGAAGGCATCGGCCAACCGCCCGAACGGTTCGAGCCCGTACCGGTGCCCAACCTGATCGAGCGCGTCTTCGAGGCTGAGCTTGTGGACTTCCTTGATCCGGATCGCCTCCCGTAAGAGCTCGCTGGCTGGATCGGCGTAGAGGCTGACGGCTATGGCCAGGGCACTCTCCGGAGTCGCCGCCCCACTTTCCATTACCATCCGAGCCCCGGTGATGACGCGGGGAAGGCGGCGGACCACCGAGCGACGCAGACGGTCGGCGAGCCCACGGACGCGGCGGTATTGAATGGCGCTGCCGGCAACGCCTCCGAGCAAGGCGAGTAGCACCGCGGTGGCCCAGACATTGTCCTGCAGCCCGACGCGCCAGAAGAGGACGGCGAGCAGGATTCCAACAACCGCACCGGTCATCGCCGCTTTGGCCATCAGCTCCATAAACTGCTGAGGCGTCGACGGAAGCGACGCGAACCCGGCCAGCTTTGCGAACTGCAGGTCGGATTCGATGGCCTTTGCCGCCTCTTGGTATGCACGCGGCTGGAGCCAGCGCTGTGGCACAATCGGCAACTGCCAAGTCGACCCCAGGCGCGGCCGCATCTTTGGCGCGGCGGCGGCAGCCCTACGGTGAAGGACCCACTCCTCGGCGCTGAGTCGCCTCGGCCACGTGGCGACCGCCGCAGCGGTCGCGCTACCTACCAGGAGTGCCAACCCAACACTGATGGCGAACAGTACGCTCACGGCTCCACGTCCTGGGCGAAGGAGACCCGTTCCTCGAGCGGAGGCGCGGACATCTGCTGGAGTACGCGATACCCGAGCACCATCCAGGCGATCGCGAGCGCGAAGAGGATCTCACCCAGCGGCGAATGGAAGGGTGCTAGGAGGGCAGGAGCGAGCGACTGCAGGAAGAGCAGGAACAGGAACGGGAGAAGGGTCAGGATCAAGACCGAGGCCTCGACGCCGGCCCGGAGCGCCTTCGCCTCGCGTTGCAGCCCCAGGGTCTGGTCCCAGTCGGTCGCCAGCGTTTCCAGGGCTGGGACGAGCCGGCTACCTCGCCGCTCATGAAGAGCGAGAGCTAGGGCGATATCGTCGAACATGGGATCGCTGAGCTGGCGTCGCACCTGTTCGATCGCGTCCGCCAGACCCACCGATCCCCGAAACTGCTGCACGGCATCGAGGATGCGCATGAATGGTCGCCGTGCATGCCACGGGCCATGGTCGGCGAGGGCGCTCAGCATCTGTAAGACGTTGCCGGCCCGGCTCATGACCGCTGCGCCATATCGGATCGCGTCGAGCAGGGCCCGGTGCCGAGCAAGCTGCACTCGCCGTCGCTGAAGCTCCAGCGCCCAGCCGGTCAGCTGATAGGAGCCCAGCAGGGCCAACCCAGCAAGAACCCACAGCTGAAAGAGCCAATACGTTAGGAGCGCGATCACGACGGCGGCGCCGATGCGGCCGCCGATCCACACTCGCAGCGGCAGCCAGTCCAGGTCAGTCTGGACGAGAGCGACTCGTGCGCCGTCAACCCCCAAGAGTCGCCACACCCGGCGTCGCAGGGGTGACTGCAGTCGGGTCAGCTCGGTGCCTTCCGGAATAACTAGCACGAGCCAGCAGAAAGCGGCGCCCACGAGACCGACCGCTAGAAGGCTGGTCCGAGTCTCAGGCATGACCGATCGTCTGGAAAAGGAGGCCGGCCGGTTCGACGCCGACAAGGTCGAGCTTGTCTAGGACCTTCGTGGGGACGTGGAGCAGGGCTGCGCTTTCCCATTGCCAGTCGTCGGACTGCGGGACATAGCGGCAGAACTCCTGCAGCAGCGCTCCGCCAAATGGGTCTTCCGGGTTCTCGGCCACGAAGGCGAGGCTTCCTAGCCGCCGGCAGGCGGTATCACCACGCTGATAGGTGCCGAGATGGACGATGAGGTCGACGGCACCGGCGACCATCTGGCGCACGACGGTGGGAGCCAGATGGGGATCGGCGGACATGGCCAGGACCTCGAGCCGGTTGAGCGCCGCGCGCGGTCCGCTCGCATGCAAGGTGGTAAAGCTGCCGTCGTGGCCGCTGGTCATGGCGTGGAGCATGTCCAGCGCCTCCTTACCCCGGACCTCGCCGACGATGATTCGGCGCGGACGCTGCCGGAGGGCGCCGCGCTGGAAGAGATCCTGGAGCGACACGCGGCCCGCCCCTTCCACGTTCGCGTCGCGCTCCTCGA
>WNGJ01002267.1_pt1 | contig 19318 bp, 20 predicted proteins | sample 5400611 | NCBI WGS metagenome assembly WNGJ01 (sample SAMN13153375, study PRJNA577476) | soil metagenome | isolation source: 40 cm soil or saprolite under Garry oak tree replicate 1 | place: USA:California | collected 2016-06-15 | reverse complement strand
GTTTCTGCTCAGCTCTCTAGAAATGGCCGCGTACATCAAAGAATTCAACAGTCCATGGATTCAGGCATGGTTCGACGTCGGAAACGTGCTGCTGTACGGCTATCCCCAAGACTGGATTCGCACGCTGGGGAAGAGCATCGTCAAAGTCCATTTGAAAGACTTCAAACGCAAAGAGAATGGCTACGAGTGGGTGAATCTCGGCGACGGCGACGCGGACTGGCCGGCGGTGCGCGACGCCTTTGGCGAAATAGGCTACACCGGCAGCGCCATTACCGAGCTGAAAGCCGGCGACGAGGCCTACCTCCGCGACGTGAGCCGCCGCGTCGACCGCCTGGTGGTTGGCCGGGCGTAGGCGCAACAGGGTGGAGACAAATTGGCTCTTGCAGCAGGCCAATATCTGGTAGAATTGGCCGAAGGTGAGAGACAATGCTTCCACTTCAGCTCCAGCCTCAGAGTCACGTTCCGCTGTACATTCAGCTTCGTGACCAGCTGCGCGCCCTCGTGCATGCGGGCGATTTGCGTCCTGGCGATCGCATTCCGGCCAGCCGCGAACTCGCGACCATGCTCGGCGTTCACCGCACTACGGTGGCGAATGCTTACGCCGAACTTGAATCAGAGGGCTTGATTCAAGGCCACGTGGGACGCGGCACGTTTATCAAGGGAAACGGCAACGGGCTGAAGATCACTCCGCCGGCACCTCCGGTCCTGAATGGCAACGGTGGAATCCGCTGGGAACTGCTCTTTGCCGATGAGCGCGGAGAAGAAATCCTAAGCCGCCTCACCGCCAACGTGCCGGAAAATGCGCTTTCTTTTGTGATGGCGCGCCCGGCAGAAGAGTTTTTTCCGATTGAGGAATTGCAGACGTGCGTGAACGCCGTGCTGCGGCGTGAAGGCGCGGAAGTGCTGAATCTTGGGCCGTCGGATGGCTATCCGCCGCTGAAAGAAGCGCTGCTCGAGATGCTGCATCACGACGGCATCGCGGCCAAGGATGAAAACCTGCTCATCACCGACGGTTGCCAGCAGTCGTTCGATTTGATCAGCAAAACATTTGTGCGGCCCGGCGATTCCGTGATTATGGAGAATCCGACATATCCGGGAGCAGTAGCAATTTTCCACGGAGCACGCGCGCGCTGCCTGAGCGTTCCGATGCGGACGCATGCCGAGCCGGGCACGACGCTGGGGCTCGATTTGGAAGCGTTGGAAGCGACGCTGGCGGCGAATCGCGTAAAGCTCATCCTACTTACGCCGGATTTCCACAATCCGACCGGAACGTCGATGCCGCTGGCGTCGCGGCGCAAATTACTGGAGCTGGCCGGGCGGTATCAGGTGCCAGTCGTGGAAGATCACATTTACGCGCGGTTGCATGCGCGCGAGGAGCGCATCCCTTCGCTGAAGCAACTCGACCGTTCGAATTTGGTCATTCACATCGACAGCTTTGCGAAAGTGGCGTTTCCCGGCTTGCGGGTCGGATGGATTGTGGCACCGGCGGCGGCGATGGAGCGATTGCGCGTGGTGAAGCAGACCACCGATCTTCATACGGATCAGCTTGCGCAAGCTACGCTCGCGGAGTTTTTGCGGCGCGGCCTTTTTAGCAAACATCTCGCCAAGATGCGCAAGGTGTACACGTCGCGGCTGGCAGCCTTGGATGAAGCGCTGCGCAAGCATATGCCCGAAGGGACGCGCTGGACTCGGCCCGAGGGCGGGATGTGCCTGTGGCTGGAGCTGCCGCTGGGATTCGATGCCAGCGAATTGCTGATTCACGTAAAAGAACGCGGCGTGCTGTTTGCGCCCGGGCGGTATTTCTACGTGCAAGCGCCGCTGCCGAACACGCTGCGGCTGGGGTTCGCCAGCCTGGATGAAAAACAAATTGCGCGAGGCGTGGCGACGCTCGCAGAGCTGCTGAAGATTGAGATGCGCAAACGCCAGCGCGGAGTGCGCAGGGCGGAGCGCAGCCGCGTGGCTTTAGTTTGAAGGAAATCATAAAACATTTTGGAAACGAGAGGAGAAGTGCAATGGACGCGAAGAAGGCAAATGGAAGCGGCAACGGAACAAAAGGATCGAATGAGTGGCGCGTGAAGGTCGGCCTGGCTGAAATGCTCAAGGGCGGCGTGATTATGGACGTCACGAACGCCGAGCAAGCCAAGATAGCCGAAAAAGCCGGTGCGTGCGCGGTGATGGCGCTGGAGCGCGTGCCTTCTGACATTCGCAAAGAGGGCGGAGTGGCGCGCATGGCGTCGATCAAGGTGATTCGCGAAATCATGGCTACGGTGACGATTCCGGTGATGGCCAAGGTGCGCATCGGGCACTTCGCAGAAGCGGAAGTGCTGCAGGCGCTGGAAGTGGATTTCATCGATGAGAGCGAAGTGCTCACGCCTGCCGACGAAGAGAATCACATCTGGAAACACGATTACCGCGTGCCGTTTGTTTGCGGCGCGCGCAATCTTGGCGAGGCGTTGCGGCGCATAGCGGAAGGCGCGGCGATGATTCGCACCAAGGGTGAAGCAGGATCCGGAAACGTGGTGGAAGCAGTGCGGCACATGCGCGCGATCGTCAGCCAGATGAAGAAGCTTACGACAATGCGCGACGACGAATTGATGTGCGAAGCGAAGGAGCTGGGCGCGCCGCTGGAATTGATTCGCCAAATCGCCGAGACCGGCAAGCTGCCGGTGCCGAATTTTTCGGCGGGCGGCATTGCCACTCCGGCCGACGCGGTGCTGGTGCGGCGGCTGGGCGCGGAAGCGGTGTTCGTCGGATCGGGCATTTTTAAATCCAGCGATCCCGAGACTCGCGCAAAGGCCGTTGTGAAAGCCGCGACGCACTTCCAGGATGCGAAGGCTGTTCTCGAAGCGCACGAAGAATTGGGCGAAGCCATGCGGGGACTCGACGTCCGACAGATGGAAGAGAAGGACATGCTCTCGACGCGGGGATGGTAAGAAGATTCGGAGCAGCGAATTGAAAATTGGAATTCTGGCGGTTCAGGGTGATTTTGAAGCGCACGCCGCAATGCTGGAGCGGCTGGGCGCGGAAACGGTTGAGGTGCGGACTCCTGCGCATCTCGAAGGCTGCGACGGTTTGATTCTGCCGGGCGGGGAGAGCACGACGCAGTTGCAATTTCTGCGGGAAGAAGGCCTGGCTGACGCGATTGAGAAATTCGCCAAGCAGGGCGGAGCAATCTTTGGGACCTGCGCCGGAGCGATCCTGCTCGCTAGCGAAGTGCAGAATCCCAAACAGGATTCCCTGAAATTACTGGACATGACCGTCCTGCGAAATGGGTACGGGCGGCAGATCGCAAGCGACGTAGTCAGCGGGCCCACGAAATTGAAGAGAGAACCGCTGGAAATGGTTTTTATCCGCGGACCCATCATTGAACGGGCCGGGCCGGGTGTAAAAGTTCTCGCGGAGTATGCCGGAAAGCCTGCGCTGGTGGAGCGAGACCAGATCATGGCCGCCACGTTCCATCCTGAATTGACAGACGACACCACTGTGCATGAACATTTCCTCGGCCTTATCGCGGCGGGGGCGAGTCAAGCGGCGGGCGGCGCAAAGTCCTAATCGTGGGAAAAGAAAAGAAGACAGATTCTGGCGCCCGGCACTCCAGCCGGACAAGGGTGCTCTTCGTGTGCGTCGGCAACGCCTGCCGGAGTCCGATGGCCGAAGCGATCGCGCGTTATGACGCCGCCGATGTGATCGAACCCTCCAGCGCGGGGCTGAGACCTATGGGATCCGTGGCCGAGCAGACCAAGCAAACGCTCCTGCAGAACGGCTACTCTGCAAACGGATTGACTTCCGATGCGCTCACGCCCGAAGCCGCCGAAGCTGCAGACATCATCATCAACATGACGGGCAAGCCGGAGCAAGCCTTCTGGAATCACGAGAAAGTCGAAGACTGGATGGTGCAAGATCCATACGGCGCCGCGCAGGAAACCTATCAGCGCGTCTTCGAAGGCATCAAACGGCGCGTGAACCAGCTGGCTGAGGGCTTGCGAGTGAAGCGGGAGCAGAAGACCACGACAAGATAGGAGTCGCGTTGCGGCGAGAAAAAACAAGCGTATCGCAAGAAGACTATCTGAAGGCCATCTGGGAAATGCTGGAAGAGGACCAGATGCCCATCAGCGCGCGGCTCGCCGAGGAATTGAAAGTGACTCCTCCCGCCGTGACTGCGGCGCTGAAGCGCATGACGCGCGATGGCCACGTACGCGTGGAGCGCAGCGGGCGAATCGATCTGACGCAAAAAGGCCGCAAGAAAGCAGAACATCTTGCTCTGAGGCACCAGCTTGCGGAGATGCTGCTGACGGAAGTGATCGGGTTGTCGTGGGCAAAGGCTCACGACGAGGCCGAGCAGCTGGAACATGCGATTTCTCCACAGGTAGAAGCGCTGCTGCTCAAGCGATTTGGCGACAAGAAGAGCTGCCCGCACGGCGTTCCGATGCGCGGGGGAATCGCGCAGCTTCGGAAACAAGGTGCAGTGCTGCTCGCCGATTTGCGGGCCAAGGAAGCAGGCGAGATTCTTTGCGTTTACGAAAAGGACGCGCAATTCTTGGAATTTCTCGAAGGGCTGCACTTGCGGCCGGCGACGACGGTAGAAGTGCTGAAGCGCGAGTACGATGAAACGATGACGCTGCGCTCCAATGGGAAGACCATGCACCTGGGCAAACCAGCCACGAGTCGCATTTGGGTGCGGCGCCTGAGCGCCTGAGCGTACAGTGTTAAGTTGTTACGTCTAAGTTTTTGTTCTCAGCACCAAAGTTTTCCTTTAAGTCTGACTTAGAATTCTGGAATGTGCCAGGGACGAACCTGATTTCTACCCGTAGCGCGTTCTCGGGCCATCTTGAACGGAGAGTGGTGGATCCCCAAACGCTAGCTGGCTTTGCCGATGTACACAAATGAGGAGCATCCGTGGCTCTTGCTCTGATCCTGGGGCAGGCTTTCCTGCCTACCCTGCCGGATCAAAAACAAGAATGCCGCTAGTAACGCACTAAAACTCGATCCGCAAGGCCCCCTGGATCACGCGCGGTCCGCCGCCCACCACGCCTGCAGTAGTGCCAACTGCGGTAGCCGTGGCACTGCCCACAGTTGCTGTCATCTTGCCGAAGTTTCCGCTGCTCTGACTCGCAACCGGGTTGGCGAAGTTAGTGTGGTTGAAGAGATTGAAGAAGTCAGCACGGAATCGCAGATGGACTCTTTCAGTGCCCAGTGGGAAACTCTTGGAAACGGCAAAATTGTAGTTGGCTAAGCCTGGGCCGTAGTTTTGGTTGCGCCCCGAAGTGCCAACTCGCCCGGTCGGCGGGGTGCTGGAGAAGTACGTCTTATCGAACGCCGCGTCCGGATTCCGGTTGTCCTGTAACAATGGTCCGATTCCAACGACGTCGGGCCGATCATTCAATTGGTTGAACCCGCTAAAGTCCTGCGAACTGTTAAACACGGTGAACGGTGTACCAGTCTGAAGCGTTGTGATGCCCGAGATCTCCCAACTGCCGAAGACCTGCCTGTTCACACCATTGTTCCAACCCAACAGGCGATGGCCAGGCCCGACTGGCAAATCGATCACGTACACGAACACGGCGCGGTGCCGAATGTCGAACGATGAGGGGCCACGCTCAGCGCGGAGGTTGTTGATGTCGTCCAGACCAGCCCGCTCGCCGGTCGAACCAAAGAACGACGAGCCGTAATCGATTGACTTGCCGTAGGTGTAGGAGCCTTCAAAAAAGATGCCATGGCGCCCCTGGTACCTGGCCGTCACCACGGCTCCGTTATAGTCCGAGTTGCCAATGTCTTCGCCAGTTCCGACTGAGCCGAAGAATGGATTCGGGAAAGTCTGCACGTTTGGCGCTTGATTACCGCGCTTGGTGGGATCGTTCACGGTAACGTGTGGTTGGTTAAGGTCCACGAACAATCCCAGCTTGTGGCCAGTCGATCCTTGATAGTCCACCTCCAGGGAAAAGGCGGTACCCAATCTCCGCTGGACTCCTAGGCTGTACTGATAAATATAAGAGCTGCGAATGTTCTGATCTTCAGCGCTGAATCGCATGCGTCGTTTTATAAACAAATGATTTGCCGGTGAGTGGTTTGAGCCCTTCAGAACCACTATCCCCAAGATCATGGCAGGTTGCGTACTTGGCTTCACGCCAGCGGCGTACTTCCCAAGAGCTTAGCTAACTGGAGACGTGGTCAGTTTGATGACCGGGCTCGGAAGTAATCCTCCAACAATCCAATTCCACTTGCCTGCTAAGTCGTAACCGGACATCTGGCCCTCATGGTTTTCAAACGGGTTTCTAGATCATTGGGTGTGCCTACTCAAAGACGTTATTTGCGCTCGTCGAGGAAGGCTTTGAGGCGGGCGTAGCCGGCGCGGCTGACGGGCAAGCGCGTGCCGTCGGTGAGAATGGCCAAGCGGCTGTCCTTGCCGTAAGGCTCGATGCGCACGACGCGCTCCAGATTCACGATGTAGGAGCGATGGATGCGCACGAAACTGTCGGGGTTAAGGCCCGTTTCCAGGGCGGCGATGGTTTGCTGTTTGAGATGCTTCTTGCCTTGAGTGGCCAGCGCCACATAGTCGTCTTGAGCTTCCGCATAGTCGAGCTTGGTGACCGGGATCAGCGTAACCTTGGTACCGTCCTTCACCACGAGGCGTTCCAGAAATTGCTGCGGTGGCCGAGCGGTGGCAGCGAGTTCATGCGCGGCAGGCATCTTCGCGCCCAGGCGGCTCTTCGCTCGTTTCAGTGCGGCTTCAAAGCGCTCGCTTCCGATGGGCTTCAGCAAATAGTCAACGGCGTGCACTTCGAACGCGCGCATGGCGTACTGGTCGTAAGCGGTGGTAAAAATCACGGACACGTCCGTCCCGATCAGTTCCAGCACGTCGAATCCCGTCAACTTGGGCATCTGCACGTCGAGGAAAACCAAGTCAGGCTGATGTTCAGCGAAAGCTTTGGCGGCCTCGAAGCCGTTGGCGCACTCCGCAAGGATTTCAACTTCCGGGTGGGACTGCAGCAGTTCGCGAATAACGTGGCGCGCGAGTTCTTCGTCGTCCACGATGAGCGCGCGAATCTTTTTGCCAGCGGGACTCATTTTGATGGCGCTCCAGATTCCGCGGGCAGCGACAATTGGACGCGAAAACGGTCTCCGTCCGCGATCACTTGCATGCTGGACTGTTTCTCGTAGCGGCCCTCGAGGCGCCGGCGAACGTTGGCCAGGCCGAGGCCGCCGCGGCGCGTCGAAGTAGACTCGGCATCAAACGTATTCTCGATAGTGATGGAAAGCCGCCCGTCCTGACATTGCGAGGCCACGCGGATGGTTCCCCCGTCCGGCAGATTCGCGATTCCATGCATGACGGCGTTCTCCACCAGGGGTTGCAGCAAGAGCGGAGGAATCAGCAGGAATCTGGACTCGTCCTGAATGGCTTCTTCGACGCGCAACCTGGCGCCGAAGCGTACTTTTTCAATCGCCAGGAAACGCTCCAGCAGTACAAGCTCCTCGGAGAGGAGAATGGCGCTTTTTTCGCCGAGGCCCAGAGTCATGCGTAGAAACTCCGCGAGCAGGATGCACATCTCGCGGGCCTTTGCCGGATCAACGCTGGTTAGTGCGCTGATGGAGTTGAGGCTGTTGAAAAGGAAGTGCGGATTTACCTGGGCTTTCAGGGCTTTCAATTCGGCGTCGCGAGCGAGGACGCGGGATTCGACGGCTTGCGCTTCTGCGTGGCGGGAGCCCTCCATAGCGATGAGGACGTAGTGGAAAGCAACGGAAAGCAGGTAGAGAAGAACCCCGACAGTGAAGACGGCGTTAACTTGCGGCTGAAACTGGCGCTTGATGAGGCCGAATTTGTCGGGACTGAGAACGGCGTAGAATATCGCTGCGCCGGCTTGAGTCCAAACGAAACTGATTAACATCGCAGCGATCAAATGCGTCAGCAGCAAGCGGATGAAACTGACTCTGCCCAGGGGAGTGGCGCGGCAAGGGTACCAGGCGGAGAGACAGAGAAGGGCGTAGAACAAGTACACGGCCACGGCGAGGGCAGTGGCTTGCAGCCAGCCGAGCGCCCCGCGAGTCGCGAGTACATAGGCCGACGTGGCAGTGAGCGGGACCCAAGCGAGCAGGTAGAGCCCCAGGCGGTTGCGCGTCAGTAGCGGGTGCATCGGACGGGCTCAGTTCTTGATTTCCAAACCGCCGAAGATGACGGCACCGGTGATCACCAGCACCTTTAGGTTGGAGTTCGTGGGATCGTTCACGCGGGCGGTTCGCGTCTTATCTTCGATTCCGCCGAAAATGGGCGCCCCGCGAAAGGCCACCTGCCAGGTGGGGGGTATGCGAACTTCCACGCCTCCGAAGATGGCGGTGATTGCCAACGTGGCCTCGTTGCCTTGGATGTTGGCTTCAGTGAGATCCAGTTCGACGCCGCCAAAAATGGCGGTGATATCTCCGCCTTGAAAATCCTGGCTGGTCATGCGGCGCTCCAGACCGCCGAAGACGACGGCCTCGTTCAGGGTAGTGCGGGGATCACCTGTCCCCGAGGTGGAAACAGTGGGTTTCGAACCCCACTGAAACGAGCCCCACATGATAAAAAGGCCTAAAGCGATTAGCATTATGGGCCAAAACGCGGCCCAGCCAAAGTGAGTGAGGCCCAGTTCATTGAGTTCCAGAACGACGCCCGCAAACATCAGGAGCACTCCCCAGGCGCGGCGTTGCGACAGGAAGTTCATGACGCCACCGAAAACGATGAGCAGGGGCCAGAACCGCCAGAGGCTGCCGATGGAAATGATTCCCAGGTGATCGAGCAAGAAGGCGAGGCCGATCAAGATGAAGATGCCGCCCATCACGATGCCGCCGCGCCCACGACCGCGAAGGTCTATGCCGACCACCATCGGACGACCGCGCGATCCCTGTGTTGCAGAATCGCCATACAAGCGGGAATGAATGGTGCGATGAATCTGGTCGTGAAGTTCATCCTTGAACTTTTTCGGGTCAAAATTCTTCTCGTCGCTCACATGCTTCTCCTGTAGTTCCCGTGGCGCCCGTGTCCTCTTGCGCTCATGAGTGCAGTTCCGTTGCGGAAGAGCTCGCCCTTGCGTGGGGCCTTGCGAGACGACCGTCGAGTCCGCTTTTCAGTAATCCTGCTCCGATGGCGACAACTATGAGCGGCCAGAATGATACCAAGTTCTGCCGGAGACCCGACAGAAACGCGTCGTGATCGAAGGCGTAGGCCTGAAAGGCATGCATTGCCGCGAGGCCGAGAGCAGGGACGATTCCCAGAGCCTCGTGCGCTGAACTGCCGGCGAAAGTGCTGATATAGGCCGCAATCCCCTCCAGATTGGCAAAGAGAAAGACGAGGCCGAGCGCGAGGAGAAGCGCCCCCGCGATGGATTTCAGGCTCTGTGAAGATGCTTGCCGCGCCACCATGGTACCTCCTGAAGGGCCATTTCCTTGCCCCAACGCGAGAATAGGGGTCCCTTCGGGGGAGTGCATCCAAGATTCGGCCAAGTGGCGGGATTTACCGGCGAATGGTGGGCGCGAGAGGGGCAATAACGGCCAAGAATCAATTAATTCAAGCTACGAGAATAAGAACGCTTGCAAAATGGGCAAATTCGCAATAGGGTATGCGGCACGCGTTGCAACCTCCACCTGCAAACTCTTGTTCCCGGGTTGCCAGGAGATACGGAATGACGGCTTCCATGGGCAGAGCTGCCCGCAATCATGCCGAGCAATGGCGCTGGCTGCTGTATGTTGTGCTGGCGATCGTTGGTGGGTTGCTGACTTTTGTTGGTGCTCGGGCGCAGCAGAAGGCTACTGACGACGCCACGTTTCGCAAGCTCATCGACAGCTATTGCGCCGCTTGGAGTACGGGAAACGCGGAGGCCCCAGCGAAGTTCTACGCCAAGGATAACGGACTGGTTTTCTATGACGTGGCGCCCTTTTCGTATCACAGCTGGAAGGAGTACCACGACGGCGTACAGAAGGAGTTCCTTGAGGGCGCGTCGGAGATCAAGCTGACGGCGGGCAAGGATCTGAAAGTGAACCGCCGCGGGACGGTCGCGTGGACGACGGTGCCGATGCATTTGGCGGAAAAATCGAAAGACGGTAAGACTACTGAGATGGAACTCCGGTACACGGGGATTTGGGAGAAGCGCGGCGCGAGCTGGGTGCTCGTTCACGAGCATCTTTCCACTCCGGCGGCTGGAAGCTAGAGTCTTGACTAAGAGGTCTGGGCGATTCGCCCATTGCGCAAGAAATGTTCAAGACGGTGCGGTACTACTGGAATACAGCTCGGGGTTATCGGTTCAGGCCTTGGGAAAGTCCTTACATCCGCTGGCGCTTTGAGACGTTCCTCGGGAAAGAAGCCGCCAATTTGACGGCGAGCAAGTTCTTTCATCTCGCCTGGAAATACCGCGACCACATGGAACGGTTTGTGGATTGGGCCGCGGAAAGAAATCGGTTCCAGCGCCGTCGCCACGCCTGAAGGTCCAGCACGCTCCTCAACAAGTCGGAATGACTCGCGCGGGGTTCTCTCCCCGGAGGTATAATGCTGTCTGAGAGGAGGATCCATGGAAGAGCTGAAGATCCTCCAGAAGACGGAACAGCTTCACGAAGCGCGCTGGTGGGAAGCGGAGCCCAACGGACGAGTCCACTGCTACCTTTGTCCGCGCCATTGTCACATAGGGTCAGGTCAAGCCGGCTTCTGCTTCATCCGCATCAATCAAGAAGGAAAACTCTATAGCCTGGGTTATGGCGCGCCTGCGGCTTTGCAAGTCGATCCTATCGAAAAGAAGCCGCTAAATCACTTTCTGCCGGGCACGCGCGTTTTCAGCATGGGCACGGCGGGCTGCAACATGGGCTGCTTCTTCTGTCAAAACTGGGACATTTCCAAATCGCGGTCCGATCAAGTGCGTTCGCAGCATGTTGCGCCGGACGACGTGCCGTTGCTGGCGCTGAAGTATGGTTGTGAGTCGATCGCGTTTACCTACAACGAGCCGACCATCTGGGGCGAGTACATCATCGACATTTGCAAAGCGGCCAGGAGCTATGGGCTGAAAACGGTGATGGTCACCAACGGCTACATCACCTACGACGCGTTCCACGATATCTACGATCACATCGACGCGGCAAACGTGGACCTGAAGGCGTTTACCGAGAATTTCTACGGAAAGATTACGCTGACGCATCTTCAGCCGGTGCTAGAGACCCTGGCATGGCTGAAGAAGGAGACGCCAGTGTGGTTCGAGATTACCAACCTGATGATTCCGACGCTGAATGACGATCCCGCCGAAACGCGAAACCTTGCCGAATGGATTCTGACTCATCTCGGGCCGGATGTGCCGCTGCATTTCACGGCGTTTCATCCGGACTTCAAGCTACAGGACAAGCCGCGCACACCGCCGAAGACGCTGGATTATGCCCGGCAAATCGCGCTGGACGTTGGCTTGCACTACGTCTACGAAGGAAATATTTACAGCGATGGCGCGAACACCTATTGTCCGCAGTGCGGGGAACTGCTCGTCCGCCGATCGTGGCATGACGTGCTGGGGAATCACATCAAGAACGGCGCTTGCCCGAAGTGCGGGCTTGCGATCCCCGGCGTCTGGACGAACGATGCGAAAGGGAAGCACCGGCCAAGGCAGGACAGGTCATCTGCCGCGAAGACGTATACGCATTTGAATCTGTAGCGGTTGCCCACTCATCGCGGGTGAAAGTGATAGAAACCCGGCCCCACGCGCATGGCATGATGCCACGCAACCGGAAACGCCCGCCAAACTAGAGTGCCAAGAACTCCTTGCCATATGGCGAGCGGAATGATGTTGCGCTCGCGCGCAAAGAGCCATGCCATGGCGACTCCACCAATAAAGGTGAGCGGGACCAGCACGGGATTCGGCCAATGAAGCGCCGCAAAGATTGTGCCTGCGAGCAGTGAAGCAAGAGCCCGGCTGTCGATTGCTCCGAGGAGCCGGTTTGTCAGATACGAATTCAACCCCACCTGCTGGAGCAGGCAAAACGCCATATAACCAAAAAAACGATTCGGAATTAGGAGATGGTGCGTGGGACGCTGCATGGCGCCCAGAACAATTCCTACCACGCAGAGCGCGACGATGCACGGCAGAAAGACCATCGTGGAGCGCCTGGTAGCGGACCAAAGGTTGTCGGCGCGCCATCCCATCGTTTTCGGAGTGTCGCCGTGCGCTATGAAACTGGCGAGCATCCAGACAGGAAATACCAGCCACGACGACCAGGTGGACGCCTGAAACCGCCAGATGTACCACCCAACGTAAGCGGAGAAAGCGAAGACCTCAACCAGAATGAATAAACGCCGAGCGGCTGAGGTCATGGCGAGATTATTCTACGGAAAGCCCTTCGTCCGGATGGCTGAGATCGAGAAGCTGCAGCGCGCTTTCAAAAAGCTGGTCGATCTCTTTTTCGTTGACCTCGTGTGGAGCGAGGAATTCGTTCAAGTCGAAGTCCGGGAACCCGCGGTTGGTCACGCGCGCGGGCAGAAGCTCCCGCAAGCGGCGCGAATCAATGGATCCCAGTTCGCGGATTTCTTCGAACATCACGCGCTGCAGCGGATCATCAAAGACGCTGGGATCGAGCAATTTACAAATCTCAATGCGCGTTCCGCTCTTGATCAGCACCGAGCAAAGAAAGCGCAGGGTGTTTTTCTGAAGCTGAAATCTGGCATTAGAATCTTGCATACGCATGCGGCCACACTTTACGGCGCAGTTGCTCCAATCTGCCCCCGGATCAAGGCTTCCACTTGAGACCAGACCTTCGGGTCGCACGCAATCTCCATGTGCGTCTTCGTAAACGTACGATCGTACCAGGGGTATTCAGGGCAATCGACGGGGTGTTGTTTATACTCGAATCGGAAATTTCCAATGATTTGCGTTCGCGAAGGATTTTCAGCGCGGATTTCGGATCTTCCGTGGACCATTCCGTTTGGTTGGTAGAAATTTGCAGCTCGAGCGACGTTTGGGGGGATTACTCCGTCATGCTGGCCTCCATGTGCCACGCTATCCACCTGGATTGTCAAAAGGACTGGAATCCCGCGCTTTTCAAGATCGCGCGCAAGCTGGACCACGGCTGAACCGCCCCAGCTGTGACCGTAAAGAATGACGCGGGCAGTGCGCTTCTTGTCTTCGGGAATCGTGTCCGAATCATTGGCCCCTAGCTGGCTGAGAATGGCATGCAGTGCCTGGTTGCGGCGGCGGTTTTCAAAAACTTCAACGTACACGCCTTCGGGGTATTCCTTGCGCAAACGTCCGGCGAGTTTCACTTCGCTGTGAACAACATTGTCATGCCTGACGAAGCCACCCACAAAACCGATCACAATGACGGGCGAGTGTTGCGCACCTTCTCCAAGCGGGGAGACGGCAGTGTGAGCCGCTGAGAGCGCGACGAAAAAAGCGCAGAGACTCGAAATCTGCAAGCTAACCCCGTGCATCACTCGCGAGAAAATCATGGTAAATGAGATGATAATTGAGCGGGTGAGGTTGCGTTTGGGGGAGCGGGCGCATGGATAAGAAACATCGAGTCGTCATTCTCGGCGGCGGATTTGGCGGACTGGCTGCCGCTCAAAAGTTGAAGCACGCGCCGGTTGAAGTCACGCTGATTGATCGCCGAAATTTTCATCTTTTTCAGCCATTGCTGTACCAGGTGGCCACCGGTTCACTGTCTCCGGGAGAAATTGCGGCGCCTTTGCGCGGCGTTTTGAGCAGTCAGAAAAATACGCAAGTTCTTCTGGGCGAGGCCGTGGACGTTGATCCTCAAGCAAAACGCGTAATCCTACGCGATGGCGCTACCTTCGAGTATGATTCGCTGATTGTGGCCACCGGAACGCAGACATCTTATTACGGGAATGATTCCTGGCGGCAGTGGGCGCCGAGCCTGAAGTCCGTCGAGGAAGCCACGGCGATCCGCCACAAGATTCTCTACGCGTTCGAACGGGCCGAGCGCGCCGCCACACCGGAAGAAGCGCGTGCGTGGCTCACGTTCGTCATTGTTGGAGCCGGCGCCACCGGGCTTGAGCTCTCCGGAGCACTGGCGGAGATCGCTCGCGAGACGCTGCGGCACGATTTCCGCAAGATCGATCCGCAGGATGCGCGAATCATTTTGATGGAAGGAGCTCCAAGAGTCCTGGGCCCTTTCCCCGAGGATCTGTCGGCCAAAGCTGAACAATTGGTCACGCGCCTCGGCGTGGAAGTGATCAAAGGCGTGATGGTGACGAACATCGACGGGGGCGGCGTCACGTTCAAGCGCGGTGATTCGAGTGAGAAACTGGCGGCGAACACTGTGCTCTGGGCCGGCGGCGTCATGGCCACGCCTTTCGGCAGAAAACTTGCCGAACGCACCAAGTCAGAATCCGACCGCAGCGGCCGAATCAAGGTGAATCGCGACCTGACCATTCTCAATTTCCCTGACATTTTCATCATTGGCGACCTTGCTCACGCCGCCGATGAGAAAGGAACGCCGCTGCCAGGCGTCGCGCAAGTGGCGATGCAAGGAGGGGCGCACGCCGCAAAGGTCATCCGCGCGCGCGTGGAAGGGAAGCGCGAACCGCCGCCATTTCGTTATTTCAACAAAGGTGAAATGGCCGTAATCGGACGCGCGGCCGCGGTCGCAAATATTTTCGGCGTCCACGTTTCCGGTCTGCTTGCGTGGCTGATGTGGCTGTTCATCCACTTGATTTACATCGTGGAGTTTCAGAGCCGCATCTCCGTGTTTATTCAGTGGGGATTCGAATACCTGACCTTCAGCCGTGGCGCGCGCCTGATCACCGGCGAAGCTGCGACAGATTCGGCCGCGCAGAGCGGCACCGGAGGAAAAAGGCCGGGGCCTGACAGCTAGGGCAGGTAATGGTGCCGAGGGCGTGAAGTGGACCGAACGTCCGCCCGCTAGGTTTGAGTAGCTTGGCTGCTGCGTGAGAGAATGCGCCGGACAATCCCCGGGAATCGGCAGAAGAGTGAGGAGTGATAATGCGTAAGAATCAGCTTGCATGGCGAGGACCGCTTTCCAAAGGTGCAATTCTTTGCGCCGCGATCCTTTTTTCCTTTGGTCTATGGAATTCCGCGGCTTGGCCACAGGCGCCGCAGGCTATTTCTAAAGATCCTGCAATCGAGCGCGGACACAAACAGTTCCAGCAATCCTGCGGATTCTGTCATGGCCCGGATGCCACAGGCGCTAGGGGGCCTGACCTTGTCCGCTCGCCGCTTGTGGCTCATGACGTGCAGGGTGACAAGATTGGCGAAATCATTCGTCTCGGCCGCCCTGATAAAGGCATGCCGGCAATGCCGCTGACCGATCAGCAGGTGCTGGACATAGCCGCGTACCTGCACGCGCGCGCGCTCGAAGCACTAAGATCGTCGGGAGTCCCAAGCGCGTATCCAATCGAGAAGCTGCTCACCGGCGACCCGGAGGCTGGAAAGACGTATTTCAATGGAGCTGGTGGCTGCAAAAACTGTCATTCGCCCACGGGCGATTTGGCCTCTATCGCTACCAAATACTCTCCCATCGACCTCGAAGCCCGCATGCTTTATCCCCATGGCAAGCACGTCATCGCGGTTGTGACGCTGCCCTCCGGCGAGCAAGTCAAGGGCCCGTTGGCGCACGCGGATGACTTTGTAATTGCGCTGAGCGACGCCTCCGGTTGGTATCGGTCATTCTCGCGCGATCGCGTGAAGGTCGAATTGCAGGATCCCTTGGCTGCCCATCGCGAACTGCTCGATAGGCTCACGCAGGCTGATGTTCACAACCTCTTTGCGTATCTGGAAAGCCTGAAATAGGAAATCGAGAAGCCACAAAATCAGGAGACGGGAGTCGAAATGCTTTCTCAACTACTGCGTGGAATGATCGAGAGTAGGCGCTCTTGCGAGAATCGCCTTGAGCGCAATACGATCCTTTCTTTGCACCTCCAGGTACTGGTTGTCGCCTTCCTGCTGCTTGCGCTGGGACCGCATGCACCCTCGCTCACTGCGCAAGGGCTCGACGTGGCGGCTTTGCTCAAACCCGCGACCGATACCTGGCCGACTTATAACGGGGACTATTCGGGCCGTCGCTTCAGCACGCTCGACCAGATCAATGCCGGAAACGTCGCCTCGCTTACGCTCGCCTGGATCTTTCAGCAGCATGCGTCCACGATCAAATCTACGCCCCTCGAAGTGAACGGCATTCTCTATTTCACCGTGCCCGACAACGTTTGGGCCGTCGATGCTCGTTTTGGGCGAGAAATCTGGCACTATCAGCGTGTTTCCGAAGGCGATCACATTGGGAATCGCGGGTTGGGCATGTACAAGAATTGGCTCTACTTTACTACGCCCGACGCACACTTGGTCTGTCTCGACGCGAAGGACGGCACCGTTCGCTGGATCGTCGAGCTCGCCGATCCAAAACTCGGCTACTTCGCGACGATGGCGCCGCTGGTCATACGCGATCACGTGATCGTGGGCGTTTCGGGGGACGTTACGGACGTTCGGGGCTTCCTCGAGTCACGCGATCCTGAAACTGGAGCCGTCCAATGGCGCTGGTACACCGAGCCAGACCCTGGGCAACCAGGCTCTGAAACGTGGCCCAAAGACCCCGATGCCCTCCTCCACGGCGGTGGCATGACGTGGATGACCGGCACGTATGATCCTGAGCAAAATCTGCTGTATTGGGGCACTGGCAATCCCAACCCTGTGCTCGCCGGCGATGGGCGCCCCGGCGACAATCTCTACACTTGTTCCATCGTGGCTCTGAATCCTGACACGGGGAAGCTCGCTTGGTATTTTCAGCCTTCGCCACACGACGTTCACGACTGGGATGCCGTCGAGACGCCCGTCCTGTTCGACGCGGAGTTCAAAGGCCAGAAGCGCAAGCTTCTCGCACAGGCCAGCCGTAATGGTTTTTTCTTTTTGCTCGATCGAACGAATGGTCAGCATCTGGTGACAGCCCCATTTATCGAGCAGACTTGGGCTTCCGGCGTTGACTCTCGCGGCCGCCCGATTGCTAAGCCGGAAGCCGCTCCCAGCCCGGACGGCGCCCTGGTCGAGCCAGGTTCAGACGGATCTAGTAATTGGATGGCGCCCAGCTTTGATCCTCAGACCGGCCTCTTTTATGTGAATGCCCGCCGAGTCTTCAGCATCTTTTACCTCACAGCTACAGGGAAGGCCGAAGGTTGGGGAGGCCGCGACCGCAACCTCTGGGCCAATTCGACCATTCGCGCGCTTGACTACCGCACCGGCAAAGTAGTGTGGAATCATGAAATCGGAAACGGCGAAAGCATCGCAGGAATTCTTACGACCGCCGGCCATCTCCTCTTCAGCGCCGATAATTCCGGCAACCTGCTGGCTCTGGATCCCGCCACGGGCAAGACTCTGTGGCACCTGAACGCCGGCGGACGCATGGAGGCCTCTCCGATGACCTACGAACTCGATGGGCGGCAATACGTCATCCTCGCCGTGCGGGACACCCTCTATGCTTTCGCGCTTCCTCCGCCTCTCCCATCTCACTGAACACAGGTCCGAGCGGGAGCAGCAAAATCGAGTGAGCTCTCACTCGTTTGGTTCAAACCGTAGCGGATTGGCTGACCTTGAAAAGTCCCGTGAGAACCGTTGGAATTGTTCGTAGTCCGGCACAGCTTACCGGATCGGCGCAAAGCGACCGATGCTGGTTTTCAAGCAAAGCAGCGATGTGCGGTATTTGATCAGTCGGCGGCCGGGACAGCCGGCGGCTTGAATCTCTCATTCGATTCTAGAGTATCCGCGTTTATAGTACGGGATCCCGTACCCTGTAAATTTGTCCTTCGGGCACAGTTCGATTCGGAGCTTATGCCTGTTGTTTCCGTCCCCGGGGACTGCGCCAGCTTCTCCTCTGGTGATAGGCTTGTATGTAAGAACGTATCGATATCGCACGGCGAGTCCGATGGTCCGAACGATACGCGGAAGATCTTCCATACTGTGCGCAGTAAAAACGCCGCCCCCAGTCACTTCCGTCAGCGTTTTGAGATTGTGAGGACCACGCCGTTCTGCAGGACCGATGTAGTCATTCCCGGAGTCTGCAAGAGAGGAGCCAGGAAATTGTGGTTTTGAATTCTCTCCAGGCTCAGGGAATCGTTTGGATTTCTTTTCGCGTGGGAGAAAAATGTTCGGGAACTGGAAAGCTGGCCCGGCCATAACAGCAAAGACCGGCACATCGGCCTCTTCTAAGAAGTCTTTTATCTCATGCAAGTTATAGCGACTGTGGTTGTCGCCGCCATCCGAGACAATGATCACGGCGCGGCGTTTGTTTTCCGCCTCGCGATTGGCTTCACTCACGCCCAAGTAAATTCCATCAAAAAGCGCAGTGCTCTCATTGGTGGGGGTAAGCAACAACGGGAGTCTCCGCTCAACGTCCTGTTGGTCGCTGGTGAAGGGCACCAGACGCTTCACTCGAGTTCCGATCCCGAACACTGAAAATTCGTCGCGATATGCATTTTGTATCAGGTCAGGGTCGAGAACAGAGAGAGCCGCTTCCTGGACGAAGGGCATCTTACTTGCCATGCTTGAGCTCTGGTCGGCAAGAATCACGAACGAAACTGACTGCCGCTCCCTTTCACAGTACAGCAGGTGTTGTTCAACCCCATTATCCAACACCCGAAAGTCGTCTTTTTTGAGATTGGTTGCGACGGCGCCCTTGTCATCGAAGACGATAACGGGTATTTGCACCAACTCGACGTTGGTCACAATGCGCACATCCGCGCGCGATTGGGCAACTGGTGTGCGAGCAGGAAACACCACTAAGCTCGCGGTGAGGAAGAAAAGTATCCTTCGGTTTGCAGCCATGATCCCCGAACCGAGACCGAGTGCGGAGAGGTATACCTTTGTCCTTCGATTCTGTCAATGGGCGACGGTATCGGAGGTATCGGACTGGAGGTGTTTTTCGGGCACATCCTTCTGTTCAACTCAAGCTTGCTGCTGGTCTTGCCGCAGTGCCGCCCCCAGTACCCCCGGTCTTCCAGCATAGGTACTGGAACGCTGTCCCGATGCGCTGGCTGTGGAGTATTCCTGCAATGCAGTAAAGTAGATTTCTTCGGAGACCAAGCCATGGCGCGAATGGATGGTGCCAGGGGCCAGACATGCACGATACTGCCACAAGCTATGTTCTTTGTTGACTTAGCTGCCTAATCGTCTTGAATGCCTCTGGCATCATCGAACAAGTCACCGCTATGTCTTCGCTCCGTGCTGCCTCAATTCTAACTGCCGGAACCGCCGCCCAGGAGGCCCGCCGAAACTGGGTTGAGAGGCTATACCCAAAGCAAGGTTAGTCATCTGCTCAGATTCTGGTGTTTTGGTGCGCTAAGGCTCGCAGGATAGCGTCCAGAACTTGA
>WNGJ01011642.1_pt1 | contig 19324 bp, 14 predicted proteins | sample 5400611 | NCBI WGS metagenome assembly WNGJ01 (sample SAMN13153375, study PRJNA577476) | soil metagenome | isolation source: 40 cm soil or saprolite under Garry oak tree replicate 1 | place: USA:California | collected 2016-06-15 | reverse complement strand
GAACAGCTCCGCTATCGGCAGAAGACCGTTCGTCGTGTGCACACGCGCATCGCCCGGGAAGCAGGGGTTCGACCCATTGATGCGACCCGACACGGGGTTCGTGTGCCAGTCGTTGATCGTGGTGTCGAACTGCATACCGGGGTCGCCGCACTGCCACGTCGCTTCCGAAATCTCGCGCAGCAGAGCGCGTGCAGTCACGGTCTCAAGGACCTGGCCGTCGGTGCGCGCGGTGAGATTCCACGGCTCGTCCGCAACAACGCTCTTCATGAAGTCGTCGGTGGCGCGCACGGAGTTGTTGGCGTTCTGGAACTGGATGGAGTGCCAAGCCTCGCCGTTGAGGCTCATGTCGTAGCCCATCTCGCCGAGGGCCCAGGCCTTCTTCTCTTCCTTGACCTTGCACCAGATGAAGTCGTGGATGTCGGGGTGGTCGCTGTCGAGCACGACCATCTTTGCCGCACGCCGCGTGGTGCCACCGGACTTGATGGACCCGGCGACCGAATCGGCGCCGCGCATGAACGAGACCGGTCCGGAGGCCCAGCCGCCGCCGGAAAGCTGCTCCTTGCTCGAACGGATACGCGACACGTTGATCCCGGATCCCGAGCCGCCCTTGAAGATCACGCCCTCGTTCTTGAACCAATCCAAGATCGAGTGCATGTCGTCGGCAACCGAGAGGATGAAGCACGCCTGTTGGGGCACGCCGTCCACGCCGATGTTGAACCAGACCGGTGAGTTGAACGACGCATGCTGATTGACCATGAGGTACTTCAGCTCGTGGCTGAAGATCTCAGCGTCAGCTTCGGTGGCGAAGTACGCGCCCTCGATCCCCCACGCTGTGATCTGGTCGACGACGCGGTCGACCATCTGCTTCACGCTCCACTCGCGCTCCGGCGAGGTGAGCTTCCCGCGGAAGTACTTGGACGCGACCACGTTCGTCGCGGTCGCGGACCAGAACTTCGGCACCTCGACGCCTCGCTGCTCGAAGACGTTGCCGCCCTCGCCCGGGATCACCGCGTCGCGTAGCTCCCACTCGATCTCGTCGTAGGGGTGCACGCCCTCGTGGGTGAAATAACGCTCCAGGCGCAGGCCCTTGCGTGGCGCCGGCGCGGAGACGGAGTGCTGCGGTAGCGCGGTGATGGCCATGAGAAACCCCCCTTAACGGGCCGAGACGGCCGGTACGCGGTATGGCGCGGTAAGAAGGAGGAGCACGACCACCTGAGCGCTTCGGATCCCTGGGGCGTGCGTCAGGACGGTCATACAGCCCCTCCATCTCTCAATCCCCTACACCTTGTGGCGGCCCGCCCCGGCGCCACAACCTGTGGGGTGGTTGAACCTACGCCCGTGAATTGGGCGTGTCAAGACCGGAGTGTCATCAAGCGCTGGCAAGCACGTCTCGGAGCTGTTGCCCGCTGGTCCGCTACCGAGAGTGGACGCTCCGGATGTGGTTAGTAGGGAGCGACCGCCGCTGCAGTCAGCGGCCGGAGCACGTAACCGGAGCGTCGCACCGCGTGGATCTCCACACCGCCGCCGGCCGCTTCGATCTTGCGACGCAGGCGAGCGACCAGTACCTCGGTCACGTTCGAGCTCACGTCGCGATCTTGATCTGGTCGCCGGTCAAGGACCGTTCGCGAGGTGAGACCGGGATACGCGCGCGCCAGCTCGATCAGCACGGCGCGCTCGCCGTTCGTCAGCTCGAGCTGGCGATCGGCGAGCCACGCATCACCGGTCGCGAGGGCGATGCGAAGCGGACCGATCCGCCGGATGGTCTGGCGATCTGCGCCGCGACGGAGGATCGCGCGCACGCGGGCAAGGAGCTCGGTCGGATCGCACGTGCTCGCGACGACGTCGTCGGCGCCGAGCTCGAAGAGCGCGAGCTTTGCCGTCACATCCGATTCGGCCGAGAGCACGAGCACCGGAACGTCACCGACAGACGGCAGCTCGCGGATGCGTCGGCACGCTCCCATGCCTCCGCCGTTCTCCAGCGCGAGATCGAGGATCACTACATCCGGCGCGATCTCTTCGACACGCTGCACCGCGTCTCGTTCGCTCCGAGCTTCGTAAACGGTGAAGCCGGCGCGCGTCAGGTGACTCCGCAGCGTGGCGGCGATCCCAGGATCGTCCTCGACGAGAAGCGCCGTGCCAGGCACCTGCATCGCCTACCTCCCCCGACGCTGTAACAACGCGAGGAACGTCCGGACGACGCTGAACGAACGCTGAATCCGGCCTGACTTTCGAGTAGGGGTGAGTCGTGGACGGTCCTGGGCGGGATCAGCGCGGTGTCAGGCGGGGGTCGCCACCGCCGCGCTCCGGTGCGCCTCGACGAGGGCACGGACGCCCTTCCGCAGGTCGTCCTCGGCGATGTTGAGCGCCGGGATGAAGCGCACGGCCTGATCGTGAGCACCGCAGGTGATGAGGAGCACGTCGTGCTCGAGCGCGCCGGCGATCGCGGCCTTCGCCGTGGCCTTCGCGTCGAACTCGATCGCGACCATCGCACCGAACCGTCGGATCTCGCGAACGCGCGGATCCGATCGCAGCGGCGCGAGCTCCGTCACCATCAGCTCGCCCAGGCGCTCCGCGCGCGCGACCAGACCCTCGTCGCGGATGATCTCGAACGTGGCGAGGCCGGCCGCGCAGGACACGGGATTACCGCCGAAGGTCGAGCCGTGCGTGCCCGAGATCCATTTGTCCTGCATCGCACGCGACGTGACGATCGCTCCGAGCGGCATGCCGCCGCCGAGCGCCTTCGCGATGACGAGGATATCGGGATCGACACCATGCTTCTGCGTCGCGAACCACGCGCCGGTGCGGCCGAACCCGGTCTGCACCTCGTCCATGACGAGGAGCGCGCCGATGCGAGTCGCGATGTCACGCAGCGCCACCAGGAACGAGCTCGGGGGCGCGACGTAGCCACCCTCACCCAGTACCGGCTCGATGAGGATCGCGGCGACGTGCTCCGGCGGCACCTCGTGCTCGAACATCATCTCGAGCTCCGCGAGGCAGTGCTCCGCGCAGGTCTTCATGTCGTGGGCGGGCTTGATCGGACACGTCACCGCGTACGGGTACGGTGCGATGTACACCTCGGGCAGCATCGCGCCGTAGCCGAGGCGGTATGACGACTTCGAGGTCGTGACCGTGAGCGCTCCGGCGGTGCGTCCGTGAAAGCTGCCGCGGAACGCGATGATCGCCTGGCGCTTCGTGTACTGACGCGAGAGCTTGATCGCCGCCTCGACCGCCTCCGCGCCCGAGTTCCCGAAGAACACGGTGTCGAGTCCGCGTGGTGTCACGGTGCCGAGAGCCTCGGCGAGCGCGATGTTCGACTCGTACGTGGCGACGCCGGTGGAGATGTGCATCAGCTTCGCGGCCTGCTCGCTGACCGCTCGCACGACCTTCGGATGCGCGTGCCCGACGTTGGTGACCGCGATGCCACAGGTGAGATCGAGAACGCGGCGGCCATCTTTCGTGATGAGCCAGCTTCCTTCACCGCGGTCCAGCGGAAGCCAGGTGTACCGGCCCGGGAGCGGTGAAAGGACGCGCTTCGCGCGACGTTCGAGGTCGGAGCTCACCGAGCGAGTCTAGGGGCTATGCACCGTATGCAGCCGCTCAGCCCGGTCGCCGTTCGTCCGACTCCGAAGCGACGAGGATCTGCAGTGTCTTGCGATCCTCGCCGATGACGCGCACTCGATAGCCCGGCAGGCCGGCGCGCAGCAGATGAGCGAGGCGATCAGCGCCGCTGAAGCTGACGCGCACCTTCAGGACCGAGTGCCGGTAGTACTCCGTCTTCAGCTGCCCCACTCCGCGCACGCGGCGCAGCGCGAGCTCGAAGCGATGCCAGTCATCGGGTGTCGGCAGCGGTGTCACTACGAGATCAGTCTCACCCGGACCGGGCGGTGTTCGCGTGGACGGGATCGCCGGCTCGATGCGCTCGTCGATCGGCGGGATCGGTGACGGCCATTCCATCGAGCTCGGATCCGGCGGCTGCGCCTTCGGCCCTGTCGCCGGCGGCGTTCGGCGCGAACGGTCTTCGCGCGGCCGCTCTTCGGTGCGGCGCGGCGGCAGCGGTGCGTCGAGACGGGCCGGTGGTGGAGGCGCCTTCTGGGGAGCGGGCGGCGGAGTCGGCGGCGGCTCAGGACGCGCGCCGATGCGCGCCGCGAGGTCGACCGGCGCTTCCTGGTCTTTGGACTTCTTGTCCTTCTTCGCCACCGCTGAATTGTGTACGCTGGGGCCGCAAGCGGGGAGAGGCGAGGAAGAAAGGCGGTCCACGTTGGCCGAAGGCCGCGTGAATAGCTCGAACGACATCGTCACCGCCCTGTCATTGCGGGTGGCCGAGCTCTCCAAGCGTGTCACGCAGCTTCAGGCCGATCTTGACGCCGCCCAGCGCCGGGTGGCCATCATCGAGGAATACGACGCCACCGCCCAGGAGGCGCTCGCCAGCGCGCTGCGCGCCGCCTACGAGATCCGGGAGCGCGCGGACACGACGGCGTCTCAGATCCTGGAGCAGGCCCGCGAAGAGCGCCGGATGCTGCTCAAAGAGATCGAGCGCCTGCGCGAGGAACACGATCAGCTGCAGGACGACATCGCTCAGCAGCGCCGCGGCACGATCGCCCCGCTGGGCCGGCCGGACGCCTTCGAAGCGAGCGCCCCCGAGCTGCGCGCCGCGGCGTCCGATGCGCTGCGCGGTCTCTTCGAAGAGCTGATCGTCGAGTACCGACGCGCGCCGACCGCGCCACCGGAGCCGACTGCGCCGCCCGCCACGTCACGAGCAGCGCCTCGCATCGAGGAACCGTGGCCGACAGTGGACGAGCCCGTCGCGGCCGCACCCGACGTCGCGGAGCAGGCCACCGCGCAGGGCGAAGACCACGAGGCCTTCGCGGTCCTCGAGGACGAAGAGACCTTCCCCGCCGTCGACCACGCCGCGCTCGCGCGGCACGCGGAAGAGGTAAGGCTCGCCGAAGAGGCGCGACGCATCGAAGCGGAACGCGAGGCGATGGAGCTGCGCGCCGCCGAAGAACGGCGCGTCGCCGAAGAGCGGCGCGTCGAAGAAGAGCGCCGCGCGGCGGAGGAGCAGGCGGCCGCCGAACGTGCCGCGGCCGATCGTCGCGCGTCGGAAGAGCGCGCCGCGGAAGAACGCGCCGCGGCGGAACGAGCGGCCGAGGAGCGGCGCGCGGCGGCCGAAGCGCGCGAGCTCGACGAACGGCGCGCGGCGGAGGACCGTGCCGCGGCCGATCGCGCCGCGGAGGAGCGACGTGTCGCTCAGGAGCGTCGCGCCGAAGAGGAGCAGCGCGCCGCGGCCGAATACGCGGCGCTCGAGCGCGCGATCCAGGAGCGACAGGCCGCCATGGAGCGGCGCGAACAAGAGGAGCTCCGCGCCAGCGAGGAGACCGCGGCCGCGGAACGCGCGGCGGCGGAACGCGCCGCCGTCGAGCAGGCCGCAGCCGAGCGCCGCGCGGATGAAGAGCGCGTCGCGGTCGAGCGTCGGGCCTCCGAAGAGCGTGCGGCCGCGGAGCGCCGCGCCGAAGACGAACGACGAGCTGAGGAAGAGCGTCGTGCAGCGACCGAGCGCCGCGCTGAGGAAGGACGACGGGCGGCCGAAGAGCGCGCGGCGATGGATCGCGCGGTCCAGGAGCGGCGCGCGGCCGAAGAGCGACGAGCACAGGAGGAGCTTCGCGCCGCCGCGGAGCACGCGGCCGCCGAGCGCGCGGCGCTGGAGCGAGCCGAGGCGGAGCGCAGTGCCGCGCAGCGTCGGGCCGAGGCCGACCGTGCGCTAGCCGAGAGCGCTGCCGCGCAGCGCGCCGCGGAACAAGCGATGGCCGAACGAGCCGCCGCCGAGCGGGCCGGGGCCGAACGAGCCGCGGCCGAGCGCGCCGGGGCCGAGCGTGCCGCCGCCGAGCGAGCCATGGCGGAACAGGCCGCCGCCGAGAAGATGGCCGCCGAGCTACAGGCCGAGCGCGAGCGGCGCGCCGCCGCGGCGCGTGCCGCCGCCGCCGCGCAGCCCGTCCCGCCACCGCTTCGTGCCCTCGAGGGGCGCGAAATACCTCCGGCGAGGGTGGAGGTCGGCGCCCCTTTGACGGACCTTCAACTGGTGCTTTCGCCGGTCCGTTCGTTCGCCCGCCTGGTCGAGGTCGAGCGTCGTATCCAGTCGCTACCGACCGTACGGTCTTTGTACGTCCGCGACTTCCGCGGCGGCATAGCGACACTCACAGTGGCGCTGCGTTCTCCTATGACGACGGAGGAGTTCGCCAGCGGGCTGCGCGTGATCGACGAGCCGCAGCTGCGTCTCGTGTCCGGCACACGCAACGTGCTCGAGTTCCGGATCGAGGGCGAAGCGTCTATCGCCTAGGCGACGCGGAAAGGGGAGGTTTGAGCAGCAGGTCCAGCGCCGACTTTTGGTCGGCGCGCCTTGCGCACCTCGCGGCGCTCGGCCGCCTCGACGGCATCGCCATTGTCCTTCCCGGCCAGTCCGGCCTCTCCACGTACGTGTCGCACAACATCCCTCAAAGCAGCTGGGATGGTCCGGCGGGCGAGGCCCTGATCCGCGTGGTACAGACCGGGTCGACCGAGCAGGTCCAGAACGGCGCCCTGCAGCTCGGCGACGGGCGCGAGGCGCAGACCTTGCTCGCGGCGCCGATCGTCTGGCGTGACCAGATCGCCGGCGCGCTCGCGGCGTTCGTCGCGGGCCGCGAGATCCGTGACGACGACCTGCCAACGCTCACGCGGCTCGCAGAGCTCGCGGGCATCGAGCTGGCCGAGGCGAACGCTCTCTGGCGCAGCAGCAAGACGACACAGGAGATCGAGGCACGCCTCCATCAGGCCGAAGACGACCGCAAGCAGGCGATGGTCCTCTTCGAGCTCTCACGCCTCGCGACCCTCGGCACGGACGTGGAGAGCGACCTCGATGGCGCGGCGATGATGCTCGCCGGAGCGCTCGGGCACGACGCCGTCGGGATCTGGGCGCTCTCGGAGCACAAGCTGCGTCGGCGCGCGGCGACCGGCTACGACAAGGGGACGTCGGAAGCGCTGGTCGACGAAGCGGATACCGTTCTCGCGACGGTCCTCCGTGAGAAGCGCGCCGCGCGCGGATCGTTCACCGAGCTCCGAACGCTGCCGTCGTGGGCTCCGCCACGAGGCCCGAACTTTCTCGTGACGCCCATCGGCGCGCTCGGCGTTCTCGTGACCGCGCGCGCGTCGGGTCCGTACTCCGAAGACGACGCTGACTTCAGCCTCAGCGTCGGCGAGTACCTGGTGGGACTGCTGCAACGATCGACGTCGACCGACGTCGTCGACCAGGGCGTGTCGGCCGAGCGGCGGAAGATCGCGCAGGAGCTGCACGATGGTCTCGCGCAGGAGCTCACCGGTGTGGTGCTCGCGCTCGAGGGCTGTCAGCGCGCGCTCGACAAAGACCCCGCGCTCCTCGGGCCCCAGCTCGCGAAGGCGTCCCGCGACGCTCGCGCGACCCTCATGGACGTTCGCCAGTACATGACCGCGCTGCGCCAAAGCGAGACGGGTGGCCTGAACCTTCCGGTCACACTCGGTCGACTCGTCGACGACCTGCGCCGGCAGACCGGCCTGCACGTGCAGATGGAGGAGACCGGCCAATCGCGCGCGCTCGATGCGGTGGTGGAGCGCGCGATCATCCGCATCGTGGGCGAGGCGCTGCGCAATGTCGCGCAGCACGCCGGAGCGACCACCGCGAAGGTCGGCCTTCTGTACGACCAGGACGGCGTCGTCGTGACCGTCGAGGACGACGGCAAGGGTTTCGACGTCGACGAGACGTTCCGCGGCGCGGAGGATCGCGGACACTTCGGCGTCGTCGGCATGCGCGAGCGCGCCGAGGCCGCGGGCGGGCACCTCGTCGTCCGCAGCGAGCCGGGCAAGGGCAGCATCGTTCGTTCGAGCATCCCCTACATGTCGGAGTCGATGCGCCTGGCGTCCGAGGCGAATTACGGGCGCCGCTCCACCGACGTCGTCGTTCCCATCGAGACGACCGACGGAACCGCACAGCCCGTTGGCTTCTTCGCGAGGCTGTTCGGCAGATGAACGAGAAACGCCGCATCCGCGTTCTGATCGTCGACGACCACGCCGTCGTGCGCAGCGGACTCCGCACCATCCTCGAGACGGAGCCGGACATCGAGATCGTCGGCGAGGCGGGCGACGGCCACGCGGCGCTCGAGCTGGCGCAGGAGCTGCTGCCGGACGTCGTGCTGATGGACATCAACATGGGCGATTGGGACGGCGTGACCGCGACGCGCCGCGTCCGCAACTACGTCCCGTCGGCGCGGGTCATCGTGCTCACGAACTACGACGAGGACGATCTGGTGTTCTCGTCGATCCGCGCCGGTGCATCGGGTTATCTGCTCAAGGAAGTCACGGCGACGCAGCTGACGAACTCGATCCGTACCGTTGCCGACGGCTTCTCGCTCATCTACCCATCGGTCGCGCGGCGCGTGCTCGACGAGTTCGGGCAGCTACGCACCAACGCGCCGTCGGGAGAGACGGACGTCTACTCCGACCTCACGCCGCGGGAGCGCGAGGTGCTACGTCTGGTCGCGAGCGGCCGCGCGAACAAGGAGATCGGCGCTCAGCTCGGCATCAGCGAGCGCACCGTGAAGACGCACATCTCGAACATCTTCAGCAAGCTCGAGCTCACGGATCGCACGCAGGCCGCTCTGTTCGTGCACAACCGTGGGCTGCTCGAGAAGGACTCCGCCCGCTAGCGCGACGCCGTGTCGATCGTGGTCGTCGCGTGGACCGTCGCGCTCTGTGCCGTCAGCGTGTAGGTGCCGAGCGGTGCCGTGGATCCGAAGCTGCCGCGGTACATCCCGGTCCCATCGGTGCGCACCGTGAAGGCGAGGTCGTAGCTGTTGCCCGTGATCGTGACCCGCACGTCGCTGTTCGCGGCGAACGCGCCGAGCGTCCAGCTGAGGTTCCCGCTGCCGTCGAGCGCCGTGCCGACCTGAGCGGTCGGCGTGAGGGCGAGGTCCCCGGTGAAGCTCGCGATGAATTCGTCGAGGTCTTCGCCCGCGTGCGCGCGGTAGGCATCCTCGAAGCGCGCGCCGCCTCCGACCTCGGCCAGCATCGCGAACATCGCACCGTGGCCGATCTGCGTTTCGATCGCGCTCACGGCTTCGGCCGAGACGGCGTAGAGGCCGACCCCGAGCTTCGCGTAGACCTGGTGCCACTCGGCCAGCGTCGTGACCGTGTCGAGGGTGTGCGGAGCGTTCGCGAGGAGCGAGCGCGCCGCGAGCTGCGCGTCGGCGTCGATGCCGGCCGCCTGGATCTTTGCCGCGAGCCCTTCTTCGAACCACGCGGGGAGGACCGCGTCGTGACCGACGATCTCGCGGGTGGCGAGGTGCGTGAGCTCGTGCGCGAGAAGGCTCGAGAGGTTCGCGCTCGAAGCGGCCTGCCAGCTCACCGCGATGGTGAGCGTTTGCGGGTCGAAGACGCCGCCGTACGAAGCGGCGACGCTCGCCGCGGTCTCGGTCGAGTACCCGAAGAGCTCCTGCGTGGCGCGCGCGAAGCTCGCGCGCGTCGCGAAGACGAGGATGCGGGGCTTCGTGGTGAACGGGCGGTCGAAGACCTGCTCGATGCGGGCGATCGCGCCGTCTACGCTGGTGGCGAGGCGCACGGCCTCGGGAGCCGGGATGCCCGCCTCGACGCGGACGTCGGCGCGCACGGTGAGGACCGTCGACAGCGGGACGGTGGTCTCGCGGCGCGCGCTCGTGCCCACGGGCACGTTCACGCAGAACTGGGGGATGAAGCCGGTGGTCGGGGCGCAGGTCGGACCGTCGTTCGCGCTCGCCTGGGAGCGGAAGACGAACACCAGGGCCAGCACTGCCAGCACGCCCACGCCCGCGACGGTCAGAAGCTTCTTCACGCTCATCCTCGTTTCGGTAACCCCGCTAACTCTTTGAGTCCGGAGGCTTTGCGTCCCCGCCTCGCGACGGGTTTGCCGTTTCGCTCGGGTCCGCCTCGACCTTGCGGTCTTGGCCTGCGGTCAATCCCTGCAGGGGCCGCCAGAGCTCCTTCACCCGCTTGGGGGAGGCCACGAGCCGTCGACGCTGGTCGAACGCCACCGTCGCCGCCAGCACGAGCGAGCCGAGCGCCAGCAGCGGCGCCTTTATCGGCGTCGAGCGGTACTCGGCGACGATGAAATGCTCGCCGGCGGGCAGCGCGAACGCGAGATAGCTCGGCGACGCCATGAACGTGCGCACCTCGGCGCCATCGATGGTGACGTGCCAGTTCGGGTGATAGGTGACCTTGATCACCATCGCCGAGGCGGCGTCGCAGCGCGCGAGGATCTCGAACCGCGCGGGCTGGACACGCTCGTAGGCGACGCGACCGAGCGGGCAGTCGGGGATCGGGAATGCCTCGTCGGTCGGAGCCGCCGCTCCGTGGTAGTCGTAGCGCGTGAATGTCCAGCGCGCCGGCTCACCGCTCCGCAGCCACGCGAGCTCCTTCGTGAACAGCTGCTGCTGCGTCGACGCGGTCTCGCTGTGCGCGATCGCGGCGTACTCGGCGTAGCCGCGTCCCGGCGCCGCGTACAGCACGTACCCCGACGTCGACGCGAGCACCCGAAGCTCAGGAGGGAAGGTCACGCTGCGCGGTGCGATCACGTAGTCGACGTTGAACAGCCGGTAGTGCGAGAGATCCTGATCGTTGAACTCCCAGAGCAGATCCGCGTTGAGGGACAGGCTCTGGTTGGGCGGCGCGACCGCATCGAGCTCGTAGTGCGCGAGCAGGTTGTAGAAGCGGACCGAGTTGAACGGGATGCCGAAGTCGAGCGTCTGTCCCCAGTTGCTGCGGAGTCCCGCATACACCCGACCCTGAGGCTGCCGGCCAAGCGCACCCAGGATCGTCCGCGCATCTGCGTCACCGTCGAGCGCGGCCTGCGTCTCTTGCATCCACTCCGTGTTCTGCGCGTAGTACGACCATCGTTCAGCGATCGCCGGGGCGAAGAACACCAGGCTCGCGATACCGAGGAAGATCAGCTTGCGGCGCGACGTCGACACCGCAGCGAGGCCCCACAGCCACGCGCCACCGACGCCTATGAGTAGGATCGCGAAGATGTCGACTCCGCCGACAAGGCGGTGCAGGATCAGGCTGTCGTGCAGCGGCAACAGGTCGATCAAGGGACCGAGCGTCGGTCGACCGAAGTAGAGGACGAGCCACAGTCCGAAGAGGCTGAGCGCGAGCAGCGAAAGTCGCGCGCGCACGAGCAGGCTGCAGATCACGCCGGCCGCCAACAGGAGCGTGAGGACGGGCACGCGGCCGTGGTCGAGCAGGTCGCCGGTGAACAGCCACGTGAGGATCGGGCCCGCGCCGAACGAGTCGTACTTGGCTCGATCCAGGTAGGGCGAGACGTTGACGTAGGCCGCCTGCATGAAGAACGGCAGCCACATGTATGACGTCACGGCCGCCGAGATCGCGCCGACGACCGCGAAGCGCCGCAGGCGAGCGGCGACATTGGCGCGTGTCACGCCGAACAGCAGCAGGACGACGGCGGTGATCGCGAACATGTACCCATAGATCAGGTGCGAGAGCGCTAGCGCGCTACACGCGAGCGCGGCCGCCACGATCCCGGTCCCTCTGTTCGCGACACGGTGGAGCGTCGCGAGCGCGATGAACGAGAGGTGCATCGCGAAAAGCTGGGTGAAGACGCCGAACCCGCGCCAGACGTAGCTGTCGTATTCGAAGCCATAGCGATGGTTGCCCGAAAGCAACGAGCTCGCGGCCGCGGCGATGGCGCTCGCGACGGACGTGAAGCCCATCGTCCGCATCGACCAGAACACCGTGAGGGGAAAGGCGAGTAGGAGCACGTAGCGCACGAGGTCGAAGAGCGTGCGCAGATCGACCGCGCCCAGCGTCAATCGGTCGAGGGCAGCCACCGCGACGTGCGGCAGGTGCTGGTAATCGAGGAACATCGGGGCCCCGAGTTCGAACTCCGGGACCCAGAGATCGATGACGTTCTCGCCGCGCGACCATCCGTCCGCCGCGCGCCGCACGAAGGCGATGTGTTGCGCATCGTCGTTGACATTGGGGACCGGGATCGTGATCTCGGGAACGAGCGCGACCGCGTTCATCGCCATGGGCGCGGCGATGAGAAGGATGAGGAAGACTCGCTGCAGCCGCGGGAGCGTCAGCTCAGACGCGACGTGATCACCTCGTCGGCGAGGGACTCGCCTGGCGCGCGGGACTCGCGGACGGCGTCGGTGCGACGAGCTTCGCGTCGAGCCGCTGCGCTGTCGCAAGCTCCTGCTGCGCCTCGGCGTTCTGGCCAAGCGCGCGCAGGATCAGACCGAGATTGAAGTGCGCAGCGGCGTAGTTCGGATCGATGGCGATGACGCGCCGATAGAGATCCGCCGCCTCCTGATTCGCACCCGCCTGCGCGCGCAGGATCGCGAGGTTGAAGAGCGCCGATCCCATCTGCGCATCCTGCTCGATCGCCAGGCGGTAGTAGGACTCCGCCGAGACCGGGCGGTTCTGGGTCTGGGCGATCACGCCGAGGTTGTAGAAGGCGAACTTGTTCTTCGGATCCTTCGCGAGCGTCTCGAAGTACGCGGTCGTGGCCTCGTCGAGCTTGCCCGCCGTGTGGGCCTGCAGGGCGCGGCTGAGGGCATCGTCCGCCGTGTTCACGGGCGGCGTGCTGCCGCAGGCGGCGCCCAGCGCGGCGGCGGCGATCACGAGTCCCAGCAGACGACCCTTCACTCGCAGGCGATGGTAACCGGCTGATCGGCCGGGTCGCCGGACTTTTGGGGGAGATGCCGGATCGACAGGGAGATGCCGTGGACCTCGCGGCCCACGGCATCTAGCCCGTGTCAGTGTCAGATCGCCGCTACTCGACAGCGATGAAGCCGTCGGACATCGGCAGAGTCGGAAGCGCAGTCCCATCGATGGTGACCGTCATCCCAGTCGGGGTCAGGCTGATGGTGAACGGGTGCCCGCCTGTCGGTGGCGGCCCCTCGCCCATGTCGAGGACGGCGTTTCCGTTAAGAGTCGCCGCCCCGCCGGCCATCGTCGAGCTCGTGACCCAGCCAACGATGGTGACCTGCTGCGACAAGCCCAGCAGGCTCATTCCAGTGAACTGGATCTCGACGTCGCCGCCGGACGCGCCGCTGGCGTTCTGCGCGCCGATACCGAAGATGCCACCGGCGAGCTCCACGCCGTTGAGGCTCGAGGAGGCCGGGAAGATACCCGCGGCCGCCGCGGTCGTGGTGACCTCGCCGACCACGCCCGGGGTCGAATGGACCTGGATGTTGCCGCTTCGCAGCGTTCCGCCCTCCGGCGCATCGCAGCCCGTGAGGGTGCCGCCGTTGAACGTGGGCGGCGGAGCCGCTGCTGCGATAGAGCAGAAGAGGATCTTGAAGACGTCGGAGTTCGCCCCGGAGTCGGAATTGTCCTCGAGATACACGACCACAGACTGGTCACCGCTCGGGCACGTCGCACCTAGGGCGGTGCAGTCGCCTACGAGCGACGCGTCGCCGCCGGTCCCGTTGGGGGTTTGGGGATTCGTGATCACCGCCTCCATGATCACCACTGGAACATTGATGTGCCGGGCCGTGGTATCGCGGTGCCGGTCGTAACTGATGCGGCCGGTCGCGGCGCCGCCGCCGATGAAGCCCGCCGGTCGTCGGGCGTTCACACCGAAGGTGGCCACCGTGTTGGGGTACAGCGGCGCGGCGAGTACGGTGCCGCCACCGGTGATCTTCGCGACAGTGTCGCCGCTCAGATCAGTGGAGGTCCCCGCGGCGAAGGGATCGACCCGCCCCTGGGCGAGGCTGCCCGAGAGCGTGATGCTCACCAGCACGGCGAGGATCGCGATGAATGAAGCCGCTCGCGATCTCGCGATGCGTTCGATCGGTGCGTAGCGCATGCGTCCGTGTCTCCTTTGCGATTTCTGTCGCTCGCGCGACGAGCACGGACGCTATTCACGGGAGTGACTGACCTGTGAGCGGTCGCGACCGCATCTTCCCCCCTTTTTCGATTCGCCCGAGTCCGTACGGGCCGGTACGAAGTCGCGCGCAAAAATTCGTCGAGTCAATATTTGTTACGAATCCGTCGCTCCACCGACACCGGTGCGTTTCTTGCTGACGAGGGCAAGGTAGGAATGGGAGCGAACGTACGTCCCCGCGCTCGAGTGCTGGTGGTCGACGACGATCCGATCGTCTGCGAGCTCGTCGCCACGACGCTCGGAGAACACGGCTATCCCACTCGTCGCGCCGCTGACGTCCGCGAGGCCCTGTATCTCGTCGAGCGGGAGACTCCCGACGTCGTGGTCCTCGATGTCCGCCTGCCCGACATCTCCGGCTATCAGCTGTGCCGGCGGCTCCGCGACGACTACGGCGACAGCATCGGGATCATCCTGCTGTCCGGCGAGCGAAAGGAGTCGCTGGACCGTGCCGCCGGACTCCTACTCGGCGCCGACGACTACATGGTGAAGCCGTTCGTGCTCGACGAGCTCCTCGCCCGCGTACAGCGCCTGGCGAAGAGGTCGCGGCCGATCGCGCGCACGGTCGTCGCTGGACTTACCCGTCGCGAGCTCGAGATCCTGCGGCTACTTGCCTGCGGCCTCGACCACATCGAGATCGCGCGTGACCTCGTCATCACGGCGAAGACGGTCGAGAAGCACATCGAGCACATCCTCCTCAAGCTCGGCGTGCACAGCCGCGCTCAGGCGATCGCGCTGGCCTTGCAGCAGGAGCCGACCGAGCCGCCGAGTGTCGTGACTCTGAGCGCCATGGACGGCGGCCGTCAAGAAGCCGTGAACTAGGGTCGCGGGCTGGCCGTTGGCGTCGCTCTGGGTGTCGGAGTGGGGTTCGGCGGTGTCGGAGTCGACGTTGGTGTCGGTGTCGCCTGTGGTTGCGTCAGCTGTTTCGCCGCCGCATCGCCGACCTGCGCATACAGCTGGATCGCGTGCGCGACGACCGCGTCCATGTCCGGAGCCAGGAGGACCGCGGTGTCATTCGCGAACGACTGGCTTTCAAGAAGCGGGTCGGTGGCGCGTGCGTATGCGTCGGCGTCGGCGTCGGAGATCCCGATCGCTTTGGCGAGCGCGACGAGCCCGTTGAATCGCACCGTGCGGAGATCGGCCATCGCCTTGTCCGTTATCGCCTGGGCTTCGGTGCGACTCACGGGAAGAACGAGATCGTTCAGCTTGCGAAGCTGCTCCACCGCCACGGTCCACCCGCGCGCGATGTCGTGCTCGGCGGCAACGCGCTGGGACGCGAGGGCGGCAGCTCCCGCGACCGCGGCGCGGTTCAGCGAGACGCCGGGGCTCGCATGCAGGATCGCGCGCTCGACCTGGATCGCCTGAGCGACGCCCGAGGCGAGCCCGACCCGCTCGATCGCGAGGACACGATCGCGGTTGATGCGCATCCCATCCGCCGGCTCGTGCGCTTCGGTCCCACGGCGAACCAGAGCGACCGCCACGCCGGTCGTACCGCTATCGCCGCTCTTGAAGTAGTACACGTCGCGCAGGACGAGCGTCCCGCCCTCTCCGGAATCGTCGAGGTGTCCGAAGTACGCCTGGCCGTCGAGGAACAGCACGGCGGTCTCGCGCTCCGAGCCGATGAACGGCAACGAACGCAGATCCAGGTTCGCGGAAACGATCACTCCGATGATCGCCGGCGCGGCGATCCAGCGGAGCGCCCACCGCAGCCAGCGGCCGGCGACCCGGACCGGATCCCGTTCCGCGTCGTAGCGGCTCACGGGCGGTCCTGCTTCATGAACTGCGCGATCGGCGAGAGGTCTGAGAGATCCTCGACGAAGAGGATCGCCGACTTCGGTACCAGCATCCGCGACGACGGAGCGTGCAACTCCTTGCCGCGGCGGACGAGCCGCGTGTCGGTGCTCGTCGAGTCCGACCCCGGGCTCTGTTGCAGGTAGTAGATGTCTTCGATCTTGGCGTAGGCACCGAGGCGGTCGTAGTAACGGCCGAAGTAGGTCTGGCCGTTCGCGAGGAACACCGCCTGGTATTCGCCACGTCCGAGCGCGGGGATCGTGAAATCCCACCACTGCGTGAACAGGAGTGATGCGACGAAGACGACGACCGATATCGCGCCGTTGCGAAGCAGCCACCGGTTCTCGACGACCCAGCGGATCGAGCGACGGTAGGCGAAGCGCAGCCGGGTCAGCGCGTCGGGCTCGGCGTCGGGCTGGGACGAGCGCTGGACGGTGCGACGGTGGGTGTGGCCGGCGGCGGCGTCGCGACGGGGAGCTGGCCCGACTTGAATTTCTTGATGAGCGCCACGATGTCGCTGTTGTCCCTCAAGTTCTCGATGAAGAGGACCTGCGCGCGCGAGATGATCATCGGCTCCTTTGGCCCCTGCGCTTCCGATCCTCGTTTGATGAGCTGCGTACCGGACTGGTCAGACACCGAGAGATAGAAGACGTCCGACAGCAGGAACCAATCGTCTCCCTGAGCTTGCAGCATCCCGAAGTAGGTCGCGCCGTTCGTGAGGAACACCGCCTGATAGGCGTTGTGGTCGATCACCTCCGCGGCGCTCGGCGCGAAGAGCGACGCGACACCCGCGCGGAAGAGCTGCGTGCGCACGACCAGCACGACCACGATGAGCACGATCAGCACGAGGAGCATCACGAAGATCCGACGCAGCGCGGCGATCGGGATGACGATCGCGTCCTTCACTCGGCGCTCACCCTATAAGACTTCAGGCGCGAACGACGGTGTCTACTTGAACTCGGTGACCCGAACGACGCCTTGTGCGCCGTTGCCGCCCGCGGCACCACCGGCCTGACTGATCGCGCCGCCGCTACCGCCACCGCCATAGAGGCCACCAGCGATGCCGGGGACGGTTTGGCTTGCGACACCGGTGGAGACCGCGACACCGCCGCCACCCAGCACGCTGGCGCCGCCGGCCCCCGATCCGGAGATGGTCGCACTGAGGCGGAGGGACCACATACCTGGCGCGCCGCCCATCTTGAGGTCCCCGACCCCTGAGGCAGCCGCGCCTCCGGGGCCGCCGACGTTGTTGATAGTGGCCGTGGTGCCCGAGGCCGCGCCAAAGCCGCCTGAGCCACCCTTCGCAGTGCAGACGGAGGTCGATCCAACTGTGGTGTCGGTGCCGACCGTTCCCGTCGTCCCACCTGCGCCGCCGCCCCCACCGCCGCCGACCGTGACAGCGTACGAGGCTGCGGGGCTCGCGATGTACACGGCCGAGTACGCGCCGCCGCCGCCGCCACCGGCCGCGCTCGCCGCGCTCGCCGCGCCCGAGGCGCCGCCGCCGCCCCCACCACCACCGACGCACTCGATGTAGATCGCGAGTGTGCCGACGCTGGGCGTGTAAGTGGTCAGGCCGATCGTCGTGATCGAGACGACCTTCGATGCGGTGCCTGTCGCCGCCTGGAACGTTGGCGCAACACCGGCGCCGTTCGACGTGAGCACCTGGCCGGACGTGCCCGCGGCGGAGCTGAGAACCCCGGTGCCGCTGCTGAGGACCACGCCGGCGGTCAGGCCGCTGAACGTGATCGTGCCCGACGACGTGAGGCCGGTAAGGCTCGTCAGGGTGCCGGCGATCGTGCTGTTGCCGGTGATCGTGATGCCGCCGGCGGTCGTGCTGATGTTCCCGCCCGCTGCGATCGTGCCAACGACGGTGGCGTTGCCGGCGAGCGCCTGCGTCTGACCGCTGCGGCCGATCGTGACTGTGCCGGTGTTCGCCGTGGTGCCGATGTTCAGCGCGCCGCCGGCGAAGCCGCCGTCGATGCTGAACGTGCCGCTCGTCGGACCCGTGACCGTCGCGCCGAGGATCGACAGCGTGCCACCGACGACCGTGTTACCGGTGGCGGCCGCGGTCGTGAACTTGCCCGCGTTGACGTTCACGTCGCCGGCGATCGCGGTGTTGCCGGAGGCCGCGGTCACCACGAACTTCGACGCGCCGACCGTGAGGTCGCCCGTGACGCCGAGTGTCTGCGCGATGGTCGCGAAGCCCTTGATCGCGGTCGTCTGACCAGACTGGCTCAGGTTCACCGCTGCGGCGGTGCCACCGCCGATGTTGATCGCCGAGGCGTTGCCGTTGTCGATCGTGAACGCACCGGCCGCAGGGCCCGTGATGGTGCCACCGTTGACGACCAGGTTGCCGGCGAGAGTGAGCTTGCCGGTCTGGTCGACGCTGAACTTCGACCCCGAGTTCACCTGAAGGTCGACGAGGTTGCCCGTGTAGAGGTTCGCCGTGTTCACGAAGATCGGCGTGCCCGCGGTCCCGACCACGACGCTCACGGCCTTCCCGGCCGCGGCGAGCCCGGTCGCCGAGACGTTGATCGCGGTGCCGGTGGTGAGGCTGTTGCCGGTGACCTTCAACACGTTTCCCGCGAGCTGGTTGCTCGAGAGGTTCGCGAGGTTGCCGGTCGACGATGCCGCACCCGAAGCGGAGACGTTGAAGACGTTACCGGTGAAGGACTGCGCGCGCACGTTCACAGCGCCGATCGTGTACCCGGCGACGGAGTCGGTCTGCCCCGAGTAGAGAGTGCCGAGCGACACGTCGATCGCTTTGCCCGTGGTCAGGTTCTGCGCGCTGATGCCGAGGACCGTTCCAGCCGTGGTCTGGTCCGCGGTGAGCGCGACGAGCGTGCCGGTGAAGTTGCCGGTGCTGGCGAACGTCGTCGCACCCGCGTACGAGTTCGCGGCTCCACCGTAGAAGAATCCCCGTGTCGCATTCGCGTTGTCCTGCGTGTTGCCGGTGGTGAACGTCGAGCTGCCGGTGCTCACGTTGAGCGCCTGGCCACTCGTCAGGCCGTTGCCGGTGCTGACGCTCGACGCGGTGCCGGTCGTCGTCGCGTTGTTGACGGTCGTGGTCCCGGTGAAGGTCGTGTTCCCACTCAGCGTCTTGTCGCCCGCGATCGACTCGGTGCCGGTCGTGTGCACGAAGCCGGCGCCGTCGACGGTGATCTTGGTGCCGGTGTCCAGCACCGTGAACCCGTTGAGGAAGTCGACCGTGCTGCGCGTGCCTACGGTCGTACCACTCTGTAGGAACGTCTCAGTCGGACCAGCTGCGCCCGTTGCACCAGTGGCGCCTGTGGCACCTGTCGGACCAGTGGCGCCCGTCGCGCCGTTCGTTCCGTTCGTTCCGGCAGTTCCGGTCGCACCTGTCGGACCAGTGGCACCGGTCGCGCCGTTTGTTCCGTTCGTTCCGGCAGTTCCGGTCGCACCTGTCGGGCCGGTCGCGCCGTTGGTTCCGTTCGTTCCAGCAGTTCCGGTCGCACCTGTCGGGCCAGTGGGACCGGTAGGACCTGTGGCGCCCGTCGGACCGACCGGACCGATCGGACCAACCGCTCCGGTCGCACCCGTTGCACCGGTCGCACCATTTGTTCCGTTCGTTCC
>WNGJ01008408.1_pt1 | contig 19327 bp, 17 predicted proteins | sample 5400611 | NCBI WGS metagenome assembly WNGJ01 (sample SAMN13153375, study PRJNA577476) | soil metagenome | isolation source: 40 cm soil or saprolite under Garry oak tree replicate 1 | place: USA:California | collected 2016-06-15 | reverse complement strand
CGATTTCCAGTGCTGATTGCGGTCGGAGAGCGGGATCCTTTTGCAAACATGCCATAACAAGATTGTCCCAGGTTTCGTCGATGGGTTCTCCCTCGATTTCCAGTTCCTCACGGCGGTTGTTCATCGGTGGCGGAATTCTTTCATGAATTTGCCGGTCAATATTGCCCATGTAGAACGGCGGCTTGCTCGTGAGGAGTTCGTAAAGGGTAGCGCCGAATGAATAAATATCGTCGAGGGGGGTGCCTCGCTCACCATCGAGCTGTTGTGGACTCATATAAACGAGTGTGCCACTCGTGTGTCGCCCCATCGTGAGCATGCTGACCGATTCGCTTAAGCTGCGGGCGATCCCGAAGTCCGTTACCTTCAGATCGCCGCGTTGGCTTACCATTAGATTCGACGGTTTCAGGTCCCGGTGTACGACCCGCACGTAATTATGGGCGTAGTCGAGCGCCTCACACAGTTGTTTTGTCCAGTCGCCCAGCTCCCAGCATTCAAAAACTTTGCTGGGCCGATCCGCGCGCATGTTCGACAAGGTGTCGCCGTCAACGTATTCCATTGAGATACAGCCAGAGTTTTCGTCATGCACGAAGTCATAGATCCGTACGATGTTTTTGTGGGTAAGCTCGAGGCTGCGGTTTGTTTCGCGCTTCAGGTCGCTGAGCATGCCCCGATCGAAGACCACTATTTCCGGCAGAAATTTGAGAGCCACGTCCCGCTCCAGCACATCATCCCGCGCCAGCCAAACAACACCCATACCACCACGACCCAAGATGCGTGAGAGGGTGTAGCGGCTGAAAACCCTCTGTCCCTTGGCAAACTCGCGCAGAGTTGCGTCCAGCGCTTCGCCGGAAGCCCGAGAATTCACACCTTTAACGTAACGATTTTGACCTTAAAGATAAAGACTAAAGTAAGATATCGGCTTTTTCTTGTCGATCTTTGAGACGCCGTTTTATAAGATAGCGCCATCGTGGTGGACGAAAAGAGTCCTAAAGAGCGACCGACTGCTCAGGAGTCGAACATCAAGGAAGGAGCGTGGCTGGAAGCGAGCGGCGACAAGTTCCCGATATGCGGCAATTGTTCACTGGGCCGATCGCCAAAAAACTCCATTGTGCTCGACTCGCAAAAAGTGTCACGGCGACACGCCATTATCAACGTCCAGGACATTGGCGAGTTCTGGTTGATCGATCTCGGCAGCAGTAACGGCACTTTCCTGAACCATCGCCGCCTTCACCAACCAGTTAAACTTTGCGATCAGGACCAGGTTGTGATTGGCGACCGGATATTCATTTTCCATCAGCCGGAAGAAATTACCGATGATTACCGAACGACATTTGCCGAACGCACCATCCGCGAGATCGCCAACGTTCCGTGCTGGCTGCTCGTGGCTGACATTGAAAATTTTACGCCGTTGAGTCGTAGTCTAACAAGTGACGCGCTGGCAACTCTCATCGGCGGATGGGTTGCCACCTGCAAGGAGATGATCGAGGCGCACAAAGGCATGATCGACAAATATCTTGGTGACGGTTTCTTTGCCTACTGGCGTGAGGATGAGAATGCGGCGAAGAACGTCGCGGCCGCGCTCGCGCAACTGAAACAAGCGCAAGCCAAGAACGAGCCGCGGTTCCGGGTCGCGCTCCATCACGGATTGGTCGTGATCGGCGGTGTGCCATCAATGGGAGAGGAAAGTTTAATGGGCAAAGATGTGAACTTCGTTTTTCGTATGGAAAAACTAGCCGGCTCGCTGAAAATTCTGCTGCTCACCAGTGCGGCGGGAAAAGATAAACTCGGCTCACTGATCAAGGCCGAGCCGGCCGGCGCGCACGAACTGAAAGGCTTCGAAGGTAAGCACGAGTTCTTTCGCTGCTGATAAAGCGGAGTTTTCCTTGTTGATCTTGAGCGACCGGCTCTATTAACGCTGGCCGGCTCGCCACAGGACGAGTCCGTCCGAGGCAGACAAGATTGAATGTTCATTCGCGTTTTAATTTTCGGCGCGGTTTTGCTTTTCGCGAACGTTTCGCATTCGCAAAACGCGACGGTAGCGCCGAGCGCGTCTCCATCGCTCGAGCAGCGAGTGGCTGATCTCGAAGCTTACATTAATAATGGAGCCCGCGGTTCAGATTCGGCGGATGCAAAAACCGGTTCCAACATTTCCGGTTCCGGTCCTGGTCACAACGGCTGGATGATGACCGCGTCCGCGCTGGTTCTCTTTATGACGCTTCCGGGACTGGCGCTGTTTTACGGTGGGCTGGTTCGGCAGAAAAATGTGCTGTCGGTCCTGGCGCAATGTCTTGGCATCGCGGGATTGGTGGCAATTCTTTGGTGGGCCGTCGGCTATTCGCTCGTTTTTTCGCGCGGTTCCCCATTCATCGGCGGGTTGAAGTTTGCATTTCTTCGAGGAGTCGACGCCCAGCCCAACGGCGATTACTCCTTTTGGGTTTCGCAAAACATTTTCGCGATGTATCAGCTGATGTTTGCGATCATCACGCCGGCGTTGATCATCGGTGCGGTCGCCGAACGAATCAGATTCGCCGCCGTCCTCGTCTTTGTCGGCGTCTGGATGTTCGTCGTTTATTTTCCGCTCGCCCACATGGTCTGGGGAATCGACGGATTGATGAACGGCGTTTGGAATCCGCGCGCGCAAGTTACCGCGATCGATTTTGCGGGCGGCACAGTGGTCCATATGTCTTCCGGCTGGTCGGCACTTGTTCTTTGCGCTCTGCTCGGACCGCGGCTCGGTTTCCGCAAAGACATCATGGCGCCGCATAGCATGGTGCTTTGCATGGTCGGAGCCGGAATGCTTTGGGTTGGTTGGTACGGTTTTAACGCGGGTAGCGCGCTCGGCGCCGATGGCATTGCGGCAAACGCGTTCACGACAACAACGCTCGCGACTGCGGTAGCGTCCTTTACCTGGGCAATGTTGGAGTACGTATTGCGCGGGAAAGCGAGCGTGCTCGGATTTTGTTCCGGCGCCGTTGCCGGATTGGTTGTGATCACGCCGGCTTGCGGCTATGTCGATCCAACCGGCGCCGTCCTAATCGGCGTGGCCGCCGGCATTGTCCCGTTCTTCGCCTGCACGAAATTAAAATCGTGGTTCCACTACGATGACGCGCTCGACACGTTCGGCGTGCATGCGGTCGGCGGAACAATCGGCGCGTTTCTCACCGGATTACTTGCAACTGCACAAGTGAATCCAAATCTTTCCGCAACCGCGGCGACGCAGAATGGTCTCGGGAAAATTATCGGCCGCCTGCTTTGGCTTGAGCAGCTAAAGGCGATCGCGCTTACGATTTTGCTTGCCGTAGCGGCGACCGCGATCATCGGCGCGATCGTGAAAACATTTATCGGGCTCCGAATCGCTCCTGAAATCGAGCGCCAGGGCCTCGACATCAACGAGCACGGCGAAGAAGGCTACATCGTTTCAGGGTAGACAAGCGCAGACCCAATGAAGAGAGTGCGCCCCGTACAAAAAAACGCACGGCTAAAAGCCGCGCGTTTCCGAATTGCTGCTGCTAAAAATTAGTTTCCGCCGGCAGGGTTTAGCACCGCACCGCTGTTACTCTGTACTGCTCTTACTGTTGCGTTGCCGGCCTTCTTCACGTCATTCGCTCCAGCCAAAGCAGCGCTATTGTCGCTGTTGTCATCAACCTCGACCCAGCGACCGCTTAGGTTGCTGCCGGTCTCGGCCGGCACATAAACCATGTGAGTGTGTTTCTTGGCCGGCTTACTCGTCGCGTATTGGCCGGTCAATTTGAAGTCCAGCTGTGTCGGCACAGTGGCGGAAGTCTTCGTGTTGTTGATCGATGCTTTAATCGCGCCGTTAACAAAGAGGACAACTTCGTAATCAGTCTGGGGCAGTTTGGGACAAACGTAATGTCCATTCGCGTCCGTTCGGACGATCTTTTGAAGATTGCTTCCATCTTTGGCTTGGATGTGCACTTCGGCACCGGCGACTGATTGCCCCTTCGAGTCCTTCACATCGCCCTGTAGCGTGGCAGGGCCAACCGGGGAAGCCCACGCAGCTGTGGCGAAAATGATTAATCCAGCGAAACCGATCCGAAGAGAACTAGTAAACATAGGCGCGCACAATTACACACAAAAGCAAAGCTCGCAAGTGATGTCGGAACTAATCCGACATCTCGCAGTCACGCCCGCAAGCAATTTTTTTAGTGGTCGCTTGCGGTCTGCCGGCCGGAGTTCTGGATTTGTCTGGCCAGGGCGTTTCCCTGCCAGCGAAGGCGTTCCGCCATTCCCGACGGCATATCCTTGGCATCATCGTTGACTTCCATCCACACACCCAGATGGCTGCCAGTTTGCGAAGGGATCCAAACGTAATGTTTGCCCTTGGTAAACGGCTTCGCGGCGGCACCTTTCTGTAAATCGAAGTTCAGAGTCTGAACTTCGCCAAGCTGCGTCTTAACATTGCTGATCGATGCTTTGGTTACACCCGCGACGATCAGGGTGACGCTGTAGGTGCCGGTCTCGAGACCAGGGTAGCTGTAATGCCCCTGGGCATCGGTGTGTACTTTGCCAATCTTGCTTGCATCGCTGCCCTGAATGCGGAGCTCGGCGCCTTGGAGAGGTTGTGCTTTCGAATCTCTCACGACGCCTCGCAGTGTGGCCACTGAGTCAGCATACAGGTGTGGCGAAACAAACCACGACACTGCAACCATTAGGAATATACGAGCGTCTGCCATTCCGCCACGCCGGCGTGTTGGAAAGGGAGCGACAGGATACGAGTTTGGCGGCGAAGCTCAAACGCTTCCCACCAAATCGAGCGGTTGCAGACTGCGCGGCGGTCCAAAAATTTCGCGCAAAATAATCGCATCCCGCAAACCCGATGTCGATCTCAGCATTGTCGCCACGTTGATTTTTGCTTCCGCAGATTTGGAGATTGGTTGGGTCGCGATCTCATACGCTTCCGCCGCCGTTTTGATCACCGGTGACGGCTCAAGTAGCGGCTGGCCTTGCTGAACTTCGAAGGCTGGCGCCTCCGCAACTCTTGGCTGAAAAGTTCTCGCTTCGCGCGTCGGAGCTATTTGGCCGGGTAATCTTATTTCGCGTGGCAAATCTGGAGGTCGTGTCGTCAGCGGCGGAAGCGGCGATTTTATCGGGCCCACGTGCCGGAGCACAACCGGCCGTTGATCGGTTGGCCGCGGCGCAACCGGCGCGGGAGGTTTGGACGTAGTCGGTTGTCCCAGCGCTTCCAGAAATTTTCGGATGCGTTGCTGATCTGTTTCGTCTGGCTCGTTCGAAAGCGGACGAGACATTTGCGATGGCGAGGTCGATCTTGGCTTCGTATCGCCGGGACGACGGCCAGACTTCGTAGCGGCGCGGGTCAGGATTTGAAAAAAAATCGCCAGCGCAACGAACAGAAGGAAAAGCAGATTATCGAGATGCACCGCTGCCATGTTTCTACTTTCTTAGCTCGTTTCTGTCCGTGGTTTGTCCGTTCCGGCGATTGATTCACGCATCGTCGTGTCGGCCTGCACGTTTTTCATCCGGTAATAATCCATGATGCCGAGATGACCGGCTCGAAACGCTTCCGCCATCGCCATCGGCACTTGCGCTTCCGCTTCGACGACCTTGGCCCGCATTTCCTGCGTCTTGGCCTTCATTTCCTGCTCCACTGCGACCGCGGCCGCGCGGCGCACTTCCGCTTTCGCCTGGGCAATACGCTTGTCGGCGTCCGCTTGTTCGCTCTGCAATTTCGCGCCGATATTGTCGCCAACGTCCACGTCGGCGATGTCAATGGAAAGAATTTCAAACGCCGTGTTACTATCGAGTCCCTTCGCCAACACTGCTTTTGAAATGCGGTCCGGATTTTCCAGAACGTCCTTGTAAGAATCAGCCGAGCCGATCGCGCTCACGATGCCTTCGCCCACGCGCGCGATGATTGTTTCCTCGGTCGCGCCGCCGACAAATCGATCCAGATGCGAGCGCACCGTCACGCGTGCTTTCACTTTCGCGCCAATCCCGTCCTTGGCCACACCGTCGATGGTCGTCCGGCCCATCGTCGGATTGGGCACGTCGATTACTTTTGGATTGATACTCGTGCGCACCGCTTCGAGCACTGTTTTGCCTGTGCCTTTCGTAGCCAAATCGATCGCGCAGGCGCGATTGAAATCGAGGGAGATGCCGGCTTTGTCGGCAGCGATCAACGCGAGGATGACTTGAGTCACATCGCCGCCTGCAAGGTAATGCGCTTCCAGCGGATCGCTCGGCACTCCAATGCCCGCTTTCACCGCAGTGATGCGATTGTCGACAATTAATCCAACCGGCACGCGCCGAAGCCGCATCCCGATCATTTTGCCCATCCCGACTGGCGCGTTAGCGATGCGCGCCCGGAGCCAGATCCCGAAAAAGTTGAAAAGAACAATGGCAAAAACGAAACCGAAAACGGCGAGCACCGCGATTCCGACAAGGTAAAGAGCGTCCATAGGTAGAGAAAACTAGACAGGATTAACAAGATTCACACGATTTTTGTTTCTTGGAATCCAATCTAATCCTCTTAATCCTGTCCTGTTTTTTGCGCAGCTTTTCGTTGCAATCCGCGCGAGACGGAATACGCATTGCGCGTTGTGACAAGAACCAAGGTCGCGGTAGTGGGCGCTTCCGGTTACACCGGCGAGGAGTTGGTCCGTTTGCTCCTCGCGCATCCACAGGTTGATCTGGTCGCGGCGACGTCGCGGCAATTAGCCGGCAAAGCGCTCGCGCAGGTTTTTCCGCGCTTTGCCCACCAAAAGACTGCGACCGCGCTGAAGTTTTCCGATCCCGACCCAAAACAGATCGCGGGCGAGGCCGGTCTTGTTTTTCTCGCCTTGCCAAATGGACTCGCTGCCGAATTTGCCAAGCCGCTTTTGGCCGCTGACGCGCGGGTGGTCGATCTTAGCGCCGATTTCCGAGTAAAAGACGCCGCCGTTTACCAGGAATTCTATGGCCACGATCATCCCGCGCCAGATTTGCTGGGCCAATCGGTTTACGGTTTGCCGGAGATTTACCGGGACCAAATTCGCGAAGCGAAGCTTGTTGCATGCCCGGGTTGTTATCCGACGAGCATTCTCGTTCCGCTGCGGCCGCTGATTCGCCGGAAAGCGATCGATCGCAAAACGATTCTGGTCGCGAGCATGAGCGGTGTGACCGGCGCAGGGCGCAAACTTGAAAGCGATTATCTTTTTTCCGAGTGCAACGAGAGCGTTCGGCCGTACGGCGTCCCAAAACACCGGCATCTTTCCGAGATCGAACAGGAGGTGTCGATTTTGGCCGGCGAGAAAATTGTGATTCAATTCACTCCTCATCTGGTGCCGGTGAATCGTGGGATTGTGACAACGATTTATGCCGATATCGCGGGCAACGTCGTGAACATGGATCCGGCTGTGCTTTTCAATGGCGCCTACGGCGAGGAACCGTTCGTCCGTTTGCTTGGCGACGAACGTCTACCCGACACGAAAAACGTGGTCGGCACAAACTTTATCGACGTCGCCTGGAAGATCGACCAGCGGACCCATCGTCTGGTGGTCATGAGCGCGATCGATAACATCGTCAAAGGCGCGAGCGGTCAGGCTGTGCAGTGCATGAATCTGATGCTCGGCTTTCCCGAGACTGCTGGGCTGATTTGAAAAATCCGTTTCGACAAGTTGCCGGTTCAATTTGCGCGCCCCGCGGTTTCAAATGCGCCGCGGTTTTTTGCGACATCAAAAAGCTCGGCACTGGCAAAGGCTCCGAGAAAGGACAAAAGCGTGATCTCGCTTTGATTGTTTCGGATACTCCGGCGGCGGTAGCGGGAGTGTTTACGACGAACCAGGTCTGCGCCGCTCCGGTAAAAATTAGCCGGCAACATGCGCGCAAAGAACTTGTGCGCGCGATCGTCGTGAATTCCGGGAACGCCAACGCCTGCACTGGCCAGCAGGGACTTCGCGATGCCCAAACAATGACTCAGCTAGCAGCATCCACGCTCGATAAACTTGACCGCTTTAAACGGTCAAGTTTGGCAGGGCGAATCTTCGCGGCAGACGTGCTCGTTTGTTCGACCGGTAGGATCGGGGTGTCGATGCCGATGAAAAATATCGAGCGCGGAATTCGAGCGTGCGCGCCGCGGATTGCAAGATCGGCGTCGAACGCGCGACAAGTCGCGGAAGCGATCATGACGACGGACACACATCGCAAAGAAATCGCGGTCGAGCTCAAGGCTGGAAAATCAACAGTTCGGATGGGCGGAATCTGCAAAGGCGCTGGCATGATTCAGCCGGGGATGGCGACCATGCTCGGATTCATTACGACTGACGCGGCGATTGAGCCTCGCGCGCTCAAGCGCGCGCTTAAAATTGCGACCGGGAAAAGTTTCAACCGAATCACGGTGGATGGCGACATGAGCACGAATGATTCAGTGATCGCGCTGGCGAATGGACTTGCGGGGAATTCCAAATCCGAAATTCGGCGTTCCCAGTTTCAGAATGCGCTGAATTTCGTGTGTCTCGAGTTGGCCAAGATGATCGTGCGCGACGGCGAAGGAACGTCTCGATTTGTTGCGCTGCACCTTCGCGGTGCGCGGAACGATCGTGAAGCAGAAACGGCCGCGCGCGCGATCGCTAACAGCTCGCTCGTGCGCGCGAGCTGGTGCGGCGGCGACCCGAACTGGGGCCGAATTCTCTGCGCGCTCGGCTATTCAAAAGCTGATGTCGATGAAACGATTGTCGATGTCGGTTACGCGCGACCCGGCACCCGCAAAATTCTTTTTGCATTTCGACGCGGTCGTCCGACAAATGTCGCCTTGAAAACGCTGGCCAAAATCACTGCAGCGCCGGACTTTAACCTACACGTTGATCTTCATCGTGGTCGCGGCGAGTTCGTGCTTTACGCGGCTGACCTCACGGAAAACTACGTCGCGTTCAACAAAGGCGATATCACTGATCCCGCGACCCTCGGCGGCTGATGAAAAAAATCATTTCGAAAGCGGCGACGTTGCTCGAAGCGTTGCCTTACATTCAACGTTTCCGGAGCCAGATCTTCGTGGTGAAGTACGGCGGCAGTTTCATGGACTCGCCCGATCCTGAAGAACGGCACCGGGTCGCCCGCGACGTGGTTTTTCTCGAAGCAGTCGGAATTAATCCGGTGGTGGTGCATGGCGGCGGCAAAGCAATCACGCGTGCGCTCGAGGAAGCCGGTGTGAAATCCGAGTTCGTGCACGGCTATCGAGTGACCGCGGCCGCCAGCGCGAAAATCGTCGATCGTGTTCTCTCGCGCGAAATCAATCCTGAAATTGTGAAAGCGATCGAGGACTTTGGCGGGAAAGCGCGCGGTTTCGCCGGTCCCGAGATTTTTCGCTGCCGCAAATATTCAGCAAGAAGTGCAAAGGGTGAAGATGTCGATCTTGGTTTCGTCGGTGAAGTTTGCGACGTGAACGTGGAACCATTGCGCGAATGCATTCGACGCAGCGTCACGCCGGTGATCAGTCCGACCGCGCTTGGCGATGACGGTAAAGTTTACAACTGCAACGCCGACATTGCGGCGGCGAAAACGGCGATTGCGTTGAAAGCGCGCCGCTTGGTGTTCATGAGCGACGTTCCTGGTTTGTTGCGTCATCCCAAAAAAGATTCCAGTTTGCTGACGCATTTAGCCGTGAGCGAAGTTCCGAAGTGGCGAAAAGCTGGCGTGATCGGCGAAGGGATGATTCCAAAAGTGGACTCGGCGACCGCCGCGATCGAGAGCGGCGTTGAAAAAGTCCAGTTTGTGGACGGGAGAATTCCGCATTCCGTTTTGCTCGAAATCTTCACCGACGCGGGAGTCGGGACGGAGGTTGTGTTATAAAAACGGCAGAAAACGTCCAACGCCCAAAGGCAGAGAAAATACACCGGACCTTTGAGAAGTTTGTTGTTCCCTCCTACGCGCGGTTCGATCTCGTCCTCGAACGCGGCGAGGGGAGCTACGTTTGGGACGTAGATGGAAAGCGCTATCTGGATCTTGCCGGCGGAATCGCCGTTTGCTCGTTAGGCCACGCCCATCCTGAGATTACAGAAGCGCTGACCGAGCAGTCGCAAAAGCTGATCCACGTTTCCAATCTTTATTATAATGAGCTCCAGGGACGGCTCGCGAAACGAATTGTCGATCTAATCGCTCCGGGGCGCGTGTTTTTCTGCAACAGCGGCGCGGAAGCGAACGAAGGTCTGTTCAAATTGGCGCGAAAATTTGGGCATGACGATGGCCGCTACGAAATCATCACGACGGTCGATTCGTTTCACGGCCGAACCCTGGCTGGGATCGCGGCAACCGGTCAGGAAAAAGTAAAAAAAGGGTTCGAGCCGGCGGTCGCGGGGTTCAAGCAGGTGCCGTTCAACGACTTCGACGCGATGCGACGTGCGATTACGCCAAAAACTGCAGCCATTTTAATCGAGCCGGTGCAGGGTGAAAGTGGAATCACCATTGCCACATCGGAATATTTGATCGGTCTGCGCCGGCTTTGTGATGAACAGAATTTACTTTTGCTATTCGACGAAGTGCAGGCCGGCCATTTCCGCACCGGAAAATTCCAAAGCTGGCAGCGCATTCCCGAGCGGGCGATTGGGGCCAATCGCCCTTACCTACCCGATGCCGTTTCGATGGCGAAGTCGTTGGGCGGGGGATTTCCGATGGGCGCGTTTTGGGTGCGAGACAAATTCGCGAACGTTCTTTCGGCGGGCACACACGCGAGCACGTTCGGCGGCACCCCGCTGGCGTGCGCGGTTGCGCTCAAGATTTTTGACGCGATCGAGCGCGAAAATCTGGCTGGGAACGCTCGCGACACGGGCGATTTCCTTTTGCGCGAATTACAAACGGTTCAGCAACGATTTCCGAAAGTGGTGAAAGTCGTGCGCGGGCTCGGTTTGATGATTGGAATTGAATTCCAACCGCAGTTTAAAGCGGTCGAGATCGTGAAGGAGCTGCACCAGCGAAGTCTCCTCACCGTGCCGGCGGGCAATTCGGTGACTCGATTGTTGCCGGCATTGAATCTTTCTCGCGGCGAAGCGGAGGAAGGATTGCGCATTATCGAAAAACTGGTTGTCGATCTTGCCGACAAAGAGTGAGAGGAAGAATTGAATGAAACATTTGCTGAGTATCGAGCAGCTCTCGCGGGAGGAAATCGAGCGGATCTTGCAGCGGACGGCCGAGCTCAAAGCAAACCGCGGCAAGATTTCGGCGCAGCCGCTCGCCGGACAAACCTGGGCTTTGATTTTTTCCAAACCGTCCACCCGGACGCGGGTTTCGTTCGACGTCGGAATCCGTGAGCTCGGCGGCGAAACGATTTATTTAAACGCAGCGGACGCGCAGCTCGGTCGCGGTGAATTGATCAAGGACACGGCGCGCGTCCTGGCGCGAATGATTCACGGCGCAGTCATCCGGACGTACGCGCAGAGCGACATCGAGGAGTTCGCGGAGTTTTCCGGAGTCCCGACGATCAATGCACTGACCGATGAGGAGCATCCGTGCCAGATTCTGGGCGACATTTTCACCATCATCGAAAAGCGGGGCAAGATCGACCAAGCGGTGGTCGCGTACGTCGGTGACGGTGTTTCAAACACGGCGCGGTCGTGGCTTTTCGCGTCGGGAAAATTGGATTTTGAATTGCGGATCGCGTCGCACAAAAAATATCAGCCGAAAAAGAAATTGCTCGAGCGCGCGGGGGGGCGCGTGACCTGCACGGACGATGTGGCCGTTGCGGCGCGCGATGCCGACGTGCTTTACACCGACATCTGGGTTTCGATGGGCAAAGAAGCGGAGGAAGCGCGGCGAGAAGCCGAGCTCGGACCATACTGGATCAACGATTCAGTGGTGAAGTTGGCCAAACCAGGCGTGCTGGTGATGCATTGTCTACCGGCGCATCGCGGACAAGAGATCGACGCGAAGACTTTCGAGCAGCATGCGCAAACGATTTTTGATCAGGCGGAAAATCGATTGCATGTGCAAAAGGCGATCCTCATCGAGCTAGCAAAGTGACGCGGCCGATCCGGGATTGCGGTGCGGCATTCGCTTGCATGACGGACAGACACTGTAGATGGCCGGCTCCTGGCTGGTCGGACTCCCGGAACTCATGATTCGTCCACACAACGCACAGACAGTGCTGCCGTTTTCCTTTTTGGCGGCGCTTTTTTTTGCCGGCCGGTCCCCACTTTTCCGCTGGCGTGCCATCGACACGGGAATCGAATCTCGCTGGAGGAGTGGATTCGTAGATTTTTCCGGCGTCGGAAGCAATTTCGCTAAGTCCTTTTTCTTGAGCAGCTTGAATCAGGAAAATATTGGAGCCGCAAAATTGTTAGTGCGGTGAAAGATTTGGTGCTCGGGGCGGGACTTGAACCCGCATGCCTTTCGGCATACGCCCCTCAAACGTACGTGTCTGCCATTCCACCACCCGAGCTCTCGCGGATGCGAAGCGTGAGCAGGGAATGTTAAATAGAGCATTATCCCTCGCAAGCGCTTTGTCCGGCTCTTCTCTTGCTCCTGCTCATGATCGTGATCGAGACTAAGAGGAAGATTATGAGCAAGATCGATAACGAACACTGGATCAAGGTCGATCTTCACATCCACACTCTCGACGATCCGAAGGATGTGATTGATTATTCGGCGCATCAATTGCTCGAGCGCGCGAAGCAGCTCGGTTTCGGTGTCCTCGCCATCACGTTGCACGATGCAGTGTTCGATCGCACGGAAGTTTTCGCGGATGCAGCGGCGATGGGGATTTTGCTCATTCCGGCGGCCGAAGTGCGGTTGCAAGGCGCGGATGCGATTTTGCTGAACGTGGCAGCTTCTGAAGTGGCAGGGTTGAAGAATTTCGAGGACCTGCGCCAACTTCGTGCCCGCCGCGGAATGTCGATCTTTACTATCGCGCCCCATCCGTTTTATGTGCTGGGCGGTTCGATCGGCCCCCGCCTGCTCGAAGAGATCGATTGCTTTGACGCGATCGAGCTTTGCCATTTTCACAAGGGATTGCTCAACCCAAATCGGCGCGCTGCGAAAGTGGCCGCCCAATTTGGCAAACCGTTGATCGCGACTTCCGACGCGCACCAATTGCACGCTTTCGGGCGTCATTACACGAGCATTCCGCGTTCAACGGCGTTGACGATCGAGAATGTTTTTGCCGCTCTGCGCCAAGGTCCCTTGCGCCTGACCAGTCCGCCGGCGTCGATGGTCGATCTTGCCAGCGCCATTTATTGGATCTTTCTTGCGCATCCGTTCAAACTCCGACGATCGCAACACCGTCACCGAACGCCGTCGACACATTCGCGCGGGTCCAGCCTTGAATCCAAATCGCAAACGTGACAGACGTTAGGCTGATGAGAGTCCTGCTTACCAGTTTGCTTGCCCTCGCATTCGTTTTCGCGGGCTGCGAAACGCCCCAGAAAAAAAAGGAAAAACTCAAGCAAGCCGAGCTTAAGAAAAAAGCCAAAGCGAACCTTCGGGAGGAAAGCACCGATGTGGATTTTCAGGCATTTGTCGGCCGACTTCGCAAGGCGGTAGCGAAGCGGGATGTGGAAACAATCAAATCGATGATGACGGAGGATTTCGGCTACAAGCTTGAGCCGCCGATGTCGGGCCCGGGCGTTTTTCAATATTGGGAACAGGAAAACCTCTGGCCTGAGCTGGACGGCGTTTTGTCGGAGCGATTCGTCAAGAAAGGCGCGTTTATGGTCTCGCCGCCGCAATTTGCCGATCCATCGCTCAATTACGACGGCTACCGGATTGGAATTACGCGTGTCAGAGGCAGCTGGAAGTTCGCCTACTTCGTCAATGGGTAAAGGAAAGTGACGAGTGAGTCCGAGCCGGACTAGCGGTTGTGACAAGTGACAAGAAAAAAGAAAACGGCGGCAGTTGAATCTGGTCACTCATCACTTGTCACTGGTCAGTTTCTTGGTTTGCCGCACCGGCCTCCATTTGTTTTTGTCCGGAAGTTGATCGCGTGCGAGCCGGGCATATCGGCTGAATGCGAAACGCAGTTTTCAGGCAATGATCCGATGTTAGCAGGGCATTTTCCGGGTGATCCGCTCGTTCCCGGGGTGATCTTGACGGAGGCGCTTGCCCAAACTGCCGGCATAGCTGCGGCGTCAGCCCATCGGGAACATGCGCAGCCGCGCTTTCTGCTCTCGGCCATTCGGCAGATGAAATTTTTTCACGCGGTCCGGCCGGAGGAACGAATCGTTCTGCGCGCGGAAAAGTTGGGCGAGGTCGGCCAGCTATTGCAATTTAAAGTAGAAGCGGATGTCGATGGAAAGCGCGTCGCCGAAGGAGAATTAGTTTTAAGCAAGACCCGGGCAAACCACTACCAATAGACACTAATTTCTTAACCCTAAAATCAGGATTCGTGTCTATTCGTGTTTATTTGTGATTGCCTCGATGTCGTAAATCGCGCCCCAGGTTCCGGAAGCGGCCAGCGTCGCCGTTTTTTCCCAGGGGCGCGTGCTCGATGCGTAATTTGTTTTTTCTTCGCGGCCCCAAAAGATGTAGCGCACGTGCAGCGTCCGGGCGAGATCGGCCCAATTCGGAGCGCCATCCATCAGTTTGGTGAGCTGCTCACTCGTTTTACCGTATTCATCGAATCCCTGGGTCCAAAGATGTCCCGGATAACCCATCACAACCTTTCGACCATTGAGGAGCAGCGGATGATTGTAGGTCGGCCAGGCCGCGAACCGCGCTTCGAGGGGCATTTTGCGAACGGCGAAGTTGACTGCGTCCACTTCACCGCAATTGGCGAAACCGAAACCGTTCTTGCCCGCAGCCAATCCGCCGAACAGGCTGACGAACCCGGAAGCAAAGAGCGCGAAGCAAACCGCGGCCCGAATCGTCACGTCCCATTGCATGATCAATTGCCGCCACAAGAAGGGGAGCACGATGAAGTAAGCCCAGATTCCTAGTTTCAAATTGTCCCAGATCCACGGCGCCGTCTTGATCGAGAAAAAGAAGATAAAAATCGTGGCGGCTGCGAAAGTGAACGCGACTTCTTCGGGCAGCTTTTCCTTCCAACCGTATCCATTCAAGACGATATGGGATCCAACGGTGAAAAGCGCGACGATTCCGAGGAAAAGAATAGCAAGTGGGAGCCAAGCGAGGCCTTTTTCCCAAACATCCCATACCGATAGTCCGACGGTGGCGAGCGCGATGGTCGCGAGCAGTTCGAATTTGCGCGTGCCGCTGGATTTCCGGAGCTGTGCGACCAACAAACCGATCAAAGTCAGAGCTAGCGGCACCAGAATTCCAAAATTAAAAAACCAGAAACGGAAAAACGGCATTTTGAATTCGCCTTCCTCCTGGGCCCAACGTGGATGCAGTTCGAGCACGCTGCGGGCGTCGAAATGATCGCTGATCAGGTAAACAAAAAACGTGGCTGGGATAGCTGCGCTAACCAGCAGAGTCAGAATGTGACCGCGGATTTGCGGATCGCCGGCCACAAACAGGCAGACTAGGACGATACTAAGCGCCATGAAGGTGTGGACATGAAAGAGCGGCATCGAGGCATAAAGCGAGAGCGAAAATATTTTTCGCGCCAATGCCAGAGTAAAATTAAGCCGGCTGGAATGGCGTAGAGTAACCCGCGCTGCGTCACGAACATTGTCAGCGGAATACTTTTCCAGGCGATGTTATTAACGTCCTGATAATCAACGAATTTGAAATTGCGCAGAAACTCAAAGCCCGCGAGACCGCCATTGAAAAGAAAACCCGCGACCGCAAAGCCGCCGCCCCAGCGATAGAAGGTGTAAAACGTGGCCACGGAAGCGAGCAAGCCAACCCAAACCAGGCTATGAATCAGACTGAGACCGGCCTTTAACAGCAGCGCATTAAACAAATCGATCCCGGCCGGATAACGGAGATGATCGCTGAAGACATAAATCGGGTTGGACGGCCAAAGCCGAACGCCATTGGCAAAAAAACTGATGTGAGTGATGTGAAGGCCGAGATCACCCAAGTTTACGGGAGATTGAATTTTGAGTTCAGTTCCATCGACAAAAAGCAGCCAGCAGAACGAGCGGACCGCGAAAATGGCGAACAAGCCCGCCAAAATCCAAATCGGGAGGCTGCGGTATTTCCCGATTTTGGATTTGTCGGAGCCGACGGCGTCGGCCTGCGACCCTGGATCTGTTGTTCTAAGATATGCTAAGAGAGCGAATCCCACCGCTAATATAAGGGCGGCCAATGCCACAGCGGTGCTCAATCCGCCGGCGAGCATTCCAATAAATAATCCGCAAATGGTGGCGAAGTTTACAAACGTCAGCCCGCCAGAGAGCCATTTCATTTAGTTGGGCTTGGACTTGGGCTCGGAGCCGGCGTTGGCTCGGCTCCAGTGAAATCGGGCCATCGTCCGGGGAAAAAACTCTTGAAGATTTTGGCGTTAAAGTAGGCCTTGGACGGATCCTGGTAAGGCCGGATCGTCATCGAGAACGTGTAGTAAGAATCGTGAAGCTTTGCTTCAACCGTGGCGATCTTGTCCTGCTGGACGAGGAGAAAATCGCCGTCCACTTTGGGCGGCAGATTGTCCTTCTCGTAATATCCCACCCGCCCGAAATCATCGAGCATCCACGGCAGCGGATAAGGGCTCGCGCGAATTATGTGTCCAACCAGCTGATAGGCGCGCGGATCGGAATGGGCCAGCTGCAGTAACGGATCAGTGAACTTATAAACATCGTTATAAGTCTGCACATAAACGTAAGGCTCAGTCTCGGTGGTGCACCGAAAGTAGTTCAACCAGACGCAATATCCGAGCGAGCCAGTCAGGAGGATTGCGGATACAAGATAGACCACTCTCTTATATGTTAGAGGTACCAGTAAGACCGCGGCGCCGAAAATGAATGTGAACGGCCAGATGAAACTAATAATGCACCACGGGGTCTTATACTTGACGATGCTATAGGCAATGAGCGTTCCCACGCTGTAAATGGCAAGATAACGCAGAGCCACGTTCTTGAACCGGACGCTGAACAGACAAAGAACTAATCCGGCGAGAACCGGCCACTCATAGCGCGCGATTAGTCTCAACCAATAATACCAGGGCTTTTGGTGTCCGTGGCCTTCACTGCCGGTTTTGAACCAGGGCAAGTATGCCTGATAAAGACCTTTCACTCCGTTCCAGTTAAAGAACGTGCCTGAATAAAAGAAAATGATCAGGGCGACACCGGTCCCGATCACAACTGCAAGATCGACATAATCCCAGGTTTGGGTTGCGGGTCGGCTGTCCTCGAGCTTGTTGAAATAATTTGAAACCCAACAGACCGCCACCGCGATCATGGTACAGCCGACATGAAGGATGTACGTTTCCTTCGACAAAATCATGCCGGTTAAGCCCATCCCGGCGCACCAGAGATAATTGGCGGTCCCAAATTTCCAGAGCCCAAACAGCCCGAAGAAGAACAACATGGTAAAGAGAACGAGCCAGGCTTCGTGAATGGAGTAACGCCCGTAAAAAACGAAGCCAGGCGAGACCGCCATGGCTAGCGCTGCCAGTCGGCTGAGGTTACGACCGACGAACGGTTCAAATTTTAACGTCAACCAAACGCAACTGATGCTGACCAGGACGACCGGCAATCGCAACGCCCAAAGATTACGGCCGAACAATGTCTGCGAGAGAAAGAGCACATAAAAATGAAGCGGCCCGTGGTAATTAGTGGGGTCGTATTTGTAGAATCCGTTCCTGACCATTTGATCGACAAACCAGCCATTGATTCCTTCATCGAAATGCGGCGGCTTCATTCCGAGCAAAAAGAATCGCAGGAACGTGGCCAGACCGATGATGAGCCAAGGCGTCCATTCGTTTTCACCGAGCGCGTTTTTCCAAGTGTCGACGTAATCGCCGCGGAGAGGAAAATCCCCTAGCGCGCCGGCCTCGGCGCTGCTAGCTCTTGCTGTGCGAATTCTCGTGACCGGCGGCTGCGGCTTCATCGGGAGCAATTTTATTCGCTACATTCTGCAACATTACAAGCCGGCCTCGGTCACAAATGTGGACGCACTCACTTATGCCGGCAACCTCGCCAATCTCGAGGGCGTGGTCGAAGAACATGGCGAGCGCTATGAATTTTTCAAAGCCGACATCGCTAATGCCGACGCGATGGACGCGCTCATGCTCGAGCACCAATTTTTTGCCGTCGTCAATTTCGCGGCCGAGTCGCACGTCGATCGCAGCATCAATTCGCCGGAGAATTTCATTCACACCAACGTTATTGGCACCAGCGTGCTGCTCAATTCCGCGAGAAAACACGGCGTCCAACGGTTCGTCCAAATTTCCACGGATGAAGTTTACGGTTCGTTAGGTAAGACCGGGAAGTTCACCGAAAAATCGCCGCTCGATCCGAGCTCGCCCTACTCTTCCAGCAAAGCCGGAGCCGATCTTCTGGCACTCGCTCATCATAGAACTTACGGCCAGGAAGTCGTGGTGACGCGCTGTTCGAACAACTACGGGCCCTATCAGTTTCCGGAAAAATTGACGGTCTACGGCGACGGAATGAACGTGCGCGATTGGATCCACGTTCAGGACCATTGCGCGGCGGTGGTCGCGGCGCTGTTCGAAGGAAAACCCGGCGCCGTTTACAATTTCGGCGGCGGCAACGAAATGGCGAACCTCGAGTTGGTGAAAATGATTCTTAAACAGTTAGGCAAACCGGAGAGTTTGATTTCGTTCGTCAAAGACCGCCTCGGGCACGATCGCCGCTATGCGATCGATTCGTCTTTTGCCCAGAAAGAATTGAAATGGAAACCGCGCAAAGATTTCAAAGAAGGCCTCGAGTCGACGATCCAGTGGTACATCGACAATCAGTCGTGGTGGCAACCGCTGCTCGAGCGGGCTGAACGGTATTAGGCTGAGGAGTGCACGCGTATCGCAGCAGCTCGATCCTGGGTAGTGGCTCAATCTGAAAACTGAGCCACTACCCGATCCTGTAATCACTTGATTTAGCGGACCTATTTGGAGTGTAATAGCGGTGTGCCTCCATGAACGCGGTTACCTCTCAGCTAAGGGTAGATGCCGGCGGGGTCACATTCGTTACCACCCACTGGAGTGTAGTTTTAACTGCGCAAGGTCACTCAGCGGCCGCTGACGAGGCCTTGGAGAAACTTTGTCGCACCTATTGGTGGCCGCTCTATGGATTCGTTAGGCGCAACGGCTGCAACCCGGAAGAAGCCCAGGATCTGACTCAGGGTTTTTTCGCCATGCTTCTCGAGCGTCGAGATCTGGATGTCGTGCGCCGCGAGAAGGGACGCTTGCGATCGTATCTGCTCGTTTCACTCAAGAATTTTTTAGGCAAGACAAGACGGCGCGAGATGGCACTGAAACGCGGCAAAGGCCGGGCGCTTGTCCCGTTGGACGAATTGCTCGCGCGCG
>WNGJ01002868.1_pt1 | contig 19329 bp, 19 predicted proteins | sample 5400611 | NCBI WGS metagenome assembly WNGJ01 (sample SAMN13153375, study PRJNA577476) | soil metagenome | isolation source: 40 cm soil or saprolite under Garry oak tree replicate 1 | place: USA:California | collected 2016-06-15 | reverse complement strand
AAAGCAGCCGCTCTAACCAACTGAGCTAGTCGCCCCTGGTGGGAGTTCTGTGGGGTGCCCTCGAGTGGACTCGAACCACCACGCCTTTACAGGCACAGGCCCTCAACCTGCTGCGTATACCATTCCGCCACGAGGGCAAATCATAACGGATTACGCAGCCTATTTTATACCTCACCTTGTGATTTGTCAATGCCAATTCGAACTTATTTCTGACGCACAATCAAAGTGCTGCGGCCAGTAAAGACCGGCTTTTGCTCGCTATCACTGCCCGTAGTCTCAAACACGACAAACCACGTAGTGCCGCTTTCCCCGCTGCGTTCGCGAATATGGGATATGCGCACCACACACGTCACCTTCTCGCCGATGCGCAACTTGCGCGTATACTCATACTGCTGCTCACCGTGGATCAGCTGCATCTTAGAGCCATCCAGTTCCAGGCCGGGAAGGCGCATCCGAAACGTGGTTGGAAACGTCGGAGGCGCGTACTCAAGCGGCTTGTCACTGTATAATGCCGGGTCTTCCGTCGCCTCCATGAAACGCTGCACCGCCTCCCGCGTGACCTCGAATGTCTCAGGAGAAGAACTTGCACCGACCAGGCTGCTATCGATAGCCATGCGTATTGCTCCTTTAATGTAATAAATAGACATTATGCACCCAAAGTGTCACGAAGAAAATGTGAGATACCCCAACCGTTCCAGCGCCATATACGCAGCGCCGATCTGTCCCAGGACAGAGAACGTGCCGTTATGCATCATTGCGAGCAACTCCCCAGGTGTCACGAAGAGATTTTCGATCACCTCCGCTGGATCAACTTTGGGAATGCCTGTTTTGTGTACCCTGCGTGCCAGGTACCACCAGACCTGCGTGCGCGCACCCGTCGGGTTGGCGTAAAAGTGGGCCAGGGGTTCGAGCTGACCCTCTTCGACACTGTATCCCGTCTCCTCCAACAGTTCGCGATGCGCCGTCATCACCGGATCATGCTCGTCGGCATCGATGGCGCCCGCCGGAAACTCCAGTACCTCGCGTCCGATGCCGTGCTTGTATTGCTTGTTGATGAGGAAGCGTCCATCTTCAGTGACCGGCACAACCCCCACCCAGCCCCGATTCTCGATGATGTAGTAATCTGAAATGACCGGGCCGTTGGGGATGGCCACCTCCTCGCTGCGCACCTTGAGAAAGGGCGTGTCAATAATCTGTCGATACGAGAGCGTTTTCCAGGGATGATGTTCTGACATATCGTTTCCTTACTATGAAGCCTCTCTTCGTCTTCTACCGGTTTTCCCATAGGGGTTGGCGTTTCTCCAGAAAAGCGCGCAGCCCCTCTGCCGCATCCTTTGTGCGCATCAGTTCCGTGAGATAGAGGGCGTTGATGTGCTGCAATGCCTCAAGAGGTGTTAACTGCTCCGCCTGGGCCAGGCGCACGCTGGCCTTTGTAAAGCGCAGAGCCACCGCGCTTTTTTCGCGCAGCTGATTCAGGATGCGCCCCATTTCTTTATTGATGTCGCCAGCAGGTACCGACCATGTAACATACCCCATCCGCGCCGCCTGCGCCCCATGAAGCGCCTCATCCTCACTATCCTCGCCCGCTATGGTCAGTAACGCGTGCTCGGCCACCAGTGTGAAATCGGCGGCGCAAATCAGCCTGGACGCTGCCGGTGAAAGTGTATCGCGTGCCACTGCCAGCACCGGTTGGGCTACCGCACGCACAGCATGAGCGGCCAAAACGATACGAATCGTTTGCGCCTCAGAGACGATACGTAATGCTTGGTAGGCTTGCTGCATAGACTTTTAATGCTCTCTCAACTTGAAACGTTGAATCTTCCCGGTGGCAGTCTTGGGAAGCTCGGTCACAAAATCAATCCAGCGTGGATATTTGAAGGACGCGAGCCGCTCTTTGACAAAGGCTTTCAGCTCGTCTGCCAAAGCTGGAGAAGGCTCATAGCCCTGGTTGAGTACCACATACGCTCGCGGCTTGACCAGTTCGTCGGAGTCCATATCGCCTACCACCGCGCATTCCAGCACGGCGGGATGGGCGATCAGCGCCCCCTCGACCTCGACAGGCGAAACCCACTGGCCGCTGACTTTGAGCATATCATCCGAGCGGCCACAATACCAGTAGAAGCCTTCCTTATCCTGATAATACTTGTCGCCCGTATGTATCCAGTGACCATTGAAGACATCCTTGGTCTTCTCATGCTTATTCCAATAGTAAGCGGCGATGCTGTCGCCGCGAATAAGCAAATTGCCGATCTCGCCCTGCTGAACGGCGTGACCGCTTTCATCGGTAATCAACGCCTCATACCCCGGCACCAGCTTCCCCGAACTCCCCGGTTTGATCTCTCCAGGGCGGTTGCTGATGAAGATGTGTAGTATCTCGGTGCTGCCGATTCCGTCCAGGATATCTACGTGGAACTTCTCCTTCCAGCGGCGCAGGATGTCGGCGGGCAAAGCTTCCCCCGCGGAGACGCAGGCGCGCACCGAAGAAAAGTCGAAGCGTTTCTCGGCATCGGGCAGCGCCAGCATAGCGGCGTAAAGGGTGGGCACGCCGAAGAAGATGGTCGGGCGATACTGCTGCACGACCTGGAACATGTCTTGCGCCAGGGGGCGACCGGCATAATGCACCGCGCTTGCCCCTACACCAAAGGGGAAGTAGAGATTATTGCCCAGGCCATAGGCGAAGTAGAGTTTCGCGGCTGAGAAAGTAATATCATCCTCGCGTATACCAAGCACCGGTTTGGCGTAGTATTCGGTGCAGAAGGTCATATCGTGCTGCAAATGAACACAGCCCTTGGGGAAGCCCGTACTGCCTGAGCTGTACAACCAGAACGCGCTATCATCTTTCGTGGTGGAGGCGGTCTCCAGTTGCGACGACGCCTTCTGCGTCCATCGCTCAAAATCATGGAACGTGGTCGATTCCTTTTCTCCGCTCTCGTCCAGGCCAACCACGACCACGTGGCGCAAGTATTTCAATTCAGGTAGAAGCTGCGCGATCTGTTTCCACAGGTCTGCGTGAATGAGCAGTGCGCGCGCCCGGCTGTCGTTGAGCATGTAGGCATAATCGTTGGGCCGCAGCATTGTATTCAGTGGAATGGGAACCGCCCCTATTTTGATTGTCCCGAAAAAGGCGGCGGCAAACTGCGGCGAGTCCAGCAAGAGCAGAGCTACGCGCTGCTCCATATCAATGCCCAGGTCGAGCAGACCATTGCCGACGCGATTGGCCAGTTCCGCGATCTGCGCGTAAGTATAAGCTTGCCCATCATAATATATGGCGGTTTTGGCTCCGCGTCCCTCGGCGAGGTTACGGTCTAAAAAGGCAGTTGCGGCATTGAATCGATCCGGCACGATCACTCCTGGCATGGTCAGCATAAGACACTCCTCTTTTCTATCAGGCAGATATCTATTACCCCTCCTTACGGACCTGAAGTGATGTAAGGGCGGGGGTGGTTGTGAGGAGTGGTGGAGACCCTTGCGGTTGCCCTGGTATTTCCTATACTCCTCTATTGTTCTTTGTATTCTACCTCATACGCAGGTGTAAGAGAAACTCCCGGTTGCCATCACGCCCGTAAATCGGCGAATCGGTCAATCCCTGCACCTGGAAAGGAGTATGCGCCGGTATCCACGCCTGCAATTCCTCCAGGACGCGGGTATGGACCGCCGGGTCGCTGATAATGCCCGCTCCCCGGTCAACCTCGGCTTTGCCCGCCTCGAATTGTGGCTTGACCAGGGCCACTACCCATGCATCAGGCGTCAGCAGCGGGACAAGGGGAGGTAAAACGAGGCGCAGGGAAATAAACGAAACATCAATCACCGCGCACTGTATTGGTTCCGGTAGTGATGTGACATGACGAATATTGGTATGCTCCATCACCACCACGCGCGGGTCATTGCGTAACGTCCACGCCAGTTGTCCGCGCCCCACATCGATGGCATATACCCGCTTTGCCCCGTGTTTGAGCAGGCAATCGGTAAATCCGCCCGTTGACGCGCCAACATCCAGCGCGACCAGTCCCGCCGGGTCTAACGCAAATGTTTCCAAAGCTTTTTCGAGCTTGAGACCGCCGCGACTCACATACTTTAATTCATCGCTGGCTTCCGCGATGCGACAAGCGGCGTCGATCGCTACCAGCATCCCCGGCTTATCGACCAGGCGATCACCAAGGTACACCTGTCCCGCCATAATGAGCGCGCGTGCGCGTTCCCTGCTGGGAGCCAGCCCGCGCCTCACCAGCGCAACATCCAACCGCTCTTTATTCGCTGCCATCATTCCCTTTCCTTGATCCAATCGCGCTCGTAGGGACAAGGGGCGGTTGGGGGCGGATGTGGGGGCCTTGTGCTTGTCCTCGTACTGTTGGATTGCCTGTTAATGGACCAGACGAACACCCTCACTACTCAACGGGATCGGCAGCCCCAGGGAGGACAAGCACAAGGCCCCCACCCATCCTCAGCGCCGCCCCTTGTCCCTACGCATTGGGATAAACTAGGGGGACAAGCACAAGGCCCCCGCCCATCCTCAGCGCCGCCCCCTTGTCCCTACGAACTGGCATAATGATAAACTAAGGCCCCGGCGCCGACCAATCCCGCGTTGGCGCCCAGCTGCCCAATCACAATACGCGCTGCATTGCGGGGGGCGTGCATGGTGCGTTCCTGCACAATATGCTGGGCGGGTTCCATCAGCATACCCCCCATCAACGTCACGCCTCCGCCCAGGATAATCATCTCAGGGTTGAAAATGTGAATAATATTGACCAGACCAACGCCTAACGCCTCGCCTGCCTGCGTGATAATCGAGCGTGCCAGGGGGATGCCAGCTTCTGCCGCGCGCGCAACGGTGCGCGCATTTACGCGCAGTGGTTCTTCTCCATCGCCCATATCATCTTGTTCCAGTGGATCAGGCTCTTGCACAGCGGGCAGCGCGGCCTGGTCGGGAACAGTAGTAGGATGCGCCAGCATTGTGCTTGCGAAAGTCAGCAGTTCGGCTCCCTGCCGGTCTGCGATAGCGTCATTCGCCATGCGAGCGATGGCAGTGCCGGAAGCGAGATATTCCAGGCAGCCCATATTTCCGCAACTGCAACGTGCGCCGTGCCAATCAATCGACATATGCCCCAGTTCCGCAGCCGTTCCATTTGCCCCTTCTAAAATCTTGCCATCAATAATCACACCGCCGCCAATGCCTGTGCTGATGGTCAAATAGACAAGATGCTTGCAGCCACGGCCCGAACCAAACATATATTCACCCAGCGCCGCTGTTTGCGCATCATTCTCGATGTAAACGGGCAACGTATAATGTTGTAGAAAGAGATCGCGTAATGGCACCTGGTCCCATCCGGGCAAATTGGGTGGTGAATAAATGATGCCCGTGCGGTAATCGAGAGGTCCAGGCATGGCGACACCTATGCCCGCGATGGTATTTCGTGGTATATGCGCCTCGTCAATTGCTTGCTCGATAGCGCGCAAGATGCGTGGTAGAATACGTTCAGGCGTAGGGTTTGCTCCGGTGATCATACTGACGCGCGAGCGCAATTGCCCGCCCAGTAACACTGCCGTGCGCAATTGTGTCCCGCCAATATCCACTCCTATGACCGGTGGAAATGGGGCCTGATCGGCTGCGTTTGCTTCTTGCATAACTCTACCGTTCCTTAATATTCGTAATATGTAACAATGATGTAAATCATACTGCATTTGGAGAGAGTGAACAAGGGCGAGGCTCACCCTATCCTGTAAATCGTTCTCAAGGTAATCGTGTAATTGTAGGGGCGCGATAAACCGCGCCCACGAGCCAGGAAATCAGCCTGGGAAGAGGGCGCGATAAATCGTGCCCCTACAGATATGTATCTACATTATAAATAAACAGTCAAAGCGAAATATCGCTCTTTCAGGAAGTCTGGTCTTCATATGAAAATCCCGTTCTTACAAAGAAAAAGTCCATTTAGAGTCGGCTTCATAGCTGGCCTGGCGGCAGGCATTGTCGCCTCCGCCGTCATGCTTTTTATCAATGTAACGTGGCAAGGTGTATCGCTGCCGGAAGTCTTTGGCTCACTGCTGACCGCCTTGATGCCCCCACCTATGTTTGAGTATCTACACCAGCTCATTGGCGAGAACGCCAAGCATATTCTCTTCTATGGCATCCTCGTGGGGCAGTGCTTCGTGTTTGCCCTGAGCGGCGCGCTGTATTATTCGCGCATCAAGGCGCGGGGTGATCGCCTGCACTGGTACCATGGGCTGCTGCTGGCCTTTATGCTCTGGCTCTTCGCCGGGGTGATTTTGTTGCCTTTGACGAATGCCGGTCTCTTTGGCGAAAACCTGGATGCTGGTATTGGTCTGGGTATGCTCAGCCTGGCCGTGGTAGGCCTGGTCTTTGGTCTGCTCTTCGTCTTCATCACGGACGCGATAAATCGCGTCCCTACGGCCGTGTTGCCTCAAGCAGAGGTCAATGTAGGGACGCGATTTATCGCGTCCTCTCGAAAACGCGATGAGCTTCTGGAAGATGAGCCAGACGAACGATTCTCCCGCCGGACAATAATCAAGCGGGGCCTCATTGTGGCGGGTATAACCCTGGCGGGCGTTGGTATCTGGCGTTTTGTGACGGGCGGGTTCAACACCTCAAAAATACCCGTTGCGCAATTATTGCAGCATTATAAAAGTAAGATTGTCCCGCCTCCAACGCCTAATTACGGCACAATTCATCCGGCGCCGTTTCTCTCTCCCGAAATCACCTCTAATGACCAGTATTACGTCGTCTCGAAAAACCTCTATGCCGATCCCACGGTGAATGGCGCGGGTTGGAGCTTAACCGTCGATGGCCAGGTAGAGCATCCCTTTACGCTCGATTATACGCAGTTGATGGCCTTGCCCAGAAAACAACAGGTCGAATCTATGATGTGTATCAGCAACGACGTTGGCGGTCCCTATATGAGCAATGCCCTGTGGGAGGGCATTCCCCTGATGGACCTCTTGCAGCGCGCCGGTGTCAAGCCGGGGGCAACGAAAGTAGCCTTTCACGCCGTCGATGATTATACCGACAGTATTCACCTGAGCAAAGCCCTCGAACCGACCACCTTACTGGCGGTACGTATGAACGGTGCCACCCTGCCGCAGGAACACGGTTTCCCCGCTCGCATGCTGGTGCCAGGTATCTACGGCATGAAGCACTGCAAATGGTTAACGCGCATCGAGGTGGTAAATTATGATTTCCAGGGCTTCTGGATGCAGCGCGGCTGGGACGACCTGGGGGCTGTGCGCTTGACCTCGCGCATCGATACTCCCCTGGATGGCGGCAATGTTTCCGTCAATCGCACCACCTATATCGCGGGCGTAGCCTTCTCCGGCAACAAAGGCATTAGCGAGGTCGACGTCAGCGTCGATGCTGGTCAAACCTGGCAGCGAGCCACCCTCAAGCAGCCGTTGTCGGACCTGACATGGGTGCTCTGGGAGTATACCTGGCAGCCCACCGTTAAGGGACAGGCCATCATCGCGGTACGTGCCATTGACATGGAAGGCAACGTACAGGACCCCACAGAAGAACCCCCGTTGCCAAAAGGGTCATCCGGCTACCATAGCATCAGCAGCAACGTTTCATAAACAGGGGAAAATTTTATACATGAGCATGTGCATATAGATTTGTCCGCTTTTTGCTGCTTCAATGATTATAGAGTGTGAGGGCACATCCATGTACTATCTCCATAGTATGGAACAGCCTATAGGTAGGCCGCTGGGGGTAAGGCCAATTGGTGACGGATGAGCAGGTGGTAGAGCGTCTACGCGCGCGCGATGCACAGACCTTTTGTGCTTTGATCGAACGATTACAGCACCCTCTTACCGGATATTTGCATCGCCTCGTGGGGGATCGAGAAGTGGCTCTTGACCTTGCACAAGATACTTTTTTGCAGGTGTATAAAGAAATAGGAAAGACATCCGGCGACCTGTCGCTAGATGCCTGGATCTATCGTATTGCCACGAACTACGGTCTGCGTTATTTGAACCGGAAACACCTGAAACAATTTATCCGCCTGGAAAGCCAGGAAGGCATCGATGAGAGCCTGGCAACGGCTGGCCCAGAAGAGCAGGCGGAGACGCGCATACTCGTTCATCAAGCTCTAGACAGAATGAACCCCAAGGATGCTGTGGTGTTGCAGCTTCATTTTGGCAACGGCTTTAACTATGAGGAAATAGGTCAGATACTGAAGGTGAGTTCGGAGGCGGTTCGTAAACGGGTCGCTCGTGGAGTAGATAAATTTCGCGCGCTGTATGGGCAAGCGCCTACCGCCGATGCACCCGCAGTAGGGGCCCAATTTATTGCGTCCCAAGAACCAGCGCGTGTAGAGGCCCAATTTATTGCGCCCGGAGAAGTAGTACCCAAAAGGGATGGTAGATAAGCGTATGGTGCGGAACACGTCGGAGGAAAGGGATGTGCAAAGTGGAAGTGGTGGGGAACATCCAGAAAATAGCAGCTTACTCGCCTTCCTTCGCGGTCAACAACTTGAAGATTCGGAGCGTATCCGCCTGCACCTTATATATTGTACCCGGTGTCGGCAGACCTATGCGAATCTGTCGCACATTAGCCAACCGCTGGACATACTCAGTCAGATGTCGCGCTACCAGCGCTACCCTGAATTATCGTCAGCCCTCATCCTGAGGCAGATCCAGCAAGGTGCGCAGAAACAGGGTATATGGTCGTCGTTGGCACAGCGAACTATGAACCGCCCGCGCCCGAAAAAGTCAGCCGTGCGCCTGGTGAGCTTGCCAGTGGCATTCGGGATAGGCTTGCTCTGCATGACGGTCATAATCGTCCTGGCCTATACGTTTGCTCATTTCGTGCCAGTACCCCCTTTACCTGGGGTATTGACCTCAGGAATGAGCGACAATCAACCAAGTGTGGCAGGTTTGACACAACACCAGCCAACACCGAGTCCGACACAGGTCGTAACGGCAATGCCGGCGGTGACAGCAACGACAATTACGACTTCGACTGTGACTGGAAGTCCTACGCCAACGACGACGCCAGGTAAGTCACACCAGAGACCATCTATTTCAGACTGTTCGGCCAGGCTTGGTACGGCTCAATATCCACAGGTGATCTGTGGCTCCAATTTCAAGCCAGGGGATAGGGTCACTCTGAAAGAGTATGTATTTTTGAACAAATTAGAAATGATTGATACTTCTGTGACAGTCGATGCAAATGGCAAGTTCACAGATTATCTGAAAATCATTTCTTGTAAAGCTACATTCTTTGCATTTATTGCGGAAGATACCTCGAGTAATCCAGTCGTGGACTCTAATACGCTGTGGGAAAGTTCGATGGGGGATTGCCCTGGCTCAAACCAACGATAAGGTTAACAACCAGGGCAACGAGAGATCATAGAAAAAGTGCCACGGGGCACGTTCACTAATAATACAAAAGACGAAAGTTCAATGTGGAAGGGAGCGTTATGATGCAAAGGCAATGTGCCTGGTGTTTACGAATGATGGATAAACGGGGAGAACGAATTTCACCGCAGCCTGTACCCAAATTGTACGAGGCAACACACGGCATGTGTCGCGTCTGCGGCATGTACTGGTTAGAACAGGCCATATGTGATACCGAGGAGCAGCCAGTGCTCGTGGCTGTTCTTCAAGCAAAAGAACCAACCTATCGCTGCTAAAATATACACACTCTCTAGCTGGCGGTCCTGGACCGCCGGAGGGGTTGGGTCGTGCTCTTCATTGTGGGGACCGATTTATCGCGTTCCCGCGTGAATTGAGCAAGCTGTGTTCTTGTCCCCCCCAGAGCGCAGCAACGGCCCGACCCTTTTCTTTTACGGCAAAAACTCCAACACATACCGATTCACCTTCTCCGGTTGCTCCTGCTGCACCCAGTGACCGCTATCTGGAATGCGCCGGATTTCCAGGTGATCTACCCATTGCTCAAGCCCGATCGTCAGTTCGATGCCCAATGCTCTATCTTGCTCTCCCCAGATAAGCAGCGTTGGTACCCGCACATAGGGGTTTTTGCCCGTACTCGGGCTGGGTGGCCTGCGGAAAATTTGGCGGTAATAATTCAATGACGCCGTTGCCGCCCCAGGTTTGCTCATCGCCTGCTGGTATATCGCGGTTTCTTCGCGCGAAAAGACGGATTTTTGCCCGGCGTTGCCACGTAACGTCCTGCCGACCTCATTGGCATGGTTGCGCAGCAACACATACTCAGGCAGCCATGGCAGTTGGAAGAAGAACATATACGAGCTTTTCCGCAGCTGTTTGAGGGTGCGAAATTCACGCCTCATGGCCGCCGGGTGAGGCGCGTTCATGGCAACCAGGCGTTCCGTCATTTCAGGATACCGGATGGCAAACTCCCACGCCAGGATACCACCCCAATCATGTCCCACGATGATCGCCTTCTCGCGTCCTAACCCTTTGATTAACCCGACGATATCACGCAGCAGCGTAGGCACGTCATATCCCTTGCGCGGCTTATCCGTGTCGTTGTACCCTCGCAGATCAGGCGCAACCACCATATATCCATGTTCCGCCAGAAACGGTATCTGGTGCCGCCAGGAATACCAGAATTCAGGGAAACCATGCAGCAATACGACCAGCGGTCCCTCTCCCTGGGTTACGTAATGCATGCGAATCCCATTAGTGATAATATCTCGATGCTGCCACGTCTCTGAGATGGTTGTCATTGGTTTACCTTCCTGTCTATATGTTCTCCAGTTCTGCTGTCAGGTTATCCTTCGTTTAGACCAAGCGCCGCGTGAGCGAGACGACGCACTATTGGCGTAACTTCCTCAATGCTGCGAGTAGAACCGGCGAGGGTATCGAAACACTCGAAGCCGATCAAGGTGTAGAGTACATTGACCACCTCTTCTACAGCTTCGGGGGCAGGTCGTCCATGTTTCTCAACGAGCCGCTGGACGATGACTCGCAAGCCCTGCCGTCGTCGTTCGTCGCGTGCTCGTATCACCTGCTCGAAATCTGGATCGAGCGCAGCCAGAGCGCGCAGGCGACGAGTCACAAGCCGGTCAGAGTCCCAGAAGCGACTGAATACCGTGATGTATTCGTCCAGCGCGTCAAGTGGTTCCGGGCGACGGAAAGCATTAGCCAAATGCTCCATGCCGCCATGCGCTGCAAGGGAATCGCTCAGCGCTTCGAGCAGCCCAATTTTGGAGCCAAACTGGTGATAAACGGTCATGCGGGCGACATCTGCCTGGCGGGCGACGGCATCGATGGAGAAGCCAGAAAAGCCATCGCTGGCTATGAGCAGTTCACGAGCCGCCGTGATAATGCGCGCTCTTGTCTGCTCCGTTGTTGCCTGGCGTTGACCAAGCCGATATGGACGTGGACTCATAGAGACCTTGACACCTCCAATAATTTATTGTATAGTCTGTATATCCAAGTTAATTGGGTAGACTGTCTATATAATATGCTGTGCCGCACCCAATGTAAAGGAAGAAGGAGAAACCGTCCTATGTTAATACGTATCCCTCAAATGATATTACGCGTGTGCGGATTGATTGCGCTTCTGCTCGGCATCACCTTCTGGATCAATCTCCCCGATGATGCTCTTATCCCCATACATATGTTGCTCGGCATCCTCGTCGTGCTGTCATTGTGGATGCTTGGCATCATCATGGCTACCGCCAGAGGTGGCAATATTGCTCTTGGCGTGGGAGCTATCATCTGGGGCGCGCTAGTGCTTAGCCTGGGACTAACCCAGACAAGGCTTCTTATCGATCCCTCTGTCCACTGGATAATCCAGGTGCTTCACCTGCTCCTCGGTATGGGTGCCATTGCTCTGGGTGAGACAATCGCCCGTCGTTATAGAGGCAGTAAACTAGCACCGATGATTATGTAAAAACTCCCCTCTCTGTTAACAAGACTCGGTTGGCGAATGACACGGGCAGTAGAATGGGGTGCCAAGGTGTGGGCAAGCTGGAAAAGTCCAGGCTCGTACCCTACGACGAATTGGCTGGCGAAGCCGTATAGGGTACGGGCTGGGCTTGTCCCCGCCCTGGTTCGTTCGTGTCAGGGAGAGAGTTGTTATTCCACTTTGGTATCGTTATACACAATCGCGCGTTTCACCTGCTCGATCAGATCGGTCACGTGAATACCACGCGGGCAGGCATCGGCGCAGTTGAAGATCGTGCGGCAGCGCCACACACCATCGCGCTGGCCCAGGATAGCGAGACGTTCCGCGGCGCCCTGGTCGCGGCTATCGAAAATGAAGCGATGCGCGTTGACGATGGAGGCTGGCCCAACCCAATCGGGATTGCCCCATACAGAAGGACATGAGCCTGTGCATGCGCCGCACAAGATGCATTTCGTCCCCTCGTCGTAGCGTTCGCGCTCGGCTGGACTCTGCAAACGCTCCGTGCCTGGATCAGAATCGTGCGTAATCAGATAGGGCTTCACGGCCTTGTATTTATCAAAAAACGGGTCCATATCCACAACGAGGTCCTTGATGACTGGAAAGCCAAGCATTGGCTCAATCGTCACTTTGTTGCCCACGTCGCGGATCAATACTTTGCAAGCAAGGCGATTGCGCCCATTGATGCGCATCGCGTCTGAACCACAGACGCCGTGAGCGCATGAACGACGGTAGGTCAGCGTCCCATCCATCGTCCACTTGACGACGTTCAAGGCGTCCAGCAGGCGATCAATCGGATCCATGTCAACGCGAAACTCACCCCAATACGGCTTGCTGTCCTTCTCCGGATCGTAGCGTCTAATACGCATCAGTATATTCATGAGGTTTCCTCCTTCGAGACCCTGGCGGTCGCCCTGGCTTTCTGAACAATTTAATATTTCCGTTCTTTGGGTTTGAATATCGGGTCGTCGATCAGCTCCACCGGCTTATAGTCCAATCGCACATCATGCGTCTTTGTGCCTTTATAGGCCAGCGTATGCTTGAGCCAGTTTTCATCGTCGCGTTTCTGGTAGTCGGTGCGGTAATGTGCTCCCCGGCTCTCCTGGCGAGCCAGCGCGCCGTGAATGGTGGCCTCGGCACAGTCGAGCAAGAAGCCAAGCTCGATGGCCTCGACCAGCTCTGTATTGAACTTCTTGCCTTTGTCCTGCATCTGAACGCGCTTGTAGGCATCCTGCAAGCCGTCCAGCGTATCAAGAGCTTTTCTCAGGCCAGGTTCGTTGCGCTCCACAAAGACTCTCGTGTCCATCTCATTTTGCAGAGTAGAACGAATACGCGCCGCCGATTCGCCACCTGTGGAGCTATACAAGGCGCTGACCATCTCACGCGCGTAGGCCTCCGGCTCCGGCGGCAGCGGCGCGTGCGAGTTCTCCGCGATGAACTTGACCATGTGCTTTCCGCCGCGTCGTCCAAACACAATCAGGTCTACCAGCGAATTGGTTCCCAGGCGGTTGGCTCCATGCACTGAGACGCACGCCACCTCGCCAGCAGCGTAGAAACCTGGCATTGGCGTCCACTGGGGATCGATCACTACACGCGCATCGACATCCGTTGGGATACCGCCCATCGCGTAGTGCGCCGTGGGCTGGATGGGTACCGGCTCGGTAATCGGCTCGACGCCCAGGTAGTTGCGCGCGAAGTCGGCGATATCCGGCAGCTTTTCGGTAATCACCTTTGCTCCCAGGTGGGTCAAGTCCAGGTATAAGTAGTCCTTGCCGTCGATACCGCGCCCCTCGTGCACTTCCTGGAGCATGCAGCGCGACACGATATCGCGCGGGGCCAGGTCTTTGAGCGTGGGCATGTAACGTTCCATGAAGTATTCGCCCTTGCCGTTCAGCAATCTGCCGCCCTCGCCGCGCGCCGCCTCGCTCAACAGCACGCCCACTTTATAGATGCCGGTCGGGTGGAACTGGTACATCTCCATATCTTCCAGGGGAACGCCCCGGCGGTAGGCGATTGCCATGCCATCGCCGGTACAGGCAAAGGCGTTGCTGGTGATACGCCAGGCGCGTCCATAGCCGCCGGTCGCAAAAAGCACCGCCTTCGCATGGAACGTGTGAATCTCTCCTGTACGAATCTCCAACGCCACCACGCCGCATGCCTGCCCATCACTCACCAGGAAATCAAGCACCAGGTATTCGTTAAAGAAACGCACCTGGTTTTTAATTGCCTGCTGGTACATGGTCTGAAGGATCATGTGTCCCGTGCGGTCAGCCGCGTAGCAGGAGCGGCGCACTGGCCCCTCGCCGAAATTACGGGTATGCCCACCAAAGCGGCGCTGGTCGATGCGCCCATCCTTGGTGCGGTTAAACGGCAGGCCGCGATGCTCCAGCTCGTATACGGCATCGATGGCCTCGCGCGCCAGGATTTCCGCCGCGGGCTGATCGACCAGGTAGTCGCCGCCCTTGACGGTATCGTACATATGCCACTTCCAGTGATCTTCTTCCTGGTTGCCGAGCGCGGCAGCCACCCCTCCTTGTGCCGCTCCCGTGTGGGAACGTGTCGGGTATACCTTTGTCAGCACGGCTACGCTGGCGTTGGGAAGCTGCATGGCGGCCATCAAGCCCGCACCACCGGAGCCGACGATCACCACATCGAATTTGTAATACATAGCGCATCCTCGCTTTGCTCTCTAGTTGACGTCATTAGTGTATGACGCAATGTGGCCCCACATTTGCTACTGCCTGGAACGTGATAAGGGTAATAGTGCCGAGCAGGAAAAATACTAGTGTCAATAGTCCATTGGCCGATTGCAATGTAAGACGCCATCCACGAGAACGTACATAATCATCGATTACGATACGCAAACCGTTCATGCCATGTAACAACGCCAGTGTCAGCAGCAGCCAGTCATAGAGACGCCAGAACGGATTGCTATAGCGAATTGATACCAGTTGATAGCTGGTGCAGGACACGTCGGTGGTCACATGATTCAAGAGCAGGTGAATGATGACAAGAAAGATGAGGGCCACGGCTGAAACGCGGAAGAAATACCACGAAAAGGTTTCAAAACCGCCACCTGCCGGGCGCGAACCATATCCAGTCGAAATACGCATTACAGTACACTCCTCTACGTTCGCTCTTTATGCTATATACCGCCGACCATGTTGCCGGTCGGCCAACCAAAGACCGGGCCGATCACATAATAGGCCATTGGCACGAAGCAGACAATAGTCAGGACCATCACGGTAGCAAACATCACGCCCTGGTAGCGTGCGCCTTTTGGCCAGAAGTCTATAATCATGATACGCACTCCGTTAAAGGCATGATAAAGGACGCCACCGATCAGCGCCAGGGAGATAATGCGTACAATCACGGTTCCAAACAGGGATATGCCTTCATTATAGACGTTGGGACCGAAGTTGAGCAGCGAAATATCCACGATGTGGATCAGGAGAAATAAGAGGATGCCCAGTCCTGAGATGCGATGGAACAACCAGGACCACATACCTGATTGGCCTTTGTACATAATTTCACTTCCTAAGAGCGATACTTGAGGCGAGAGACGGGGCGGAAAATGTAGAAGGTACCCGCAAAGATACCCATAGCTGCGAAAAGCCAGGACGCGATACGTTCCTTGCAGCCTGCACGAAGACTACCTTTCAGAGTGGATGAGTGCGAAGCACTAGCACGAAGTGCGTTTCCACTCGGAATAAGATAGTTAGCGTTGGCAGGCTGGCTTCGCTATATCGGGTCCCTACACGCCGCTCTCGCCTGGAACAATAAAGCAGACTAGCGGTATCTTACATGGGTACCCTGAACAACCGAAGAGTGTGGACGCTTCTGGTTAAGCAACCTACAGGCATCATATGATACTCACTGCTTCTAGTTTCAACGCCATGCATCACAGAGACACCGCATTGTGTCTTCTCACGTTTCATTGACGCTGTATGCCTATTATACTTCACGGCTGTGCAAGGCGCAAACCTGAGCGGATAATGTAATGGAAGAGCATGTAGGAGAAATCAAAGAGGGGAGATAGGCGACGCGTCGCGCTGATGATCGTCCTCTGGCATCTCCTCAGAGAACACGCGGCTGGCCAGGATATCCTCGGCCTCAATAGTCATCAGGTCCAGCTTTGAGATTCTTCCCCCTTTATCGAAGAGGCGATTGGCCTGACGTAACCGTGCCCGGTCTATCGCATTGCGCACGCTGCGGGCATTGGCGAAGCGGGGCATGTGCATGCGTTTCTTGAGATAGGCTCTAAACGCCTGCAGGGCCTCGGGACTTAAACGATACATGTACTCCCCAAGCATAAGCTGCGCGATGGCAAGCAGCTCATCGAGTGAGTAATCGGGGAAATCCAGGTGATGCGCAATGCGCGAACCGAAGCCTGGATTGGACTGGAAGAACGTTTCCATGCGGTCCTTGTAGCCCGCGAGAATGACGACGAGATCTTCGCGCTGGTTCTCCATCACCTGCAAGAGAATCTCGATGGCTTCCTGTCCATAATCCCGTTCGTTCTCCTGGCGGTAGAGATAGTAGGCCTCGTCGATGAAAAGCACACCGCCCATCGCCCGCTTGAGCACCTCTTTCGTTTTGGGAGCGGTATGGCCGATATACTGGCCAACCAGGTCATCGCGTGTCACCGCCACCAGGTGTCCTTTGCGCACATAGCCAAGTCGGTGCAGGATGGTCGCCATGCGCATAGCGACCGTCGTCTTGCCGGTGCCTGGCGGGCCGGTGAAAGACATGTGCAATGTAGGTGGCCGCGTCGTCAGTCCGACACCGCTGCGCATCCGATCAACCAGCAGCAGGGCCGCGATTTCGCGAATGCGTGTCTTGACCGATTTTAGCCCCACCAGCTCCTGGTCAAGCTTCTCGATCACCTCCATAACCTGGAATTCCTGGAGCATGGCCCCGACATCTATGCTGGCGTCATCCGGTTCCTCGGATGTAGGGGCGCGATGTATCGCGCCCTCCAATACATCTACGCTGTTGTCATCAGGTCTTTGGGATGGAGGGACGCGATGTATCGCGTCCCTCAACAACGGATTGTTCTCCATCAAAAGCGCTCTCCTTTGGGCTTGTCCGTGGCATAGCTATGCAGCGTATAGCGAATCACGCGGTCGTGAGCCTCCTGGCGGGATAGACCGAAGCCAGGATCGTTGGGCGGTCGGTTCACGATGAATGAGAGGGCGATCGTCTGCCGACCTTTGCGCCGATCATAGGCGCCCACCCGAATGTAATGATTTGGATAGGTCCTCCGGCACTCGTTGATCTCATACAGGATCGCCGCCGGGTCCTTCACGTCAAACATCGGCAGTCCCCACATCTCCCAGTAGGTATTGCGCGGGTGGGGGTCATCGGTGAACTCTACATTAATCGGCCAGTCGTTGTCCAAACAGTATTGCACCTGCATGCGCATCTCGTCATCGGTCAGAGGTGGCAGGAAGGAAAACGTTCCCTGTGTCAGGTGAAAAGCCATGGTGGTACCTCCTTCACAAGGGCGCAATGAATTGGGCCCTACTAATAATTTGGGGTTGGTGTGGCGTCTGGCGTGTCGGTCGATGCGTAGTTGAAGCTCACATCTTTCCAGAGCTCGAGCGCAGCACGCAGCGGCCCACACCATTTCGCCGCCTTCTCTAGAATTTCCGGCCCCTCATTGAAGTAATCGCGCCCCTCGTTCCTCGCCTGAATCATAGCCTCCACTGCTACCCGGTTCGCCGTAGCGCCCGCGGCAATGCCCTGCGGGTGCCCAATGGTGCCGCCACCGAACTGGAGTACCACATCCTCACCCAGATAGTGCAGCAGCTGGTGCATCTGCCCGGCATGGATGCCACCCGAAGCGACTGGCATAACGGCGGGCAGCGATGCCCAATCCTGCTCGAAGAACAGGCCCAAAGAGGGGTCAGCATCATACTTGTTGCCCAGCAGTGTCTTATAGTAGCCCCGAATGGTCATAGGATCACCCTCCAACTTGCCCACCACGGTACCGGCGTGGATGTGATCGACACCGGCCAGGCGCATCCACTTGGCTATCACACGGAAGGAAACGCCGTGTGTCTTCTGGCGCGTATATGTGCCGTGACCTGCCCGGTGCAGGTGCAGAATCAGACCATTCTTGCGCGCCCACTTAGACATGGACTGGATCGCGGTATAACCGATGGTCAGGTCGATCATGACGATGATGCTTCCCAACTCTTTGGCAAACTCGGCGCGCTCGTACATATCTTCCATGGTTGCAGCGGTGACGTTCATGTAATGTCCCTTCACCTCTCCGGTTTCAGCGCTCGCTTTGTTGACGGCCTCTATACAATAGAGGAAGCGGTCGCGCCAGCGCATGAAGGGCTGCGAATTGATATTTTCGTCATCCTTTACGAAGTCAAGGCCACCGCGCAGCGCCTCATAGACAACGCGTCCATAATTGCGGGCGGAAAGACCCAGCTTCGGCTTGGTCGTCGCACCCAGTAAGGGACGACCATACTTGTCCAGGTACTCGCGCTCCATGACGACTCCATGTGGTGGTCCTTGAAACGTCTTCACATAGTGTGGTGGAATGCGCATATCCTCCAGCCGCAGGCTTTTGAGCGCCTTAAAGCCGAAGACATTGCCAATGATGCTGGAGGTCAGGTTCGCGATCGACCCCTCCTCGAACAGGTCGAGATCGTAGGCGATGTACGCAATATATTGATCTGTACCAGGAACAGGAACGACCTGGTAGGCTTTGGCCTGATAGTTCTCGTGGGCGGTCAGACGATCAGTCCAGACCACGGTCCAGGTGGCGGTAGAAGATTCACCAGCCACAGCCGCTGCAGCTTCAATAGGGTCTACACCCTCCTGAGGCACAATACGGAACGCACACAGAATATCCGTGTCCTTTGGTTCATAGTCCGGCTTCCAGTAGCCCATCTGAGCGTAGGGGATCACCCCTGATGCCCAGCGACTCCTTTGCTCCGACTGGATATCTATTGTCATGATATTTTCTCCTCCAGGTTGCGGGTTACAACCTTCCTGAAAGGAGTGTAGCATGTCAGAAGTATTAGTTGTAGTAGCAGTTTGCTATCAAATGCATAGAATAGACTTTATATATATTTGTAGGGACGCGATTTATCGCGTCCTCCAATCCCCAAGACACTGAAAGCCTACATTGATAAAGTTGAGATAGTGTGCAAATACCGCGCATTTTGCGCGGTATTATTTTTGAATGGTTGAGCTTTACCATGCAAGCGTGAGGAGGTGGGAGCGTTGGAAACGGGTTAGGGTGCGTGTTACTGGTCATGGAGAGCTTCCTTTCTTGAAGAGAAGAGTGGATGGGTAGGGGGCGCGGTCTCTATCAAGAGTATAGCTGGGGGGGAAAATGATGGCTGCTGACCTGCCTGGGTGAGACTGACAAAGGCAGGGTTATATTCGATATTTCGCCTTTTCTCGGTCGTGGTGGTCGCGATAAATCGCGTCCCCCAATCTCTCTATGTTATGCTGTCAATACAATA
>WNGJ01002689.1_pt1 | contig 19334 bp, 12 predicted proteins | sample 5400611 | NCBI WGS metagenome assembly WNGJ01 (sample SAMN13153375, study PRJNA577476) | soil metagenome | isolation source: 40 cm soil or saprolite under Garry oak tree replicate 1 | place: USA:California | collected 2016-06-15 | reverse complement strand
CCCTGGTATTCGATATCGTGGATGTGAATCAGATCGAAATAGTCAGTCCCCAAGCGTTCAGCACTCTCCTCAATCGACTTGCGAATCCGAGCGCGTGAGTAGTCGAGTGTGTCTTCGCCGTAAGTGCCGGGCTTGGTATACTTGCCCACTTTCGTCGAGAGATAATACAGGTCGCGCCTGACGCCTCGTAATGCCTTTCCCAGAACTGTCTCAGAGACTGTCCCCGCATATGCGGGCGCCACGTCGAAGTAGTTGATCCCGCATTCCAGTGCCACATGCACCGCCTTGATGGCTTCCTTTTCATCGACAGAACGGAAAACGCCACCAAGAGAGGAGGCTCCGAAGCTCAGCCGGGAGACCTTCATCCCGGTCCGTCCAAGAATATTGCGTTCCATAAAAACTCACGCCTTGATATCGAGATTCAGCGCACAATGACGAGTCGAGCGCGCCATGAGGTCGAGCGTTTGTTTCACAACCGCACTGCTTTTTATTTCGTGGTACTCGACGTTGGACAGCATCGTGCTAATGCGTCCGGGGACTGGCGAGCCCACATTGGAGCTCGAATACGGCTTGCCTGCTATCCATCGCTATCTCGAACTTCCACGACCGCTTTCATCATCCCAACTTTTTCGGAGAGCTCTTTGAAGCGCGCAGGCACTTCGTCAAGGCTGATCCGATCGGTAATCCAGGGCTCGGTATTAATCTTATTTTCTTCAAGCATGCGGATAATAGGTGGGAATTGTCCGCAACTGTTCCGGCTCGCATAAATCGTGATTTCGCGCCGATGTAGCAGCGCGTCATCAATGCGTACGGGATCACGCGTTAAGCCCACGAAAACAAGCCGCCCTCCAGGAGCTACATGGTTCAGACTGTCTGCCATGACGGCCGCGCTCCCCGTAGCATCCAATACCACGTCAGCTAGTCGTCCATCTGGCGTAGGTAAGGCTTCCACACCCAATTTGTGTGCAAAGTGTCTGCGCCAATCGTTGGTTTCTATGACTGCCACTTTCGCCCCGATGGCGGCGGCGAACTGACACACCGCCAGTCCGATGGGGCCGGCTCCGACCACCAGCACCTCTTCACCCGCCCGCAATTGGCTTCTGTTTACGGCATGAGCCCCAATTCCCAAGGTCTCGACCAGAGCGAGTTGATCAAGCGACAGCAGTTCTGATTTGTGCAATAGCTCAATCGGGACCCCTAAAAAGCCCTGCATGCCGCCATCGACATGTACACCGAGAAGCTGAAGCTGTTCGCAACAGTTCGTTCTTCCCATTTTGCAGGTGCGGCATTGGCCGCAACTGATGTACGGTTCGATCGCGCATCGATCGCCCGGGCGGAGTCCTCGCTTATTCTCGGGCACTTCCACGATTTCGCCGGCAAGCTCGTGTCCCAGGACACGTGGGTAGGTGTATATTGGGTGTCTTCCAGCAAGAGCATGGAAATCGCTTCCACAAACCCCGACTCGATGAACTCGAACCAGGACTTGTCCACTGGAAGGCACTGGGCGTGGAACGGTGAGGTCGACAAACTCGCCCGGAGCATTCAGCCGAATTCTTCTCATAAAAGGACTCCTCGAAGTGCGGCTAGTCGGAGAGTTGTCGATATTGGTCCAGCCATACGCCGCGGTGAATTGTAGAACACCATCCATCCTCGGTCAAGCCATACTGGTGGGCTCACGTCAGAGACTACTCTTGAGATTTCTTAGCAGAACACTGATTCAAAGGGCCGAGTAGGATCTTCGCAATGCGGAAATCTTGACATTCAGAATTCATGAGTGGTAAAGTTCGCGGTCGTATTGGCCCATCCAAACGCCGTGAAGCGATGCGCGGTGCCATCTATTGGACTGGTCACCGCACTGTGCGACCCAAGATTTGTGCGGCAATGGCTCACAAGACTTTAGGAGCAGCGGCAAGCATGTTTTTTTGTGCAGAATCTCAGGCGTAGAGCGAGTTTTCTGCCGAACTCCTCGCGTCAAATAGCTCAGCGGATGCAAAGACCATATGACCAAACGACTGCGTACACCGATCGCATGCCTCCTACGACACAAACGAGCAGGTAACGTGCACCCATCAACTGCTCGCACTGGATCTTACGAATGAGCTACGCCGTGCAACCTACCCTTACAATCCCTGCGCTCGACGTCGCGATTATTCTGCTGTACATGTCTGGCATATTGACCATTGGCCTGCTGTCAGTGCGTCGGATCAAAATCACGGGCAACGTTTTTTTTCTCGCCGGACGATCGCTGTCATGGCCATTAGTCGGTGCGGCTCTGTTTGCTTCCAACATTTCGACCATCCACCTGGTTGGACTTACGGCGTCTGGTTACAATGAAGGTCTTGTTTGGGGGAACTTCGAATGGATGGCATCGTACACGCTAATCCTGCTATCGCTCGTTTTTGCGCCGTTCTATTTTCGAACCCGTATAGCAACTTTACCGGAATTTCTGGAGCGCCGGTATAGTCCCGCGTCGCGCTCATTCTTGGCCTTCATGGCAATTGTCGCAGCCCTGTTCATCCACATTGGGATGAGTTTGTACGCCGGAGCTGCCGTTTTCCACCGCTTTTTCGGTATTAACGTCGTCACGTCGATCGTGATTATTTCCGCAGTCGTCGCGATTTATACCGTGCTCGGGGGGCTACGAGCCGTGGTCATCACCGAGACTGTCAATACTGTGATCCTGATACTGGGAGCGCTATTGATTTTGGCGTTCTCGCTGGCCGCATTGTCCGGCCACGGTATCCATTCCTTAGAGCAGTTCAGGGCTGCTGCGAAGCCGGAACAATTATCGATGCTGCACTCGCACGACTCGGCTGGTCTTAGCTGGTATGCCGTGCTGCTTGGTTACCCGATTCTCGGCATCTGGTATTGGTGCACAGACCAAACGATTGTTCAGAGAGTGTTAGGAGCGCGCAGCTCAGAAGATGCACAATTGGGCCCCCTCTTTGCGGGATTCCTAAAGATCCTGCCTGTTTTTCTGCTCGTGCTGCCTGGCGTCATCGCATACGTACTGTTTCATAACATCATCGGGAGCGAGAGCAACCAGGCGCTGCCGGTGCTCATTGAGCAATTGATCCCGACAGGAGTGCGGGGGGTGATCACTGCGGCAGTCTTAGCAGCCCTAATGAGCGCCGTCGCAGCCGCTCTCAACAGCATCGGAACCCTGGTGGCGGTTGACATAGTGGCTCGGCTACGACCGGGCACATCCGATCGCGCGCAGGTGACAATCGGCCGAATCAGTTCCGTTGTCGTCATGCTGCTGGCTATGGCTTGGTCAACCCAAGGGGGGCGATACTCGAGCATCTTTGAAGCGATCAATGCCATCGCGGCTGACTTGGCACCTCCGATCACCGTCGTTTTTCTCTGGGGTGTGCTGTGGCGGCGAGGCACCAAGCAAGCTTCCCTCTACACGCTGATTTGCGGCTTTGCGATGGGAGCGATCGCGTTCATCCTGGACCTCCCTGCGTTCGGCACGGAGAAGATCGTTACTCACCGCTGGGGTATTCCGTTCATGATGCAGGCCTGGTGGATGTTTTGTATTTGCAGCGTCGTCTACGTTGTGGTCACCCTCCTCACGCCGGCACCTCCGCACGAATCGGTGGATGGCTTTACCTGGGATCACCCCCTGTCCGCTGTCACTCAGGAACCGTTTAAAGGCTTGCGAGACCCGCGCTTAATCGCAACGGTCCTCGCAGTGACGGTGGCTGTTCTGTACTACATCTTCCGCTGACGCCTGAGGTCGAGTATTCGCTCAGAAACACAAACGTAACTTGGGAACCTTTCGCGTTACGCGGATTCTCTTCGGAAGGACAAACCGCCTAGCCGAGTTGGGAATTGTGGCTACGATGAAAATCGATACGCACCAGCATTTTTGGAAATATAACGTTCGAGATTACGTGTGGATGGGCACCGGCATGGACAAGCTCCGTAAGGATCACCTGCCGACGGACTTGTTGCCGCTTATCAACGCCGCTGGTATCAGTGCTACCGTCGCAGTACAAGCTCGACAATCTCTCGAAGAGAGTACTTGGCTTCTGCAACTCGCGGACGAATATTCTTTCATCCGCGCAGTAGTGGGCTGGGTAGATCTCACTAGCGAGCGCGTTGTGGAGCAACTTGAGCAGCTTGCTCAGCACCCGAAATTCCGCGGAGTCAGACATGTCGTCCACGACGAAGCGGATGACAAGTTTATGTTACGGGAGAGTTTCCTTCATGGGTTGAGCCAGCTGAAGCGATTTGGGCTCACTTACGACCTGCTCCTGTTCCCTCGGCATCTTCCCATTGCATGCGATGTGGTGAAGCGATTTCCCGACCAACTTTTCGTGCTGGACCACATTGCCAAACCTCCGGTTCGAGCCAAAGAAATGGAGCCATGGGCACGTGACCTCAAACGACTGGCAAGTTTTGCCAATGTTTCTTGCAAAATTTCGGGGCTCGTAACAGAAGCCAAGTGGAGTTCATGGGAAGCGCAGGATTTCGAGCCGTACCTCGATGTTGTACTTAACGCATTTGGCCCGCATCGACTCATGATCGGCTCGGATTGGCCGGTGTGCACTTTGGCGGCAGACTATACCTCTGTGATTAACTTAGAAACTGACTACATTGCCCGGCTTTCGGGCGATGAACAGCATGCAATCTTGGAAAAGAACGCGATAGGGTTTTATTCCATCCGGTTCTGAGCCGGTGCGTATTCCCTGCGTCCCAGACCAGCAAAACACGCCGATGAGATTATGAATTTCCGACGATCCACGTAGCGTCGCTCCCTTGAGAAGATTGCACTTTCGACAACCTAGACCTTGCATGAAGACTTGAGAATGAGCTTATTTACCGCAATGCGCCTCCCAAACTTGAAGCCGCTTGGGGAGTCTAGCAGGAGTGGATCCCTGGTTTCGCACCTTTGGCTTTTTGATCTTAATTAGGATAAGCGGTTTCGCACAGCGGACAGGTTTTCATAGAGATGCGCACCTAGGTCCCGAGCGGTAAATCACCGAGGCGGAGCAACGAGTTACGGCTTCAATTCCTCGAGCGCTTTGCGCGCAAGGGAATTTCCCGGGACTCGTGCCAGGAGTTGTTGAAGGATCTCCCGAGCGAGGGTTCGCTTACCCGTGGCAACGTAGAGCTTGGCGAGGTTCAGGTAGGGTTCGTCGAAATCGGGTGATACTCGAATGCATTCTTGAAATGCTCTAATAGCATTTTCCAGATCCTGGGTTCGCCAGTAAACAATCCCCATGTTGTTGAGAGCTTCGGGGAAATCTGGGCGCAATTTCAACGCTGCTTGGAGTAATTGTTGGGCTCGCTCAATATTTCCTTTTTGGGCAAAGAGCAACCCCAGTTCGTAGTTTGCTTTTGGATTCTCCGGATCGGATCGAAGAGCCTGCTCGAGGGGCCCCTGCGCCTCCGCGAACCGGCCTTGCAGCCGATACAGGGTTCCAAGACTCATCAGTGCGCCTGCGTCATTGGGGTTTTGACGAATCACGCCCTCGAAATAATGCTGGGCTTCCTGCGGCTGCCCCGCCTGCGCCGCAATGATTCCCAAGTTAATGTTGGCCTCAGAGTAGTTGGGTCGGATTTGAAGTGCTCGCTGCAGTGGCTCGCGAGCTGCGTCGGGCATTCCCTTCATTAGATACAACGTTCCAAGGTTGTATTGAGTCGCGGCGTCGTCAGGGTTGTCGCGCACTGCGAGCTGGAATAGCTTAAGGGCTTGGTCCAGGTAACCTCTCTGGTAGAACGCCATCCCATAAGCCAGGTTGTCGCGACGAAATCCTCGCTCGGGAGAAATGCCTTGAAATGGCAATCCCATGCGTACTCGCTCTTCCAAGGACTTTGGAATGTGGTACAAGTCGTCCGAGACGCGGTCCGGGCTGAGGGTCCCCTGGTAGACTTTGACAATGTCCCCTTTTACGTCAATCAGGAAAGATGTCGGGATTCCCAAGTCCCTCCGCCGGGCGAACATATAACGGTAAAGAACATTGTAGATACCCGCCATGTCCACCGAACCAAGCACGGTGATGAACGAGAACTCCTGTTCCCGGACGAAAGCCCGGACCTTGTCCGCCGCCATTGGCTCGTCGACGTTCACAGCGATGAAGTGAAGTCCGGCGTCCGCCCACCTGACCCGCTGCCGTTCGAAGGTCTCCAGGACCTTCAGGCTGGCAGGACTTTCCAAGGCCCAGAAACTTAACAAAACCCGACGCCCTTGGAACTCAGCGAGAGTGTGTTTGTGGCCCATGGGATCCGGCAGTTCGAAGTCGGGAGCAGCCACCGGGTCGAGCAACCAGGTTTCGCATGTTGTTGGCGAGAGCAAATTCTGCTGAGGCTTGGGACGAAGCGAAGATCGCCCCGAAAGCGCCCGAAAGGGTTCGGCGTGGAAGTGCTCGGCCCCCTCTTCAATTTCGATCCGGTGATTCACCGGCAGGCCTCGAAATTCCTGAAGTAGCCCATTGGGCCAGCGGATCCGCGCGTGAACCGGAACGCCGCCTTTTCCCAGTCCAAAAAAAATCTCCTTCGAATGTTGTGAGCAAAACCCTGTGCCCGCTTGCAGAAACCTGGTCTGAATTCCTGGTTCCGTTTCCAAGCTTATGACCGCCCCGATCGCATCCCGGTTGCTCTTGGTGCCGCGCAGGCGAAAAGCGATAGAGTACCCGAGATCCTGCATTTCACAGCGTAGAAGCCGGAGCTGTGGTCCAGTGCGATTCGTCAGGAAGGCTTCAAGCCGCCCATCGTGGTCGTAGTCAGCGAGGGCAAAGGCTTGGCTGTCGTCGATAAAGTCCAGTCCCAGTGCTCCCGCGCAGGAGGTAAACGTCCCATCATGGTTGTTCAGGTAAAAGACGTTTCTCTGATAACCTCCCCAAGTGCCGTCGGAACGGGTCAATTCGTTGATCGCGTTCCAACCCCTCTGGTACGCTGCAGGACGGTCAGTAGGGTACGACTGCGCAACCGCTTGACGCCAGTAGAAGCTCGCCAGGTCCTGCTTACGGGGGCCGGAGATCAGGCCGTTGGCGATGTACAGGTCCGGGTAACCATCATGGTCGAAATCCCAGGCATGATTCGACCACGACCAGCCGCTCTGCTCAGTCCCTGCAGACACGCTGCGATCCTCGAAGTTTCCATTCTTGAGGTTCCGGTATAGCGAATTGCCCTGGGCAAATCGGCGATAAAGCGCGAGGATGTCGCGCGGCATTTGCCTGGAAAAGGCTTCCTGCGAGGTGAGACGCAGACCTGGCGCCTCCCACATATTGGAGATGTAGAGATCGAGCCAGCCGTCATTGTCGTAGTCGAACCAGCACGCGCTCATCCCAGGCCCGATATCTGAAACTCCGGCGTTATCGGCTACATCGGTGAAAGTTCCGTCGCCGTTGTTGTGATACAGGTTGTTCTTCCCGAAGTCATTCACGACGTAAAGGTCAGGCCAGCCGTCGTTATCGTAGTCGGCCCAGTGGCAATCAAAACTGTAGCGGTTGTTGTTCTGGTCAAGACCGGTTCGAACGGTTACGTCAGTGAAAGTGTTATCGCGGTTATTGCGGAACAGGAAATTGGGCGGTCCATTTTGCGCATTGTAGTAAGGCATCGGGTATTGATTTTGAGTGAGGCCTTGGTAGTAGCTGTAAAGACAAAAGTACACATCGAGCCATCCATCGCGGTCGTAGTCTGCGAATGCGGCACCTGTAAATGTACCTAGAGGTTCGTCCGCGAACCGAAAGGCATCAGGTTTGAGCCGGAAGGTTCCATTTCGCTGGTTGAGAAAGAGCAGAGGCCCGGTTACTCGCACCACGAGGAGGTCCTGATAACCGTCGTTGTCCACGTCAGCAAACAGCGCGCAAGGGGTAGCGTCGAGCACGCCGACACCAGCCGCTTCCGTGATGTCCTCGAACGTCCCATCGCCCCGATTGCGGTAGAGCCGGTTGGGGAGCCCAGACGGCTGGCACACGTAGAGATCATCAAACCCATTGTTGTCGAGATCCCCGCAGGTGACGCCGACACTTCCATAGACGTCGATGCCCGACGCACCGTCGAGGACCGTCCGCCAGTAGTCGGTTCCACGGAGAAGCTGCCCGCTGTACGACGCGTTGCTATCGAACGCTTGCGAGGTGATGTCCACAAACGCCGCACTCGGCGTGCGGCAGCGCCGTTCTTCGAGCACTTGCCATTCCAGTACCCGCCACTCGCCGCCGGGCTGCTGGCCCCATTTGATAGCCCATTCCCCGAGCCGCTCTTCGCGGTGGAAATCCGATCCTGTCAAAACCCAGTTGTAAAACACTCGCGTCTGGGCGATGAGGAGCGACGAAGAAATCACAGAGAGGGAGGGTATCGTGAATTCTGCCACCAGAAGTCGGCTTGAAGGATCCAACAGCGTGCGGAGTTGCATGACGAGTGAGTTGTGACGCAGGCTTTGAGCGCTTGGAAACAGAAGCCGACAAACCTCAAGCGGGGGGCCCGAACGGATCTCCTTGACGTCAGAGGCTACCACGGGAGAGGCCATTATGTCGGGCGAGAGTGAACTTTCAAGTGGCTCAAAATCAGGGGGAGACTGGCGTAGAGCCTCGCCCCAGCGAGCAAGAATGGCTTCAATCTCTTCCGCGTACTTCTCCGTGGGAAAGATGTCCAGCTCCGAGTGAACTTTCCGCATCACGTCATCGAGCGGCGCCCCCGCGGGGTATCGAGGTGTAAGGCGATAGTCCAGTGGGGTGGACAGCGTGCGCTGCTGTTGGGGGTTTGGTTCCTGGCCAACCACTAGAGGCGCCGCGGTGAAACTTGCGGGTAGCCAGAGGGCTGGTACGCCGCTGCACCACCTCAAGAATTCGCGGCGCGAGGGCATCCGGTCCTGGCTCGACCTTCGGTCATTGCCCAAAGCAGGGTGCTCCTGAAACGCTTAGCATTACGCTGTTAGGTGATTCGAAATCCCCTGCCAACGCAGGCCCGGAGGCCGAAAAAATGCAGCCTATTGCGAGAGCTCTATGCTTACTGGCCCTCACCGAGCCATCCCCACCCCGTTTTTGTTAATAGCGGAGAGCCATCATTAATAGAGGGCCATCGGTGCGAACTTCAGGGCCTTTCGAGAGCTTCCTTCGGGGGCTGCCTGGAGCTCGCCGGATCCCGCACGACGCATAAGATCACCTATTTTGCCCTCCCTTTGAATTTTCACCGCGGTACAGTATCCCCCCAACCCGACAGTTAAATGTGAAACTCAATCGGCCTACGGCGACTGAGTGCGGGAGTTTGGAACTGTCAAAGTAATCTCCATCGGCTTCGTCGTCTGCTGCTGCACAAAGACCGCCAGGTCGATGCCGTCCAGGTTGCGTATCGTCCCGACCCGGACAGTTCCTGCTGGCACCGCACGACCATCAACTGTGACCCAGCGCCGGATCGGCATTCCAATTCTTCACCACGAGGGCGGGATTGAAAATTGGAGAATCGTCGGAGGCTTGCAGTTTCAACTGCAGTTGCGGAGAAGCCCCGACATGTTTGCCAGAGTGAGCGCGTCATTCTGGACATTATCCTCAGGGCGCGTGCCCGGACCATTCACAATTATGGTCTCCTGCCACTCGTGCCACATGTGCGGCGGCTGCACGCGGTCACTATGGTGCAAGACTTGTTTTCTTCCGGCAACTCGGTCAGGATAAACCGTGTAATACTCGTCAGCCCCGTCCGAACCACCCGGTGAGCGGGTCCTGATGTGCGCCACGATACAGAACGTCGGCCAGCGCATAGCGCCAGTGCACAAGCGCGCGGGCGGACTGCTTTCCATAATATTCACCCGTGAGTTACGCGTCTGTTTGTCAGACATCGGTTCGGCGTCGTACGCTCCCCATTGCTGGGACCTGCTTTGCGAGTCGTGTGACACCTGTTGTGTATCCGTCGAACTACAGCGCGCTACCAGACACGCTCCGAGCATATGCGCAGTATCCACTCACGCTGTCCTCGACGCCGCTGATGGGGTCCCTGGTTTTGGCTCCGCTTGACTGATCGAACTCCCACCGGGCCACAGGACCGTTTTGCTGCCCGACTGCCAGTCCGGCGAGCAGCAAGATTGGAAATACCGCCCTCAACATTCGGAGATGCGAATTGCTCATTATGCGTAATATCCTTGCCCGTTGAGAGTATTCAATGCTGATCACAATTGGGTGTACCAACTATCCTTGAGGACCACTATGCTAGGATGTGGTGTTGATGCCTGTCAACGCTGATTTATTGCAACAAACACTTGACATGGGCGCACTCTGCAGCCAGCAAGACAGCCACTGGACGTGGTTCGACCATTTATTTATCAAGCCAGGCTCCGCCTTGAACCGTGGCCTCAGGCCTCACCCTTACATCGCCATCATTCTCCTTGCGGGCATTTGTGCGTAACAGATACGCGCCTTCGCGCGCCTCCAGCCATTGTTGTTGCTCCGGCTTCTGCCGCCACACCAGGCGTGCGTAACAGGCGACTCTGCGGCCGACCTTTGGAAAAAATACATACAGCTGACGGAAGTGGAAGCTGCATTTCGCACGCTCAAGAGTGAGCTGACGATCCGGCCGCTGTTTCATCAACTGGAAAAGCGAGTGAAAGCCCACGTGCTGGTGGCCTTTCTCGGCTACGCCCTGCTGGTGACGCTGAAGCATCTTCTGAAGCGGAGTGCCTCGGAGTATTCGCCGGCCAAAGCCTTAAAGCGATTATCCGAGTTGCACAGCGTGGATATCGTACTGCCCACGGTAGAAGGTAAAGAAATTTGGTTGCGCCGCATCAGCAAGCTGGATGAGGACCAGCAGAGGATTTTTCACCAGCTCCAACTGCGGCTGCCGGAACGACTGGACCCGATCCAGATTCAAAAATGTAGTGCAGACTTTGTTGTAGCCTGAACTGATTTCAAAGCACTTAACCCTCTTTTTGGCCCCTTAGTGACGAACTTGGGTTAAGGACGATATTCCACGTCCAACGCAAATTCTCTTGACAATCATGGAAACTGTGAGGTAAGAAGTCCCAGTTGGATTGGTCCAACCACTTAGTCCAACCAATGATCGTTCTGGGAGGGGTTCTTATGGAGCGTCTAACAACAGCTTCGGTGGCTCTCGTCCTCGCTCTGTTCATCTCCGCTTCTCTGGGCTTTGGTCAGACGCCGACGGGCGGAGTCAATGGCGTTGTCACAGACTCCACAGGCGCCGCAATTCCGAGCGCCACACTGACTCTCACCAATCCGGCCACCGGGATTGTGACTACCGCCGTAACGAACGCAAGCGGAGTCTACGCTTTCGTGAATGTGGCACCGAGTCTTTACAGTCTCAAGGCAGAAAAATCCGGTTTCAGGGCGTCCTCGGTAGCTGCCTTCAGGGTAGCTGTCAATGGGACTGTCACGTTGAATATGACTCTTTCTGTGGGGCAAGTTTCGGAAACGGTGCAAGTATTGGGCGAAGCTCCCTTGCTCCAAGCCTCCACATCTGAATTGGGCACGGTCATAGGAAGGGAGGCCGTCGAGAACTTGCCGATCAATGGCAGGAACTTCACTGAAATGACAATGCTGGTTCCCGGCGTCTCACCAGTGAACACCTCGCAAGAATGGGGCAGCACGGTCGCTCTCCCTGGCTCCGCCTGGATCAAGCCAAGCGTTGATGGGCAATGGAGTCGAAGCAATCTGTATTTGATAGATGGCATTATCAACACCGAAGGCGAGACCGCCGGTTACAGTATTCTGCCCAGCCTCGATGCGATTCAAGAATTCAGTGTTGATACACACAATGCTAAAGGTGAATATGGCTTGGTCATGGGCGGCACGGTCAATCTCGCGACGAAGTCCGGGACCAACACGCTTCACGGATCGGCGTTCGAGTACCTGCGCAACCAGATTTTCGACGCACGGGATCCTTTTACCGATATAAGCACCGACAGTGCAGGAAACATCGTCCCCATTCCTCCTGCGACATTTCGACAGAACCAATTCGGCGCTACTCTGGGTGGACCCGTGTACATCCCTAAACTCTACAATGGCAAGAACAAACTTTTCTTTTTCTTCAGTTATGATGCCTGGCGGTATTCGGCAGCGGCAAAATCGCTCTATCACGTCCCCACAACGGCGGAACTCGGTGGAGATTTTTCCGCCTGGCCCGTTCAAATTTACGATCCTGCCACCACCCGCGAGGACCCGTTGAACCCCGGAAACTTCATCCGTGACCCGTTTCATGGGAATATTATTCCGAGTGATCGCATCAATCAAATGATGTTGAACACGATGAAGACCCTGTACGACCAGCCGAATATACCCATTGAATCCTTCGACAATGGCTTCAACAATGTGATCAATAACCGGCCGAACGTAAACAATGCCAATGCTTTTGAGGGCAGAATTGATTATCAAGCCGCGTCAAAGACGCGCCTGTTCTTCCGGGTGAATCATTTTAGTCAATGGGACCTCACGGCCGACACCCTCAAGAACGGCGGCTTCGACTATCACTGGCCCAATCAACTAGCTCTGGGCTGGGATCAGACGTTCAGCCCTAATATTTTTCTCACGACGCGCCTGGCAACGACAGGTACTCCTTGGACCCGGAATCCGGAACATCCGTTGTCCGCATCGCAGTGGTCCGACCTGGGGTGGACTCAGATCAACAGATACGGAGGCCAGATCAATCTGAACGTTGATGGCCTCGGGCCGACCGGAATTGAAGGTGACCCGAACAGTATCGCTTCGGAGCGGAATTACCAGTTTGCTCCGGATTTCAGCTGGTTAATAAAGAATCACCAAATGAAGTTCGGATATCTGTTCTTCCGCCAGCACTGGTGGGGGTCCGATCCCTACGCCGGAGCGGATTTCGGAACCGACCAGACCGCCGATCCAGAACAGACTGGTGGAGTGCTATCAGGGATCGGCCTCGCTTCCGCCTTGCTCGGAGTTCCGAGTGACACGTTCGGTTCGACCCAGTATTACAACCAGACGTACAACACCTGGGGCTTTTATGGTCAGGACGAGTGGAAAGTGAAGCGGAACCTGACAGTGAACTACTCGCTGCGCTGGGAATTTGTCGACCCGCCGAACTACATCAAGGTCACGGCCGGCGACTTCAATTTTGCCACAGGAGATTACTGGATAGGTGGCAAAGCGCTGCCCGCGGCGTGTGGAACGCCTGCAATTCCGCCGTGTATCCCGGGGGGAGACTTGTCGGCCCTTCCTGGAGGCAATCACATCATTCTTGCACCACGTCCAAACATTAAAGCGACTCACCGGAAGAATTTTGAGCCGCGCGTGGGATTTGCCTGGGAGTTTACGCCCAAGACGTTGCTGCGGGCAGGGGCCGGACTGACTTACGACGTGTTCTCGGGGATCACTCAGGAGAACAACAATATCCAGGCGCTGTGGCCGAATAACAATTTCGGGGGCGCCACCTTCAACCAGATAGGACAGCCGGTAACCACGATTGACGCTGCTCAGGCACAGGGACTCGATTTTGGGCCGGATCCCACCGGCCCCTGGAACTCGATAGCCTTCGGCGGCTTTCCTTTTGATCCCAACAAGAAACCCCCTTACTCGATTCAGTACCACGTACAACTCCAGCGCCAGTTCACACCAGACCTCACGCTCTCAGCGGCCTATAGCGGAAGTGTCACTCGGAGATTGGACTACGGCTATCTGGCTAACGCTGCTACCACGCCTGGACCCGGGTCAGCTGATCAGGTGAATGCTTTGCGCCCGTTCCCATACGTCGGAGCCCCGTTTCCCTATAGCTTTAACACTGGCCGCGCCAACTACAACTCACTGCAGGTTGAACTAAATCGGCGCTTCAGACGGGGACTGATGCTACTCGTTGCCTATACCTGGTCGAAATCGATTGATAACGGTGCCAGCGGCTGGTTTGGCTCTGAAAATGGTGCCAGCGGCACGTCGTCCATTCAGAATGAGTACGACATGAAGTCCAACCGCAGCGTTTCTAGCTACAACGTACCTCAGAATCTCGTGGTCAGTGGCAGCTATGAATTGCCCGTTGGGAGAGGAAAACGGTGGCTCCCCAGCGGGCCACTTTCTTGGGTGCTCGGCAACTGGCGGACCGATGTTATCCAGGCGATTCATTCGGGGGCGCCGTGGAACCCGTACATCGACGGGGACTTGGCCAACGTGGGAAGGTTTGATTCGTATTTGCGACCTAATCTTATCGGTGACCCTACTCCTGCGCATCGTACCGTCCACGAGTGGGTCAATCCTGCGGCCTTCGGTATTCCTCAGTTCGCGTACGGAGATTTGGGCCGAAACGTATTCCGGAGCGCACCCGTCTTTGAGACCGACTTCACCCTGGCTAAGTCGATACGAATCCGGGAAGGAATGAACCTTGAGTTCAGGGCCGAGGCATTCAATGTGTTCAATATGATGAATTACGGTGTTCCAGACGTGGATATGAGCAATCCAACCTTCGGTCAGATCACTACCCTCGCGACCACTCCACGACAGTTGCAACTGAGTCTTCGGCTTAATTTCTGATCCCTCATGAGATCGAGCGGTTGCTCTTCGCAGCAACCGCTCGATCTCCAGAAACATGTCGAAACCCCTGGAAGATGTATGACTCAAACAAGGCGTGGATTTTTCAAGGGTGCAATTGCAACTGCCCTGGCATCGCAAGCACTCACTTCCCCCTTACCGGGATTGGCCGAGAACAGCCAAGAACAACGAACTAAGGCTAGGGCTTTGTCTACCGCGGGGGACGCTCCTGTCGGCGGCACTAGCCAGGCCGCGGGCAAGAACTATGAAGCAACGTGGGAGTCCCTCGCGAAACGGCCGACTCCCGCATGGTTCCCCGACGCGAAATTCGGCATTTTTGTTCAATGGGGTCCTTATTCCGTTCCCGCATATAACCCCAAGAAAGGCTACGCCGAATGGATTGGGAATCCGAAGAACGGATGGCCGATCCGTTCGTCAGGGAAATGTTCGGAGACCAGGTGACGTACTGGGACTTCGGTAAGTTGCTCAAAGCTGAGCTCTTCAACCCTGACCAGTGGGCAGACCTGTTTGCCAGGGCGGGAGCCAAGTACGTCGTGTTTTCGACCAAATTTCACGATGGTTTCTGCATGTGGCCGACGACCTATAGCTGGCCAAAGGACTGGAATGCCGGTGCCACAGGCCCTAAACGCGACGTGGTCGGCGATATACAGAAAGCCGTCCGGCAGAAGGGAATGCGATTTGGCGCCTACTTCTCCCTCTGTGAGTGGTTTAACCCGCTGGAGATGGACAACAGTGCGGACCTCAAGCATTGCGTGGATGGCCTGGCCTACAGTGAGAAGTATATGACTCCCCAGGTGAAGGAGCTCGTAACGCAGTACAAGCCGGACATCCTTTGGGGCGATGGTAACTGGGTTCCCAGCGATCAACTGAAAGTGAAGGAGTTGCTTGCCTGGGTATACTACGAATCGCCAATCCGCGACAAAGTCGTGGTGAATGACCGGTGGGGTGACCTCTGGACAGAAAGGAACGTGGGCGACTACGCAGTAGGAGAGTATGGGCATTTCTGGGCAGGCCTGAAGGCTAACAAACCATGGGAGGAGGGTCGCGGTATAGGCAAATCATTCGGTTACAACCGCGTGGAAGATGTGGATGACTACAAGAGCTCGAAAGAGCTAGTTCACCTTCTTGTCGAAGTGGTGAGCAAGGGGGGCAATCTAGCCCTGGACGTCGGACCCACCGGGGACGGCCGAATTCCAGTAATCATGCAGCAGCGGCTTGTGGACATTGGAAGGTGGCTCGAAGTGAATGGCGAGGCCATTTATCGCACGCGGAGACTGGAGAGCAGCCCCCCGGAGCAAGAAGAGAGGAAAAACAAAGAGGAAGGCTACCAGGTCAAGCTCGATTACAACGGCACCGGCGTACGATATACAGCCATGGAAGCGACCCTCTATGCCATTTGTCTTGACTGGCCGGGCAAGGAGCTTGTTCTAAAGGACACCCTCCCTGAAAGCGGGGCCGTCATCACAATGCTAGGATGCAGCGACTCGATCCAATGGCGCATCCAGGGCGCGGACTTGCATATCACGGTGCCCCAACTCAGCATCGACAAGCTGCCTTGCCTGCATGCCTGGACATTCAGAATTCCGGGTGCTGCAAGAGGCATCAAATCTCCTGCCGCAATATGACACCGGTGGGAACGTCCTGGCCTCTGGTCTCGTTACGACTCGCTGCCGCTGCAGAGGCTTATTGTTACGCGTCGAAGAAAGGCACGATAGTTCGAACCGGTTCTTTTTTGATCCCATCGATCACGTTGCTCCGCGGAAGAGCCACATCAGTACATACTGAGGGATTGGCCGACAGCCAATTTCCTCTGGGACGTTCGTTCCCCGGGCCGGCCTCAGCCTCAAAGAACTGAATACCGCTCAGCGTTCTGCCGCTCTGGCTCTGGTCTCGTCCGCGCTCAGTCGAAAGGGTTTTGAGAAAGTTGAGCAAATTATGGAAGGCGACGAGGTTCTCAAGATCGAGGGAAACAAACCGATCTTCGGCAAAGATCTTTACTACATTTCGATTCCGGGAAAGGCTTCTGAGAAGGATCCCTGGATGTTGCAGTTTGGCGGCCACCATTTAGCGCTCAACATCACCATCGCAGGCGAACGTGGTGTTCTCACGCCAACCCTGACCGGCGCTCAACCTGCTCTCTACACCAGCAACGGAAAAACCGTGCGGCCTCTCGGTCAGGAGGGCGACAAGACTTTGGCTTTGCTCAACGCTCTCGACGAGACCTCAAAAGAAACAGGCATCTCTGAGCTACAAGCTAGCCGATCTTGTGCTCGGGCCCGGACAGGACGGCAAGACGATCCAGCCCGAGGGTTTGAAGGCTTCACCAATGAGCAATGGGCAACGCTCGATGCTGTCGATCTGATATCCGAGTGGGCCGGTATTATTCACGAAAGCGCGGCTGCGGCCCGTGTGGCCGAGCTTAAGGCTGATCTCAACGAGACCTGGTTCGCCTAGAGCGGTCCAACACCGCAGTGCCATCTGCCGCTTTTGATGGCGCGGCCCCAGAATTTTGCCCGAACAGTAGAGCTTGGCCCGAGACCGAGACGAAGACCAATACCGATGCATTCCACCGAGCGAATCGTGTTACGTAAGAAAGGATCCGTGTCACCCTCGACTCAATGGTCATAAGTCAAAGCTCAGGATTTATTGGCCAGAATGATCTTGAAACAGTAGGCGTATTTTCCGGGTGCTTGGTCCGGCACCTGGATGTGCAAGGCATCCGTCCGCTGCTCATAGTGCACAGCCGATCCGTATCCAACCAGGGAAACGGCAGTGATCTTCTGGCCGGCAAGGTCTGTGCTGCCCAAGGCCCGAATTACAGCTTCTCCGGTGGTGGGCCATGCCAGCTCGATCGCATACACACTGTCACCTTTGCGGGTGAAACGAAAGTCGTGTTCCGTGAAGGGAGACGCAGCAGTGTCGTGGAACGCGCCTTCGACGATTTTCGTCGGACCCTCCCCATACAACTTCCACGGGCGGGTGCCATAAATTGCTTCACCATTTACCTTTAGCCACGAACCGATGTCTAACAGGACGCGCTGCACCTCGTCGGGAATTGTTCCGTCGGAGCGCGGGCCGACATTCACCAGCAGATTGCCGTTCTTGCTGACGATATCGATGAGCTGATGCACCAGGAACTCAGGCGTCTTGAAGTGATCATTTTCAATGTAGCCCCAGGAATCGTTGCTGACGGACGTGTCGGTCTGCCAATAGGAATCTCGAATGTCATTCAACTGGCCCCTTTCGATATCGAGAACCGCGGACTGCTTTTCCATGGCACTGTACTTGTAATTGATTACGCCAACCTCTCCTCGACTCGCTGCCTGGTTGTAGTAAAAAGCGGCAAACTCCAGGAGATGCTTTCGCACGTCCGGCTGCCCGACCCACCAGTCAAACCACATCAGTTCGGGCTTATATTTTTCGACGATTTCGGCATTGCGGGCAAGCCAATCGTTCAGATACGCGTCACTGACGTAGGTCCAGTCCTCCAACATTGAATGCCGCTCTTCTTCCATTCGCAGGTGGGCGGGGCCGTAAAAAGCTGCGTAGGCTGGATCAAGCCTGCCTCACGGACCGCTTTCGCTAAATCGCCGGCCAGATCGCGATGCGGCCCCATCTTCACCGCCGTCCAGTCCGACAAACCGCTGTCGTACATCGTGAATCCATCGTGATGCTCAAACACGGGCACGACATACTTCGCGCCCGCCTCGCTGAATAAATGGGCCCATCGCTTGGGATCGAAGCGCTCGGCCTTGAACATGGGGATGAAATCTTTGTAGCCAAACTTTGACTGCGGTCCATAAACGGCCAGATGGTGCGTGTACTCTTTGGAGCCCTGGCGGTACATATCGCGCGGATACCATTCGCTGCCGAACGCGGGCACAGAGTAAAGACCCCAATGCACAAAAATTCCAACCTTCGCATCTTTGTACCAGTCGGGGACCTGATATTTCTGTAACGATTTCCAATCTGCCCTGTACGGACCATTCGCGACCTGCTGCTCGACGGCTTTCAACAGTGTGTCGCGTCTGGAGTCGTATTTGGCGCTAGCGCGTTGCCATAGTTGGTCCAGCACCGCGGGATCGTCAGAGACAGTCGGCCGAGTAGCGGAAGTGGCAACTTGCGGCGCAAGATATCGCGGCGTCAAGAGTATGGAGACATAAACAAAGGCGGCTGCGACTCGTCGCATAGCCGTTGTCCGGCAGCGTCTTTGGTTCATCGGTCCTCTCTTGTATCGGATTACTGTCCGTCGAAGCCCCTTATTGAAGCGGCTATTTTCGCGGAGACGAGATTTCGAATGTGGTTGGCTTTGTCGATTCGAGGTTCGCCCAAATCACGAGATCGGTTTCTTCCAACTTGCCGATGTGACCGTACCTGAACTTTGGCCCCCGAGGAATTGCTTTCCCATCGACCACTAGCTTGGGATCGGCGTCGCCCCAGTTCTTGATCACAATTGCCGGATTGACCAGCGGCGAATCGGGGCTGGCTTTAAGCACCGCGCGGAACCCGCCGGTAGTAGAAGCGGCCTGCCGGTTCAACACATAAGCGCGTTGCGTTTGATCGTATCCTTCACTCTGAAATCCTTGTCCGGAAACTTCGATCGCAGGCGCTGACAGCCAGGATTTTGCCAGTGGAACCAGGTCAGCCGCGGACTTTGTAGTAAGCCCATCCAGCATGATTTTGGTCATCGTGTTGTCGGTCTGGGCGTAAGGTTCCCACAGGATATGCGAGAGCGACGAATGCGACGGACGGTCCGGCGCGACCGCCGAAATGCCGCTTGATTTCACCTGTGCCACCGGCCAGTGGTTCCACCACTCAAACATGGAGTAGGTGAGTTCTCCAGAATAGATGGTGGCTCGTGACTTCACCGGGGAG
>WNGJ01002264.1_pt1 | contig 19337 bp, 11 predicted proteins | sample 5400611 | NCBI WGS metagenome assembly WNGJ01 (sample SAMN13153375, study PRJNA577476) | soil metagenome | isolation source: 40 cm soil or saprolite under Garry oak tree replicate 1 | place: USA:California | collected 2016-06-15 | reverse complement strand
GTAGCGAAGGATTGGCCGCATCGCCTCGCCCTGCCGAGAGCACGCCTTTCCCCCAAGCGCCAGGGCTCACGAAATATGTCTCTGAATTCATCGTCAATACGAAATATGGCGATATTCCCGCCGACGTTCTGGAATTGGGCCGCAAGTCCATTCTGGACGGCTTTGGACTGGCGTTGGCGGGCTCGGCATCGGTGATGGCGCCCCTCGTCCACCAATATCTGCAGGGGCTTGGAGTAAGCGGCAAGGCCGCCATTATCGGATCGGGCATGAAGGCGCCGGCCCGGTTTGCTGCCTTTGCGAATGGCGTTTCCATTCACGCCGACGATTTCGACGATACGCAGCTTGCCGTGGCCAAGGATCGCGTCTACGGCTTGCTGACCCATCCGAGCGTCACTACACTCACTCCCGCCTTCGCCATCTGCGAGCTCAGCCAGCGCTCCGGCAAGGATTTCATGCTGGCGTATCACCTTGGCGTGGAAGTCGAATCCAAAATCGCGGAAGCAATCGATCCCCGCCACTACAACGACGGATTTCATTCCACGGGCACCTGCGGCTCGTTTGGCAGCGCGGCGGCCTGCGCCAAGTTGCGCGGCCTTGATGCGCAGAAGACCGCCTATGCCCTGGGCGTGGCGGCGGCAGAGGGCGGAGGCTTGCGCGACAATTTCGGCTCCATGACCAAACCCTTCCACGCCGGGCACGCCGCTGAGAACGGCACCGTGGCCGTGGATCTTGCGGCGCTGGGTTGGACCGCTGCTCCCGACATCCTGGAAGGAGCGCTCGGTTTCTTTCAGGCTGCCGGCGGCGGATTCGATCCGGGTTCCATCGTGAACCGGCTCGGCAACCCGTGGACCTTTGCCTCTCCCGGAGTTTCCATCAAGCCATTTCCTTCCGGCTCCTTGACGCATCCGGCGATGGGCGAAATGCTGGGGTTGATCCGCAAATACGACCTCAAGGCCGCAGACGTGGAGAAAATCGATATCGGTACGAGCCACAACCTCACCACCACGCTGTATCACCACCAACCGATGACCGGGCTGCAGGCCAAGTTCAGCATGGAATTTGGCTTGAGCATCCTGCTTCTCGACCGCAAAGCCGGCTTGAATGAATATACGGACGCCGTGGTTCAGCGGCCCGATGTTCAGGAGATGATCAAGCGCGTGAACTTCTATGTCGATCCGGAAGCGGAGGCGGCGGGCTACGATAAAATGACCAGCATCCTGAAAGTGCACCTGAAAGACGGCAGAGTCATTCCCGGGCGCGCCGATTTTGCCAAAGGCAGCCCGGCGAATCCCATGAGCTTCGAGGAAGTAGCCGATAAATTCAGGGGCTGCGCGGAATTCGCGAAATGGCCGAAGGAAAAGGCCGAAGGCGTGATCAATTTCGTCAAAGCGCTAGAGACCGCGCCCGATATGAGCAAGCTGACCGGTTTGCTGACTGCCTAACGGCCGCCGGATGACCGCTCCCACTTCGCGAAGCTACAAAATCGCCGCCATTCCCGGCGATGGCATTGGCAAGGAAGTAGTGCCGGAAGGCATTCGCGTGGCCGAGGCCGCGGCGCGCCGCTTCGGTTTTTCGCTCTCCTGGAAAGAGTTCGACTGGAGTTGCGAGCGCTATCTGAAAACCGGCCGCATGATGCCGGAAGACGGACTCGAACAGCTCCGGCCCTTCGATGCGATTTTTCTGGGCGCGGTAGGCCACCCGAGCGTGGCCGATCACGTCTCGTTGTGGGGCCTGCTGATTCCGATTCGCCGCCAGTTCCAGCAGTACGCCAACGTCCGGCCGGTGCGCCTGCTTCCGGGCATCGAGCCCGCGGTAAAGAATTTTGCTCCCGGCCAGATCGATTTCTGCGTGGTGCGCGAAAATAATGAAGGCGAGTACTCCAATATCGGCGGGCGGCTCTATTCCGGCACGGAAGACGAATTTGCCGTCCAGCAGTCCATCTTCACGCGCCGCGGTTGTGACCGCATTATTCGTTATGCATTCGAGATGGCCAAGACACGGCGGCGCCACGTCACTTCAGCGACGAAGTCAAACGGCATCATCTACACCATGCCTTTTTGGGATGAACGGTTCGCCGCCGTTGCGAAAGAATATCCGGACATCCGTACCGACCAGTTTCATATTGATATTCTGAGCGCCCATTTTGTGCGGCATCCGGACTGGTTTGACGTGGTGGTGGGTTCCAATCTTTTTGGCGATATCCTTTCCGATTTGGGTCCTGCCGTGGTCGGCTCGATCGGAATCGCGCCCTCGGGTAACCTCAATCCCGAACGAAAATTTCCCTCCATGTTCGAGCCCGTGCATGGCTCCGCGCCGGACATCGCGGGAAAGGGCGTGGCCAATCCCATCGGCCAAATCTGGTCCGGCGCCATGATGTTGCAGCATCTGGGCGAATCTTCTGCTTCCAGCGCGATCGAGCGCGCCATCGACAAAGTTCTAGCGGGGGCCGGTCCGCGCACCGCTGATATCGGCGGCAAAGCGCGGACGAAGGAAGTGGGCGAGGCTATCGCATCGGAAGTAAAAGCTTAGAGGGGCGGCTCAGAAGGGAATCTTACGCTCCGAGTCCCGGCGCATCCCACGGGCACGCGGGATGCGTGGGCTGCGTACGAATATCGCCGCGAGTTCGCTGCGCGGCTAGGGATTGTTGCTGGGATTCTTGCTCAGGCGACGGAAGTAATCCGCCACTGAGTCTTGATATCCCGCCGGAACCGGCTGCGAATCGCCGCTGCGAATCTGCCCGGCCTCGCTGTCGTCCTCTTGCCGGCGCAGCCGCAGTTCGAGCTTATCCACGCTGGTGAGCACCTGGTCGTGCAGCTCCTCGAGCATGGCCGGATTTCCCGGGAAGCGGCTGGGATCGAGGCGTTGCATCTCGCGAATCAATTCCTGCAGGTCAGCCAACGGAGCCGGCTGTCCCTGGAAGTTCTGGCGCAGCGCGTTCAACTCGCGCATGGCTTCCTGGTAAGCGCGTTGAATTTCCTCCGGCGTAGAGGGCACGGGCTGCGTTTCGCGTCCCTGCGGCCAATAGCCTCCGGTATCGCCGCCATACCACTGGCGATTGATTGGACCGTAGCCGCCGGCCCAGGTACCGCCGCGCGGGCCACCAATTGGCCCTCCGTTCGGGCCGCCATTCGGTGAGCCTGGCGAACTGTTGCCTCCGGCTGTCTGGCTGTTGCCTTGTCCCGGCTGACCAGCCTGACCAGCCTGACCGGGTTGGCCGTTCGGATTTCTGCCAAGCTGATCTGCTTGCCGCTGCCCCGGTTGCCCCTGCTGGCCCGGCTGCCCGTTGCGGCCGGCGGCATTGCTCATGCCGCGCGCCAGGGCTTCCATTTGGTTGCGAAGCCGCTCGATTTGATTGAGGGCTTCCTGCGGATTTTGCTGCTGGCGGTTGAAGGCTTGTTGCGCCTGATGCAATTGATCATCCAGGCGCTGCATGCCATTGGGGATGGTTGTATCCCTGCCATTTTGGGTGGGATCGATTCCGCGGCGAATCCAGTCCGCACTCTTCTTCATGCGGTTCTGCAGATCATCCTGCTCCATGCCGCCGAGAGCTTCGCGCAATTTGCCGGCGGAATTCGGCTGCGTGCCGCCGAGACCCCGAGCGGCCTCCTGCATCTGCTTTTCGAGCCGGCCGAGCGCGTCGGCGGTCTGTTGACGATCGTCAGCGAGCTTGGATTGCTCGCCGCTCTGATTTAGGCCATCCGCCGTATTGCCGTGGGCAAACATCTGCCGCATGCGCGCTTCCTGATCCTGCTCCTCTTTTTGAAGCCGGTCCGCTTCGCGGGCCATCGCGTCCATCTGCTGGGACGCTTCTCGCTGCTGGAGCCCGCTCAGCAGGTTGGAAGCTTCCTGCAAGCGCTCGGCGGCACGGCGCGCCGCGGCATCATTTTGCTGACCCTGCGAAGCCGCGCGGGCCATATCCTCCTGAGCCTGGCGCAATCGATCGAGAGCTTCCTGCATGCGGTTATCAGCGGATGCCTGGCCGTTCGGCGCGCCATTCGCTCCCTGCTGGCCATTTGCGCCGGCGCGGCCACTCTGCGATTGTCCGCCTTGCTGGCCGCTTTGCTGCTGCCCGCCCTGCTGATTGGCCTGCTGATTGCCCTGCTGATTGCCCTGCTGCTGTTGCCGGTTGCGGAGTTGTTCCAACTGCCGCTGCAGCTCTTCGACCTCGCGCCGCAGCATCTCTTCCTGCCAGCGCTGCTGAAAGCTCTGATTGTTGCGTTGCTGCTGCGCCAGTTCTTCCTGACGACGAGCCAACTGTTCCAGCTTTTGCAGCGCTTCATCAATTTCCTGCGCGCGCTGGTTTGCGGAATTGGCTGTTTGGCCGGTCTCGTACTGGTTCTTCTCCGTATCCAGTTCGAGGTCGAAGAGGCTGGAGAGATCGCGGCCCGCTGCGCCAGCCCCGCCCCCGCCTCCTCTCGCTCCGAATGCCACCTGAATCTCCCGGAAGGTGGCTTCGGCGCGAAGCAGGTGCTGCAGCGCCTTCTGTTCCTCGGGCAGCGCGTCGCTCCACTTCTGCTGCTGCAACTTTTCCGCGGCGGGAGCCATGGCTGCTGCGGCCGCGGTCATGTCCTTCTCAAAATCGCTGAACTCCTGATTCGCGTCGCTCAGCTCCCGCCGTTGCAGGCGGCCGGCCAGCGAGAGGGCTTGATCGCGGAGCTTGGCCTGCACCCCGGAGAGGAATTTGCCATTTTCCGCGGATTCCTGTTTCGAGGGTTTCTTGTCGTTATCACCCTTCTGCTTGAAGGTTGCGGCGATGATCTCCTTTTCGCGCTGCGAAATGTCGGTCTGATCGCCTTGGCCGAAGCTTCCTCCACCGCCCATTCCGCCGCCTGCCTGTTGCGATTGCGAGAATTGGCGCTCGAAGGGATCAGCCTGGATGAAGTACATATCGGTGCGTGATTCGGAGCGGGCATCCTTGGCGGTCGCGTAGACGCTGACCACATCGCCGGGCACGAGCTTGAAATCCTCGAGCGACAGGACCGTAGAGTTGTCCACCTGTTTGGCGCCACTTTCCTTCAGCATGCTGACGGTTTTTTCGTCGCCGCCATTGACGGAATAATGCACGGCGACATCGTGGAGACCAAACTCGCCGTCGGCATTCACCGTGACGGTAACCTCCTCGATGGGGCTGGCGCGGTAATCGCCGCCGGGCTTGAGGAGGCGAACTTCCGGCGGATTTGCCTTGCGGGCCTCGATAAAGAAGTCGTCGGAGACGCGCAGAGTCTCGCCCTGTTCGTTGGCGGCCACGTGATACTGCCCATCCTTATCGATGTGCACTGTGCCCTTGTACACATTGCCGTCGCCGCCCCCCAACTTGACTTGCTTATCGTCAAGGATGAGGCTGCCGCTGCGCATCGGTCGATCCATGAGGATTTCCAGGTCGGCGTCGGTGCCTTCCACGGCGCGCAGATCGCCACCGTGTTCTTCGACCTGGTTCTTCAGCCCCGTCCAGGAGGGAAAGCGGTAGGTCACGCGAATTTGCTTTACCGTGGGCAGATCAACCACCTTCAGATTGAAATGTCGCGATAGCAGCGGGCCTGCCTCGACGTAATATTCGACGCCCTCGGGCAAACCCGCGAACAGGAATTGGAATCCCGAGCCTCCCGGCTGCGGCTGCATGGCTACCTGCTCCCATTTTGAGGTGCTCTGGAAGCGCGCGTAGAGACGCGCATTATTCGTCTGCAGGCCGGCCAATTGGGCGGTAATCAGCTGGTCGGAATTGCGTCGAACTGCGGCGTCCCCCGGCGACACCCGCAATTCATAGAGAGGGCCGGCGACGTGCCCGGCGCCGGTCCATATCAGTGCGGCACCATGGCCGAGGTAGCCAGGCCCGGCAAGCACCAGCCACACCAGCACTCCCAGGGAAGCCAAACCAATCGCCAGCGATGCCAGCAGCGTCGTGTCTGGAACGAGTTGCTTTGCCTCAGCGCTGTGCGAAATGCCCAGAGTGTCGGCGGCCAGCAGGTCGATGAATGGCTCTTTCTTCGCCGCATCCCGCTCGGCATAAGTCACCAGCCGTTGCTCGAACTGCGGAAAGACGCTTTCAGCCTTACCGGCGGCGCGGCGCGGATTGAGTCCATATAATGGAAGGGCCAAGCCAAACCCAATCGCCAAAGCGAGCGAGAGCAGCAGCACGACGCGCGAGCCCGTCAAAGTCCATGAGGCGAAGGCGAAGTGATTGGCAACCAGGACGAGAATGACCGTCAAGGCGAGGGCAGCCGACGTAAAGATCGCGGTTCCCCGCAGCACGGCGCCAATGCGCAAGCGCCTCTGCAATAGCTTGATATAGGAGTCCAGGTAGTCCCGAGTATTCATGGCTGCTCCCGCGACATCGTCAAATATTGACTCGAAAGCAGGGATTCCGCAATGGCCGCCAGTAACAATAGGAGCACGGCATACCACCAGAGGCTGTAGGGCTTTTTCTGGTCTTGCGCCACAGTGCCGCTGGAGGCCTCCTGAGCCGCATTGCCCGCGGTTCCCATCCAAAGTGCCAGGACGTCCTTGGGGATCACGTCGAGGTCGGATTCGCGCCGGTCCGCATTCACCCCGACCAGATCCTCCCGCCCGCTGGCCAGGCGGAGCCGATAAAAACCCGCCCGGGTGAGCTGGAACGATTGCGCGGCGGTGGCCTCTTTAAGAGAAAGCGGCCGCTTGCCATCCGGATCGATGACTTCCACTCCTACAGACTGCTCCTTGGCCGTGCGGAGTTCAAGGAAAGAATCCACGATTCGCGACCCGGCGCGCGTTTCCATTCCCGAAAGGTAGCGGGCCGTCTGATCGACAAAAGGAATAAAAACCGGGTGCAGGGGGAAATCGTTGGTGAAGTTGTCCAGGCCCGAAGCGAACAACAGCGCCCGGCCTTCCCCTATCTTTTTTTCCAGCAGCAAGGGCGTCTGGTCGGTCAAGCGGGCGGCCACGCGCGCATCCGTTCCGGCTACGCGCACGGCGAAATAGAATTTCACGCCGGTCCAGCGGTTGGCTTTCTGGACGGACGGATATGAGGGGTCCATCTCTCCCACGGTTAGGAAGCGCGCGCCTTCACGGGAGTAGTAGCGGGAATCGGTGATCGTATCGCCGAAGATGGGGATGCGCGGATGGCGCGCCGCGGAAGTGCCCGCCGCTATGAACACGCTGCCGCCGGCTTTGACGTAGTTCGTGAGCGCATTCTCAAATGAGGCGGGCAGCGACGCCACGTCGGAGAGGACAACGAAGTCGTGGCCGGCGGGCTGCACGCTTGCCACGCGGTCCACGGTTACCGTCTCCAGATTGAAGGCAGATTCAGCGGCGGAGGTCAGCGCGGCGCGAAAGTAAAGCGGCGAGCGCGTGTCGTTCGATTCGTAGACAAAAAGCACTTTGCGAGGGTCGGAGCGCTTCACCGCAAAGAGACTGGCATCATCGGCGGGCAGGGAATCCGCGGAGTCAATGCGCACCTCGCAACGCGTAAGGCCGTAGGGAACGTCGAGAGAAGAAAACTCCACGCTGGCCCGCCCCTCGGCCGGAACGTCCGCCGTTTGCGTGGCGATGGTCTTTCCGTTTACCACCAGCGAAACGGTCCTTTTCGCCGCCGGCGTGTGATGGCCGGAGATCACCGCCTGCACGCGCGATTTCTTGGGATCGAACACTTCGCCCGGAGCGCTGACGCTTTCCACCGTCCAATTCGGTTCGGGGCCTCTGGCTTGCGGGTGCGGCACCAGGGAGACATTTGCGGGGAGCGCCATTTCCGCGAAACTCGCGGGCATGGCGCTTCGCTGCATGTCGCTGAACAGGTGCAACTCGATGGGCGTATGCACCGTCTCGGCCATGGAACGCAGGGTGCCCGCGAGTTCGCCAAAGCTCGCTCGCGTATCTCCGGGCTGAATGCTGTTCACGGCGGAGCGAAGCACGCCGGAATCCTGCGTCGACTCGGTCAGCACGTGGACTTGAGAGCCCAGCGCCATTATCTGTGCGCGCTCGGAAGGCTTGCGCGTTTCGAGGAACGCCAGAGCGTCACGCTTGGCATCCGCCAAGTGCGTTCCCGCGCGCATGCTGAAAGAATTGTCGATGACGAGCAAGTCCAGCTTCTCACCGCTCATGCTCGCAGCGGAGCGCTCGATGAAGGGATTCGCAAAGGCCAGCGCCAGCAGCAGAATCACCGTCAGCCGGAATGCGAGCAGAAGCAGATAGCGCAAGCGGCGGTGCTTGATGGAGCTCTGTGTGCGCCGCTCAAAGAACATCAACGAGCTGAAGGGAAGAGGGGTGGTTCTGTGGCGCCGCAGGAGATGAAGATAGATTGGCAATCCCACAGCCGCCGCACCGGCAAGAAACCACGGCGCCAGAAAACCCATCAACGTCTCCTTTGACGAAGCGTCAGGTACTCCCGCAACGCTCCGTCGAGTGGACGGTCCGTAACGAGCAGGTGATAATCCATGCCCGCGGCGCGCGTCCTATCCTGCAATTGCGTGATGTGAGACTGCACCTTGGTGCGATATTCTTCGCGACCGTACTCGGGCGTCACTTCCAGGCTCTCCTGAGTCTCCATATCAATCAGCAAGACCGGCTCGTCGAGCTCAGGCTTCAGTTCCTGGGGGTCGAGCACGTGGAAGAGTACAACTTCGTTTCCGTGGTAGCGCAGCGGCTCGATGGTGCGGACAATGGTCTCCGGGGACTCGAAGAAATCCGAGATCACCACCACCATGCCGCGCTTGCGCAGGAAATTCTGGAAGTGGAGCAGGGGTTTCGCGTAATTGGTGCGCGCGCGGGGCTCGGCATTTTCCAGGCCGCTCAGCAAGCGGTAAAGCTGACCCTGGCGGGTGGAAGCGCGGATATAGGTGCGCACTTCGTCGTCAAAAACGATCAGTCCGGCGGCGTCGCGTTGAGTCTGCGTCGTGAGGTAAAAGAGCGAGGCCGCAACGAAGCGCGCGTAATCCATTTTGGTAATCTTGTGCGACGAATAGTTCATGGAGCTGCTGGCATCGAGGAGCACGGTCAGCAGCGTGTTCGTTTCGCCGCGGTAGCGTTTCAGGTAGGCGCGTTCAGTTCGCGCAAAGACGTTCCAATCGACGTGACGCAGGTCGTCGCCGGGGCTGTAAGCGCGATATTCGGCGAACTCCTGGCTGAAACCGAAATCGGGCGAGCGATGCAGGCCGGCGACGAATCCGTCGACGACCGTTTTGGCCACCAAATCCAGGCCCGAAATTCCCGCTAGAACTGCTGGATCGAGATATCGCTGCACGTCAGGCTCCCGATGGCGGCGGGAACGACTCGAGCAATCGATGCAGGATCTGGTCCGAATCGACGCGATCGGATTCCGCGTGGAAGTTCAGCAAGATACGATGGCGCAGAACAGGGATGGCCAGCGACGTGATGTCATCGTAGGTCACGTGATAGCGGCGGCGCGCCAGGGCACGCGCCTTTGCCGCCAGCACGATGAATTGCGCGGCGCGCACGCTGGCTCCGTAGTTGACGTATTTCACGACAAAATCGGGCGCCTGACCGCTGTGGTGCCGTGTCGCGCGAACCAAGTCCACCACGTAGCGCGCCAGCGTATCGGCGATGGGCACCATGCGCACCAGTTGCTGGAAATCCAGAATCTCTTCCGCATTGGTGACCGCCTCCACGTGCGCCACGCGTGTGGCCGTGGTGAGGTCCACCACCTTAATTTCGTGTTCGGCGCTCAGATAATCCAGCACGGTATTAAACAGGAAGCGGTCGAGCTGCGCTTCCGGCAGCGGATAGGTGCCTTCGAGCTCGATGGGGTTCTGCGTGGCCAGCACGAAAAAGGGAGAGGGCAGCTGGTAGTGATTCCCTCGAACCGTGCAGGAAAGCTCCTGCATGGCTTCCAGCAGGGCGGCCTGAGTCTTGGGCGGCGTGCGGTTGATCTCGTCGGCCAGCACGATATTTCCAAAGATCGGACCGGGAACGAAGGTCCATCGCCGATGACCCGTAGTGGGGTCCTCTTCAATGATGTCCGTCCCGGTGATATCGGAGGGCATCAAGTCCGGCGTAAATTGGATGCGACGGAAGACCAGACCGAGCGTCTGGGCGATGGTGCGAACCATGAGGGTCTTGGCCGTGCCGGGAAGCCCAGTGATGAGACAATGGCCGCCGACGAACAAGGCGGTGAGAATCTGATCCAGCACTTCTTCCTGGCCGACGATGACTTGCCGAACCTGAGCCAGAATATTGTCACGCACGGATTGAAAACGTTCGACGCGCCTTTTCAGTTCTACCGAGTCCAGATTCAGTTCAGCGAGCGTGGCCACTGTTCATTTTCCTTTCTGGGAGTCCTCGAGCTGTAAGAGCAATTTCTGAGCCGGGCGATAGCCGGGCGCGGCCTCCAGCGACGAAAGCAGATGATTGCGCGCTTGATCCTGTTCGCCCGCAGCGAGGTAAGCGCGAGCTACGTCGAATTGCGCCGAGGCCTGATCCAAGGGGTGCATGGCCAGAACGGCATTGCACTCGCGTACGTCGGCAGCCGGATTGTTCTGATCAAACCACAAGTCGCAAAGCTTGCGGTGCAGCTCTTCGTCCATGGGATAAATATAGTTGATGCGTTCCAGGGCCGCGGCACCCTCTTTGGGATCCCCGATTTCCTGCTCCAGCGAAGCGAGTTCTTTTAGCACCTCCGGGCTGCGCCCGCCAATCTTTTCATATTCGGTGAGCACTTGGGCAGCCGCTTTCTTGTCTCCTTTGGCCAAATGCGCTTCGGCGAGAAACTCGTAGGGATTGGCACCTTCTACGTAATCGGGATACATCTGGCGCACGGCGTCGCCTTTCTGCAGCACTTCATCCCAGTTTTTATTCTTGGCGGCTTCGGCCAGCTCTTTGAGACGATTGCGCCATTCGTCGAAGGAAGCGGCGGTCTTGCCGAGGTCCTTGTACAGCCACTCCAGAAACTGCTTGTCGAACTCTTCCGGAGACATTCCGAGATTCTGCTGTATGGCTTCCGGCGTGGTTTTAAGCTCCGCGTAGGAGTGCACCATGTCCAGAACCTTGTCGTCGCCCCAGCGGTCTTTGATGTAATCCAGAATGCGCCCGGCCTGGAAATAGGAGACGATCACCTGGCTCGGATATTCGGGCCGGATAAAACCGCGATCGAGGTCGGCGACCGGCAGCAATTTCTTATCGCGAATGGCAATCAGAATTTCCGGCGAGACGCGGTCGCCCCATTCGGGCGAGACGTTCGTTTCCTCGTGTACCGCGAGCCCCTCGGTAAACCAACGGGGCACACGAGAATTCGTAGCGGTGAGAATGAAGACGTGACTCATTTCATGCCATAAGGTTTGGCCCCAGTGATAGGTGCCGGGCGGGCGGCCGGAGGGGCTATCCAGCGCCACCACTTCGCCGAAGGTGACACCCAAAGCACCCAGGCCCGGCATTCCCAGCGTGCGCACAGCGAAGTCTTCATGATCCGGATAGAGCTCCACTTGCACCGGCCCGGGAAGCTTCATCTTATATTTCTTTTCGTACGTGGCAATGGAGCGCTTCACCTCGGCGCGGACGTACGGCAGCAGCAGCTCCGCTTCTTTTTTGTGCAGCTTGATGATAGTGGTGTCATCTTTGAAGGTAAGAAAGTTCTTGTAACTGTCCAGCAGGCGGAGGCTGTTTACCGTGGCCGCGTCCCTATAACCGTTGTCGTAGCACAACTCCAATTGTCGAAGAGGTTCGTCCTCCTGCCCGAAGCGCATCAGCTGGATGCCCAATTCCGAGCGCGCCGACCACAACCGAGGATCGGCTTCGATCGCCTTACGGTAGTAGGCCACGCTATCGTTGAACCGCATGTTGAGTACCAGATGGTGTGCCACGAGGGCGTAGGCTCCGCCGTACGTCGGATTCACCTGCCGCACTTTCGCCAGCCAGCTATCCGGAGAGCGGTCCGCGAGCACTTCGATGGCGGCATGAATGGCCATGGCGTCGAGGGCTTCGGCCGAAATCTTCAGTGCCTCGTCAGCTTCCGCCGCGGCGGCTTTGGTATCGGAATCCTCCAGCGCCAGATTGGCCATCAGTTCGTGCGCTTCGACGAGCTTGGGATCGAGTTTGATCGTTTTTTTCGCCTCTTCGACGGCTTTGTTGTCGAAGCCGTCGGCGCTCACCAGAGCCAGTCCAAGATAGGCCTGCGCGTTTTTGGGATCGCGCTGGATGGCCTCCTGGAAGAGATCGGCGGCGTCCTTATTATTAAAGCGCTCGTGCAGCAGTCGTCCCCAGCGGACCCGGTAGTTCGCGTTTGCCGGCGACTGCGCGACCGCAGTGCGAAATTCGTTGTTCGCCTCCTGATACATATCCAGGCCCCAGAAAGCTTCGGCGCGAATGGCAGGTTCGCGGGCCTGGGTCAGCGACTCAAAGCATGTGTTCGCCTGATCATTATGCCCATGCTTGCGCAGGGCCTGGCATTCTTCGGGCGTGGCCGCGCGGGCGAAGCTCGCGCCGCTGAGGGCAGCCGCCAGCGCCGCAGCCAAAACCGAGGCTCGGGTCTTTCTGTTCACTTCTCGAGCTCCTGCTGTACGCGGGCCAGTTCCACCAGAGCGGCCGTAAGCTGGTTTTTGTATTCGTCTTCGGGCATGGCCGCTTTTTCGTATTTTAGTTTGTCGATCTTTTGTTCGAGCGCTTCTTTCTTGGCCAGCAAGTCGCGCTTGGCCGGATCGGCCGCTGCTCTCTGAGCTTCGCCGATGCGCACCAGGGTGAAGGTCGAGAGGAGCAGCCCTTCGTTGCTCTCCGATGCGGGCGCCCGCACCGGATCGGCTTTGCCGGTGTCCTCGAATTGAGGATGCTCGGTGGCCAGCCGCTTCTGGGACTCGTAGAACTCCGCTGTTTTGCGTTCCGCGTATTGAAACGCTTCGAGCGCGCTGATGGCTTCATTTTTATCCACATCGGTCGCTGGATCGCGGAGCGCCTCGATCCAATACCGTGCGAAGACCGTGGCATTCTTTTCCGTGCCGCTCTTCGTTGCCGTGATGATCGCCCGGCCTGATTTCTTGAGGGCCGGCACGGAACCTCCACTGGCGCTGGTCGTGTTGACGATCAGCTGCCGCTTAGCGGCGATCTTGTCACACAGACTCGCCAGCTCGGTTCCAGAAATGTCCGGACCGGGCAGATTGAATTTATACTCGGCGCCATCGAAAGAGCCGTGGCCGATGAGAACGACCACCAGATCGTCTTCGGCTTTAGCCTCGCGCGCCAGCGTGGCAAAAATTTCGTTGATGTGGGCGCGTGTGGCATCCTTTCCTGAGAGGGTATAGACGCGAAGGGTGCCGCCGGAATCCTTGAGCAGCTTATCCAGATCGCTGGCCAAACCCTCGAAGCGCTGCTCGTAATCGCGCTCGCCGCCCAGTCCGGCGATGGTGACGTGGTACGTGGCCGCACGAGCGCTCAGGCCCGGCAGGAACATGCAAAGCAAGCCCAAGCCGACCCGCAAGCGCGTTTTCACACGAGCCCCCACTTCCGGCGCAGAAGCCATTCCGATGACGGCAGCAGCAGAATCAAAATAAAGATCAACGGCATATTCCAAAGGTCCTTGGCCTCGCGAATCGTGATGCCGGCCTCGGAATAGGGAATTTCGTTGGCGAGCTTGGCGAGCTCCTGCGGCTGCCAATAGCGTCCTCCGGTTTGCGAAGAGAGCTTTTCGAGCAGTTCCCGATTCTGCTCGGTATGGAAGTTCTCCGCCACGCCATCGATGCGCTGGAACATCAGGGTATCGCGGCCCACGTCTTCATCGCCGCGCTTTGCCGATATCTCGACGGTGTAAGTGCCCGGTTTCTCCGCGGCCCATTCGGCGTTGAAAATGCCCGGGGAGTTTGGATCAGGGGTCATCTCCACGAGCGAGGCCGTGTTTTGCGGACCGAGGAAATGGGCCTCCACGCGCGCATCGCCCAGCGGCATGTATTTCTTGTCGCGAACGTCGGCGGATACGCGCACGTGGCCATCATCAAACAGCATGGGATTGGGAAGCGAGGAGTACACGCGCCCCGGCGAATCCGAGACCAGCCAGCGCAGCAGTTGCTGCCAGAGTTCTTCCTGCGATTTGTCTTCGACCGGCAGCAGCATGCGCCAGTGCCACGTGGAAGAAGTGGCCATGATTGCCGTGCGCCCGCGCCCATAATTTTCCGTGGCCAAAAGCGGCAGGTTGCGGCTGCCAACTTTTGTTTCGACCAGCACTGCGGCGCCAGGCTTTGGTGTCCCGATTTCCTCGTAGTCCATCAGGGGAGGCAGCTTCTTCCAGCGATCAATGTTTTTCGCCGGATCTTCCAGCAGGCGGCAAATAATGCTTTCCGCTCCTGCCGGCGTAAGCTCCACGGTGGGTTGATCACGATGGAAGGTGCCCTTGCGATTTGGAAGCACGACCGGCAGCAGGTCCGCCATTGACGATACGCCCCAAGCTCCGTCTGCCAGCGCGTAACGTCCCCCGAGCAGCAGCAGCCCGCCGCCGCGACGGTCGACGAACTCCTTGATCAACTCCTGCTGTTCCGGCGTGAAGTAATTCGCCTCGACCGAGCCGATGATAATGCCTTGATAGGGAAAGAGGTCCTCGACCTTGTTCGGAAATCCCTCCGCGAGCTCCTTGGGATCCGCGATTCCTTGCCGATAGATTTTATTTTCGCTGGTGCGCATCATGGAAGAGATTTGCACGATGCGATCGTTGTCTTCCGCGCGGCGTATGAACTTGTACTCCCAGCGCGGTTCACCCTCTATATAAAGGATGCGCCGCTTTTCCGACCTGACGTCCACGAGCCGGGTGAGCGCGTTGTTGGCGCGGTTTTCCTCGCCGGGAAGAGGGTCGATGGAAAAGGAAAGAGGCTTGGCTCCCGCCGCGCCGGCATTGAACAGCAGGCTCTCCGTTTGGATATTGCCGTCGGGACCGAAGGTTATCTCGCGGGTTGTTAGCACCTTCGCGCCGTCGCGCACAGCGAGCATGGCTTTGCGTCCGGCATATCCCCGCTGGTGGAAACTGACGCTTGCAGCCAGCCGTGAGTCCGCCAGGGCGCGAGTGGGCAGGCTGACATCATTGATCTCCACGTCTTGGTATTGCTCGCGGCCGAATCCAACTGTGTGCACGGGAATGTGCCGGCCGCGCAGCGCGGAGATGGCATCCAGATCAATTCCGCCGGAATTATCGGAGCCGTCGCTCAGCAGTACCACAGCTCCGATGGGCAGGTCTGTGGTTTCATCCGCCAGCTGTTTGAGACTATCGCCTATACGCGTTACCGGCGCCGCTGCGTGGAGTTCATCCGGGCCGTCGATGCGGTTCAACTTGCTGTCCATACGATAGAGCCGCGTCTGGAACCGCTTCTGCAAACTGGAGAGCACGCCGCCCTGGAGCGCTTTGACGGCTTCCGCCTGCCGGGTGCTGCCGTTTTCCGTAATTCCCATGCTTCTGGAGTCATCGACAACTACGGCGATGATGTTTTGCTGCGGCTTCAGCTCGGCAACCATCAGAGCCGGCTGCCACAGAAGCGTGAGCAAGAGAGCAGCGAGGGCGGTTTGCAGAAACCACAGGACAGCCATGCGCCAACTTCGGAGAGCAGGAATGGTTTTGGGAAGTTTGGCTCGGAGCAATACGGCGAAACCCGCGCTCGTCGCCAGAAGCAGAATACCCAGTATCCACCTCGGCCAGTTGGCCAGCAGAACTAATTCGCCTCTGGAAAACGCCGAAGCGGGATACTTGAACAAGAATTCGAACATATCACCGGCGCCCAATCAAATTGTCGGTCGGTAAATCTATCTGAATGTCGCTGCCAGTCTGGCTATCGCTACATAGGCCACATATTTCTCGCCGATATCCTCGTTGGGAGGAAGCGCTAAAGCGGAGAATTCGCGCTGCCATGCCTCCGCACGTCGGCCCTTACGCCTAAAGTAGTGCTCGCGCGCTGAAAGGTCCATTCGCAAACTGAGATGCCGTTCTCACACCTCCCGCCTGCTATCCCGCCCGGCACCGGAATTGTGCCCGACGAACAGAATCTTCCCGGTGCGGTTACAACGTACAACCGCCTTAGCGCGCGGTAACCGCCCTTCGAGGGTATCAAAATGCCGCCAGCATCTCCAGCGGCACGCCGCCCCTCGAAAAGAGCAAGTTCCGCAGAGTGATCTTACTTCATTACTTCTCGAGGCCGTAGGATTGATGGTCGTATGTCCCGGTCATTTTGACCGGCAGGATTTCGCCGTGATCGGTGGCAACGTAAAACGGCGGTCACTAGAATTGCGCCCGGGCTCCAGTAAGATAAGAAAGGGCGCAGATCTCAAGGATTCCCTGCAGGGGTTTTCGAAAAGTCCGCTGATAGAGTTACGCTGCCTGCGTTGATTACTGCGCGATGGATGTGATCTTGGGGGAAAACTCATGAGCGACTTTGAGCGGCTGCAAACCGGTCCCGCAGAACTAGCCGAAGTGAATGATACCCTCGCCGCCTGGCGCGATAACGATCAACAGGCACACGTCGTTCAGTTCTACGAAGACGACACCTTCCTAATCCAGAAATGAGATCGGCCTCTCAGGAATCGAATCCTGAGAGACCGATTTTTTTCCAGCTGTCGTTGGCCCTGGTAACTAGTTCTTTTTCTCGTCCTTCTTATTACTGGATGAATTTTTGTCGGACTTGGCCGGAGCAGGATTTGGCGCACGCCCCTTATTCTCGGGAGCCGCACGGACGTTGCCTGATGGTTGTGCAGGAGGCGCCACATTCCGGTTTTGCGGAACCGGCACGTTTGCGGGACGGCTGACAGGCGCGTTCGATGGCTGCTCGACTCGCCGATCGTTTGGCTGAACGCTGGGCGCGCTCTGCGGCTGGCTATTGATTGATGGCCGCTCGTTCGATGGGGCGGTTGTAGGTCTGTTTGGAGGCTCGTTATTTCTCGTAGGCCGCTCGTTGGACGACGGGCCCGGGTTCGGCCGTTCGCCCGGAGATGGCTGCCGGTAGCTCGGCTGCGCGTTCGAGGGCCGCTCGTTAGACGGCTGCGGAGCCGGCGCGCTCTGCGGCTGGCTATTGATTGATGGCCGCTCGTTCGATGGGGCGGTTGTAGGTCTGTTTGGAGACTCGTTGCTTATCGCAGGCCGCTCGGTGGACGGCGAGCCAGGGTTCGGCCGTTCGCCCGGAGATGGCTGCCGGTAGCTCGGCTGCGCGTTCGAGGGCCGCTCGTTAGACGGCACGCCTGGCGCTGGGCTCGGCGTGCTCACGGGCTGTTCTGGCCGATTTTGCTGTCCCGGCCGAAAGTTCGGCTGTGCATTGGGGGCTTCGCTCACTGCCGGGCGATTACCGGGTCGCTCTGAACCGGGGCGATCATTACGCGCTGGTGCGCCAGCAGAAGGATTGTTTGCCGGCCCATTGCCAACTCCATTGCCGCGAACATTAGCTGGGCTTTCGGGCTGACGGTTAGGAGTTCCTGGGTTTCCTGCTACCTGGCCTGCACCGCGATTCGGATTTGGCGTCTGTGCTGGGTTCGGCGAGGTTTGTTTGACGAGCGGATGCGAGACGTTCGCGGGGCGTAACGTCTCGACTTCGTTCCGCTCCAGAGGGCGGCCTGGGTGCGCCTTCAGCGCGGACTCCTGCCGCTCAAACGATACCGGAGGTGGCGGCGGCGTAGTCTTCGCAACTACAGGCCGGTCGGCCAGTCCCGGCGGCACGACTCTGCCTGGTTTGTGTTCGGCAGGTCCAAGAACACTGCTTTGTGTGGGAGTCACCGCAGCCTGCGTGCTGACAGATGCCTTGGCAATCTGGCTTTGGTTCACTGTGACGGCGGCGGTAGCTACCGGCTGAGCGCTCGTGAATGCAGTGGTGGGAATCGCAGTCACCGCGCCGGGCGCCGTCCGATTCACATAGGTGACGTTATTGACGACCGTGGTGTTGTTGACTACCGTGGTGTTGTAGACATTCGTCACTGTCGTGCGGCTCACGTTCGTGTTTGAAATGTTCACGCGGGTTACGTAGTCTGGTGACGTGCGATATGCGGGGACGTACACTTCTCGCGGGCCCAGCGGGAACCAGCCAACTGCCGCGCCGCCGCCCACCGCAATTCCGACAGCGAAGTTCGGGCCGCCCACAAACGCGACCAGTGCAGGAGCATACACGGGGGCCGCGTCCACAGGCCCGGGAACCCAAAACCACGCTCCTCGGCCATAGGCCCAGCGTCCATAATGAAAGGGCGCATAGCCCCATGGCGCATCGTCCACCCAGGTCCAGCCCCACGGCGCGATCCAGGCCCAGTGGCCATAGTGGTAGGGCGCCCAGCCGACAGCTACTGCCGTAGGCACCCAAACCTCTCCATATTCGGGGTCATAGCGCCAGACGCCGTTCTCGTCCAGATCTTCGTAGCCGACCATTTCCGGCGAGACGTAGCGAACCGAACGCGAGTGTTCCCCGCGGCGATCGCGTTCCTCGCACCAATTGTCGAACGCGTCGCGTTCGTGTTTATCCATCTTGTCGATATCGGCAGAGAGGCTATCGGTGCCGCTCAGCGAAGCTCGCTCGCGCGACTCGATGGTGTAGGTACGGCCGTTGCCGCTTGCTTCGCCCTTACCCTCCCGCACCTCCACAATCGTGCTGTTCCCATCTTCGCTGGCCTCGAGCCGATATTCACCGGGCCGCAAAATCGAAAATGCCTGGTTGGGAGTATCCACTTCGAAGACTTCCTCTTTGCCCAGGCGTCGCACGCGGATACTCAGCGTGCCTGCGGAGAGCTGAATCTGCACCGTGCGGTCGTCCAAGTTCAGAAAGGAGAAACCAGTGTTGTTGTTCAGACGGATCGCAGCCGAACCGATGTGCAATTCGGCGCGCGAATCCGCATCGGCCCAGAGCTTGTCCCCCGTGCTCAGGGGGCGATTGATGGTGGCCGTGGCCCAATCGGATTCGCCGGCCGGCTGGAAAGAAACCGACCCGTGCAGGTAGCTTAGCCGGGCCACGCGGCCCGGCGGATCGTCAGCATCGGCTGCAGCTCGCTGCGGCAAAGCGATGGCCATCAGCAAAGCTGCACACAAAGTTGCGCAAGCGCAGCTTAAAGCCTTTGTTTTAGTGAGCATGAAGTATCCTTCTTTTTTCGATTTAAGTTCTTCAAAAGGAGGCCGGACCCGATCCTTGACAGACTAGCATTAGAAATCGCCGATGGCCTACCCTCGCTTGGGACGCATTTGTAGATTCAAGCAATAACCCTTCGGATGCCACGCGCAAGCGCCTGCTTATGAATGAATCAAGGAAGGCGTGAACCAAGTGAAAATGCGCCAAATACAGCTTGGAAAGGCCTGTCGTTAGCACGTGAAGATGTCCGCTTTTTGTAGCACGTGAAGTGTCCGCTTTCCAAATTCAAGGTAAAGGCCTCGTCGCCGCCGGAGCGGTGGAAAAGTGGGAAACGCGCAGCGTTTTCCAAGGTGGCGCGGCCAC
>WNGJ01002263.1_pt1 | contig 19339 bp, 11 predicted proteins | sample 5400611 | NCBI WGS metagenome assembly WNGJ01 (sample SAMN13153375, study PRJNA577476) | soil metagenome | isolation source: 40 cm soil or saprolite under Garry oak tree replicate 1 | place: USA:California | collected 2016-06-15 | reverse complement strand
GCCGGCGATGGCGAGGGAGCGCTGGAGTGGCGGACCCGTGCGGCGGGGCTGAGCAATGTCGTCTTCACCGGCTGGCTGTCGGCGGCGGGCATCGCGGCGCTACTCGAGATGTCGAGCGTCGGGCTCGGCGCCTACGCCGACCGGGCGCCCCAGGGTCTCCCGAACAAACTGTACGAGTACTTGTCCGCCGGCGTCCCCATCCTGTCGAGCCTGCGCGGCGAGGCCGAGGCGTTGCTGGCCGGAGCCCGGTGCGGGGTTACCTATTCGGCACGGGATCCGGGCTCATTCGCCGCGGCGCTCGAGTCCTTGCTGGCGGATCCCGAACAGCGCCGCGCCATGGGGCGTCGCGCGCTCGCCAAGTTCGAGCGCGACTTCCGGGCCGACGCGGTGTATGCCGCCCTGGTCCGGCACCTGGAAGGGATCGTTACGCCTCGAAGTCGAGAAACTCCTCAAAGCGGCGCGCCCAGATCTCCAGCGCGATCGGGTTGAAGACGTCCTTGAACGAGATGACGCCGCGATCGGTGGCGGACCGGCAATACGCGGCATAGCGGCGGCGCAGGGCGTCCTGATTCACCAGTCCGTGGGCGGCGGTCAGCATATCCTCCCGTAGCAGCGCGTCGACCTGCGGGCGCAGGTCGGTCTTGAGCCACTCGCTCTGCGGGTTGGAGAACCCCTGCTTGTCCCGGCGCCACGCGATCTCTGCCGGCAAGTCTCGCTCCATCGCCTTGCGAAAAACCCACTTGGACCACCCGTGCCGCATTTTCCAGCGCGGCGCGAGCGGCAGCAGCAGGTCTACCAGACGATCGTCCAGGTACGGCAGGCGGATCTCTCGGGACAGCGCCATGGACAGCCGGTCCTCGTAATGCAACAGCGCGGGAAGCGAGAAGCGGTCGAGATCGGCTAGCTGTCGCTGCACGACCCCGCCGCCCCCCAAGCGGATATCGACCAGAAAGTCATTCCCCGCGAGCCGCGGCCCGCGGATGTCGATCTCCTTGGGCCGGAGCCGTTGCGGCAGGTAGCGCTTCGCCTCGTTGACGCGCAAATGCGGCAGCACCGTTCCCCGAGCCGCGACCTCCGACATGACCTTGAGCGCCGTCCCCCACTGACCAGCACGCACCAGGGATTCCAGGTAGAAGCCCCAATACTTCAAGTAGCCGCACAGCAGCTCATCGGCGCCCTGCCCGCAGAGAATCACGGTCACCCCCAACTCTCTGGCCCGCTGCATCAGGAGGTAGTGGGCGACCGGGGAGAAGCAGTTTACGGGCTCGTCGTTGCACCAGATGACCTGATCCAGCAACCCGAACGCCTCGGCGGCGGTGAACCGGACGCGTGAGGTGTGAGCGTCTGCGCCGAGGTGGAGCGCCATCCGCGCGATGAACGGCTCCTCACTGTAGCGGGGATCGTCGCTCACGATGGAGAGAGCCTGGAGACCGGACTCGGGACCCAACACGCCCCGCATCGCCGCCGCCATCGCCGAGGAATCGACCCCGCCCGAGAGCAGCACGCCGACCGGGACGTCGCTGCGCAGCCGCAGCCGCACGCTGTCCACGAACGTCTCCCGAACGGCTTCGAACGATGGCGCAGTGCCGTCGCGGAACGTCTCCTCGGCGGGAGGCGTCCAATACGGCCGGCCGGACGGCACCAGGCCGCCGGGATGGCGCAGGTTGATCCGGACGACCTGCCCCGGCGGCAGCGCCTCGATGCCCTGGAAGAAGGTCTGCTGCTGGGCATCGAGCTGCGATTGCAGCAAGAAGCGCCCCACCGCGGTGCGGTCGATCGCGAACCGCCGGTCGCTGCCCGCGAGGATGCCCTTGATCTCGGAGGCGAACAGCACATGGTCGGCAGAACGGTGCCAATAGAGCGGTTTGATGCCAAAACGGTCGCGCGAGAGCACCAGGAGGCCGGCGTCCTGGTCCAGCCAGGCGAGGGCCCACATGCCGTTGAAGCGCGCGAACGCCGACTCTCCCCAAACGGCCAGGGCCTGCAGCACCACTTCGGTATCGCACTGCGTACGGAACTTCGCCCCGAGGCCCTGCAGCTCGGCGCGCAGCTCGCGGTAGTTGTAGATCTCGCCGTTGTAAACGAGCACCTGACGGCCGGAGGGGGACAGCATCGGCTGCAGGCCGGCGTCCGACAGGTCGAGGATGGCCAGGCGGACGCTGGCGAGCGCGATGTGCGCCCGTCCGACGCGGCCGCACCAAGTGCCTTCCCCGTCCGGACCGCGGTGCGACTGCACGCGAACCATGCGGCTCAAGCGCTCGACCAGCGTTGCGTCGCCGGTGAGGGATAGGCTACCAGCGATGCCGCACATGGTGTCGTGGCGACTCCGTCCACGGGACGGTACGACGCTTTATCGTGGGAATGACGGTTCCCAGGTCCAACCTTGAGTGCAACCTACGCGAAACCGCAGGCCTGGCAAGGCCGACCGGCATCGGCTGGATGGACCCTGGGGATGCGACTACATTGGACCCGCATCAATGGCCGAGGACCTACGGGTCATGCTGGTCGCCGGCGCGCGACCGAACTTCGTGAAGGTGGCCCCGCTGCTCGTCGCGCTGCGTCAGGGGGGACACGCCTGCCAGCTGGTGCACACCGGCCAGCATTACGACGCAAGCATGTCAGGCGCCTTTTTCGCGGATCTCGGCCTCCCGGAGCCCGATTTCCATCTGGGGGTGGGTTCCGGCTCCCACGCTCAGCAGACGGCCCTCGTGATGCAGGCGTTCGAGCCGGTGCTGATCCAGGAGCGACCCGGCTGGGTCATCGTCGTGGGCGACGTGAACTCGACACTGGCGTGTGCCTTGGTGGGGGCTAAGCTGCGTGCCGAGCTCGGCTGTCGTATCGCCCACGTAGAGGCCGGCCTGCGCAGCAACGACTGGCGCATGCCGGAAGAAGTCAACCGCGTGCTGACCGATCGGTTGTCGGATCTGTTGCTCACGCCGTCGCGCGATGCCCACGACAATCTGGCGCGGGAGGGCATCGACTCGGGGCGCGTCCACTTCGTCGGCAACGTGATGATCGATACGCTGTTCCGCTGGTTGGCGGCGGCGCGGGCGCGCGACCTGCCCGGCCGCCTCGGGCTGGCCCGCGACGGCTATGTCGTGGCGACGCTCCACCGGCCGTCCAACGTGGATGAGCGCGCGGCGCTCAGCGATATCCTCCAGGCCCTGGCGCGGGTGGCCGAGACCATGCCGGTGGTCCTGCCGGTCCACCCGCGTACCCGCAAGAACGCGGAAGCCTTCGGCTTGGTGGCGGAGCTCGCGGCCCTGCGCACCCTGGAGCCGCTCGGGTATGTGGATATGCTGTCGTTAACGGAAGGCGCGGCGGTGTGTGTGACGGATTCCGGCGGACTACAGGAGGAGACCACCGTGCTCGGCGTGCCGTGCCTCACCCTGCGGGAGCAGACAGAGCGGCCGTCGACCGTGGAGTTCGGTACCAACCGGCTGGCTCCGTGGCCCCTCACGCGCGATGGCATCCTCCGCGCCGTCGAACAGGCCCGCGCGCAGGGCAGGGTGGGCGTCGGTAGTCGCGTGCCCGAAGGCTGGGACGGCCAGGCCGCCGTGCGGGTCCGGCAAGCGCTGGAAGACTACCCGCGCGCTCGTCCATGAAACAGGTGCTGCTCTCCGGACAGGGGCAGATCGAGGTGTTTGACGTTCCGGTCCCGCTGCGCGCACCCGGTGGCGTTTTGGTCCGCACGCGCTACTCGCTCATCAGCAGCGGCACCGAAGGCGCCGCGGTGGCGCGGCTGCCCGGCTGGCTCGGTGTGTTGGAGAAGGCACGGAGCTCCCCGGCCCAGGTCCGCAAAGTGTGGCAACTCGCCCGCACCAAGGGACTCTCGAACGCGTGGGACACGGTCCGTACCAAGCTCGCCGACCACGCGCCGCTCGGGTACAGCGCGGTCGGCGAGGTGGTGGAGGTGGACAACCCGGGCGGCCCGTTCAGCGTGGGTCAGGCCCTCGCCTGTATGGGGGCGGGCGTGGCGAACCACGCGGAGTACCTCGCGGTGCCGGAAAACCTGGCGGTGCCGGTACCGCCGGGCGTCCCGCTCGATCAGGCGGCGTTCGGAGCGGTGGCGTGTATCGGGATGCACGGCATCCGCCGGCTCGATGCACAGCCCGGTGAGTGGATCGGCGTCATCGGGCTCGGCTTGATCGGTCAGGTGACGATCCGCCTGCTACGCGCCATGGCGTATGAGGTTTGCGCCACCGATCTGGTCGCCGGGCGCGTGGAGCTGGCCCGCGCCGCCGGGATCCACGCCTGGCCGCTCGAGCAGGTGGACAGTAGCGGCCGGGTTCTCGAGCTCACGAACGGGCGGGGGCTCGACGGGGTGATCGTGTGCGCGGCTACCGAGAGCGATGCGCCAGTCAATCTCGCCTTCGATCTCTGCCGCCAGCGGGGCCGGGTGAGCCTCGTCGGCGATGTGGGGCTCGGCCTCGAGCGCGATAAGATGTACCGCAAGGAGCTCGAGCTCCGCATGTCCACCTCGTACGGCCCCGGCCGTTACGATCCCGAATACGAGCAAGCGGGGCGCGACTACCCCTACGGCCTGGTGCGCTGGACCTCGCGACGCAACCTGGAGCACTTCCTCCGGCTGCTGGGCCAGCAGCGCTTGGATCTCGCGCCGCTGGTGAGTGCCAAGCTCGACGTGTCCCGCGCCGCCGCAGCCTACGCGCGGGTCAAGGCGGGGGCCCCCGAGGACTATGGTGTGCTGTTCGACTACGGGCCCCCCGATGAGGAGCGTCCGCGCGCGCGCGTCCTGTCTGGCCAGGCGGCGCCGCGCGTCGTCGCGGACGGCAGTGGACCGGTGCGGCTAGCCCTGATCGGTGTCGGGAACCATGCCAAGGCCGTCCACCTCCCGACTCTGCGACAACTGTCCGACCGCTTCATCCTCGCGGGTGTGGCCAGCCGCACCGGAACGGCTGCGGCATCGGCCGCGCGGCGCTATGGGATTCCCCTTGTTGCCACGGACTACCGCGAGCTGCTGAGCGATCCCGCCATCGAGGCCGTCCTGATTGCGACCCGCCACGCCTCCCACGGAGCGATCGCCGTCGCCGCCCTGGAGGCGGGAAAGCACGTGTTCGTGGAAAAGCCGCTGGCGATCACGCTCGCGGAAGCGGAGGCGGTGTGCCGGACAGCTGAACGGGCCGGCAAGGTCGTACGCGTCGGCTTCAACCGGCGGTTTTCGCCCTGGTTGTCTCCGCTGCGCCAGGCGCTCGGGTCCGCCGGCAAACGGGTCGTGACGATCCGGGTCAACGTCGGCAGCATCGGGGACGACTGGAGCAACTCTTCGGAAGAAGGCGGGCGGCTCATGGGGGAAGGAGTGCACTTCCTCGATCTCGCCAATTGGCTGCTGGGTGTGAGCCCGGCCGGCCTGTCGGCGAGCTTCCTCGGGTCGGCGGACACCACCAATCCGAATGCGACCATCCAGGTGAGTTATCCGGACGGATCAGCGGCGTCACTGTTGTACACGACCGTGGGCGCGCCCGCGATGGGCAAAGAGCGCGTCGAGGTGTTCGGGAACGGCACGGCGGCGTTCTCGGACGACTATCGTACGCTCCACGTGTTCGGTCGCGGCGCCCCGGCGGGTTCGCGCGCCACAGGAGACAAGGGCCACGTGGGCGCGCTCGCCGAGTTCGCGGCGGCGGTGCGGGGTCAGCCAGGGCCGGTACGCGGGGCGGATGCCCGCGACGGGCTGCTGGCGACCTGGATGGTGCTCGCCGCGTACGAGAGCGCCACCACCGGTCGCGTCGTGTCGCTGACGGACCCCTGAGCCGTCTCGACCCTTTCCCAGACGCTCATGTGCGGTATTTGCGGCATCGTTCACCTCAACGCTGAGCTCGGCCCCGTCGACGTCCGCGTGCTGGACCGGATGGTCGATACGATGCCGCACCGGGGCCCCGACGGGCGCGGTACGTATTGCTCGGACGACGGCAGGGTAGGGCTCGGGCACCGACGCCTGGCGATCATCGATCTCTCGGCGCTGGGGGCGCAGCCCATGCCGAACGAGGACCGGACCGTTTGGGTCACGTTCAACGGCGAGATCTACAATTTTCCCGACCTGAAGAAGGCTCTGGAAGCGCGTGGTCACGTGTTTCGCTCCCAGACCGATACCGAAGTACTCGTCCATCTCTACGAGGAGCGGGGCGAGGCCATGCTGGATGCGCTCGACGGCGACTTCGCCCTCGCCCTCTGGGACGCGCGCCACGGTACGGTGCTGCTGGCGCGTGACCCGGTCGGTGTGAAACCGCTGTACTACGCCGAGCGGGGTCGGACCTTCCTGTTTGCGTCGGAGATCAAGGCGCTGCTGGCTCATCCCCTGGTCGGCGCGCGCATGAGTCCGGAGGGGTTCTACCACTACCTCACGTACCTGGTTGTACCGGCGCCGCACACCATGTTCGAGGGAATCGAGAAACTCCGCGCCGGCGAAGCGCTGCGCATCAGTTCCGACGGCCGGACTCACCGGTGGCGGTACTGGACTCCCCTCCCGCGCCCGGCCCGGGCCGGGGGTCGAGACCTGGACGAAGAGCTCGAGAGCCTGTTTCGAGCGAGTGTCAAGAAGCGACTGATGAGCGACGTCCCGGTGGGACTGCTGTTCTCCGGCGGCGTCGATTCCACGCTCAATTCCCTCGCGTTCCGCGAGCTCGTTGCACCCGCACCGGTGTCGAGCTACAACGTGGCGATGAGCGCACCGCGCTTCCCCGACGAGAGTGGCCTGGCGACTCAGGTTGCCGCGGCCCTGGGCCTGAACTACGTCCGGGTGGACCTGACCGAGGATCGTCTGCTCCAAGTCATCGGCGACGTGGCGTGGCATCTCGACGAGCCGCTCGCCGATCCGGTGACGGTGGCCCAGTGGTACGTGACGCGGCTGGCGCGGGAGTGCGGCATGACCGTGCTCCACGCCGGCGAGGGAGCCGACGAGCTGTTCTGCGGATACGACGTCACGCGCCGCTTCCTCCGCCATAACCGCTGGCTGTGGGAGCCGCTCGCCCGGCTGCCGCGTTTCGTGGGAGCGCTCGGCTACGCCACGCTCCGCGGCGTGCAGCACCCGCGCGCGATGAAGGTGGCCGACGTGCTGCGGCGGCGGGCCCTCGGGCAGCGCTTCTACATGGCGGAGGCCATCGGGTTCTACGAGCACGAGAAGCAGCGGCTCCTTACCCCCCGCTTTCTGCAGGACATGCAGGCCGCGGATTCGTTCTTTCAGGTGGAGCCCGTCTACCAGGAGCTCGCCGCCGGGGCGCCGGGTGCGACGTTCATCGAGCAAATCACGTACGTCGAGCTCACGACCCGTCTTCCCGAGCTGCTGCTGATGCGGACGGACAAGATGGGCATGGCAAACTCGATCGAGATCCGGGTCCCGTTCCTCGACAAGGCGCTGGTCGAGTTCGCTCTGGCGGCGCCACTCGCCTGGAAGCTGCGGGACGGCGTCTCGAAGGAGCCGCTCAAGCGCCTGGCGACCGACTGGACCAACCAGGACGGGGCCAAGGCCATGTATTACCGGCCGAAGAGCGGCTTCAGCGCTCCCATCCAGGACTGGTTCGCCGGCGCCCTCGGGCGGGATCTGCGCTCCCGCCTCGTCGCCGCGCGCGAGCGGTGGGAGCCCTTCGTCGACGTCGCCGCCGTCATCGAGGAATTGTCCGCAGGGCCCGCGACGCCGAACCGCAGCTATCAGCTGTGGACCCTCTACATGGCGCTCATCTGGCGGGAACGGTTCGGCGCGTGACGGTCGGAGGTCTGGATCGCTATGCCGCCGGGCTGCGCAAGGGCTGGCGCGTCGTGGCGTTCCGGGGGTGGCAGGAGGCGCGGCTGGCGCTGCTACGCGCCAGCGGGGCCTGGCCGCGTCTCGCGGGCCGGGCGGAGGCGGCGGCAGCGAGCGGCGCGGCCGCGTGGCTCACCGGAATCCGGGCGCACGGGTCGCTGGTTGCGCCGGATGGGTGGCGGCGGTTCCGGGCGTGGGCCGCGGAGCACCCGCAGTGGCGCGATCGTCTCGCGGAGCAAGTCAGCGGGCTCGAGGCGGGGCGGTTCGAGATCTTCGACGCGAGCGCGGCGTTCTCGCTCAGCGCGCTGCCCTGGGACTGCGACTGGCGCTTCGACCACCGCTGGGAGCCGCGCTACTTCCGCCGCTACCAGTTCAACGAGGACGGGAAGCCCACACCGTACGATGTGAAGTGGCCCTGGGAGCTGTCACGGCTCGGGGCACTCGTGCCGCTGACCCAGCACGCGGCGCTCGACTCGAGCGGGCGGTCAGGCCGGCTCGCCCGCGCGCTCTTGACGGACTGGGAGCGGCGCAACCCCATCGCATGGTCGGTCAATTGGGTACCCATGGAAGCCTCGGTGCGGGGCGTGACGCTCGCGCTTGGTGCGGAGCTCTTGGCTGCCGACCCGAGCACCAGCCCGGAGTTGATCGAGCCGTGGCTCCGGCTGGCGATCCAGCACGGTGAGTTCGTGGCTCGCACCGTGGAATGGACCGACGTCAACAACAATCACTACATGGCCAACGTCGTCGCCCTGGTGGTGCTCGGTGCGATGCTCGAGCCCGTGTATGGCCCGGCGCGAGAGTGGCGCCGCTTTGCAGAGCGCCGCCTGTGGCGTGAGATCCTGGTCGAGTTTCTCCCCGACGGGGTCAATTACGAGATGGCCACGGGCTATCACCGTCTGGTGACCGAGCTGTGCCTGCTGGCCATGCTGGCGGCGGACCGCGCCGGCCGCCCCGCTCCCGCCGCCGTGCGCCAGCGGCTCACCGACGCGGTGCACTACACCGCCGCCTATATGCGGCCGGACGGGTGGGCGCCCGCCGTCGGTGACAACGATAGCGCGCGCGTGCTCATGTTCGACCGCCGGCATACCCGCGACCATGGGGAGCTGCTGGCGCTCGGCGCCGCGATGTTGGGCGTCCCGACCGAGGGCGTGCTCCCGGAAAGCGCCGCACCCGTGTGGCTGCTCGGTGCCACGGACGCTCCGCCAGCGGCCCCGAGGGGAGAGCGGCTCCGCAGCTTTCCCGCCGGAGGGGTCTATATCGCGCGCCATCAGGGGAGCTTCCTGTTCGCCGATGTCGGTGGCGTGGGACTGCGTGGCCGGGGTGGCCACGGCCACAACGATACGCTGGGGTTCGAGCTGCACATCGCGGGGGAGGCCGTCTTCATCGATCCCGGGGTGCCGTGCTACAGCGGCGACCGCGCGCGCCACCGGGCCGCCCGCGCTACGTCAGCACACAACCTGCTGCGCATCGACGGGGAGGAGCAGGCTCCGATCTCGGACACCTGGCGGATCGGCAACGACGCCGCGCCCACGCTCGCGCGCTCCGGAACCGAGGGAGCCGAGATCGTGATCACGGGAGAGCACCGCGGCTACGCGCGACTGCCCGATCCCGTGACCCACCGGCGTACGTGGCGGTTCGATCCCGCGGTCGGCCGGCTCTCGGTGCAGGATGAGGTGGACTGCCGCGGGGCGCACCAGGCAGAGCGATTCCTGCACCTGGCGCCGGACACGCGCGTGGATCCGGCGCCGGCTGGCGCGATGCTGCACCTGTCGGGAGGGGGTGTGGTGCGATGTCGCTGGGACAGCGGCTCGGAGCTGTCGCGTGAGCGGGCGGTGGTGTCCGAGTCCTACGGGTCGGAGCGTCCGGCCGAGGTTCTGGTCCTGAGATCCGCCGTGGCCGGGCCGACCACATTCTCTCTCGTCGTGGAGCCAGCGTCGGCCAGCAGCGCGCCGTAGAGCTCCACCAGTCGAGTCGCCTGCTGCTCCCAGTTGTACGTCCGCTCCACCGCCTGGCGACCCCGGGAGCCGGCCGCCCACGCCGCCTCTCGGTTCTCGCATACCAGGTCGAGGGCGTCCGCCAGCTGCTGCGGGTCTGCGGTGTCGATCAGCCAGCCGCAGCGCTCCGTCTCGATCACGGGGGCGACCTCTACGGCAAAACGCGGGCCGATGGACGGAATTCCCGCCCGCATGTAGTCGTACAGCTTCATCGGGAAGGCGTACACGTGATTGAGGATACCCGGCTGATACAGCATCAGTCCGACGTCCGCTGCCGCGAGGTATTCGAACAGCTGGTCATAAGGGACGCGTTCTCGGATCTCGACTCGGTCGCGCACGCCCAGCCGCTCGGCCTCGGCCCACAGCGATCCCGCCCCACCCTCGACTTCCCCGAACGTGATGACCCGGAGCTCGCGGTGGGCCATCAGGGTGAGCGCCTCGAGCAGTTGCGGCCAGCCGCGGTCGCGCGACAGCTCCCCCACGTGCACCGCCACCGGACCACGCCCGAACTCCCGGCGGATCGCAGGGCTCACCTGGTCACGCGTCGGGGCGGGGACGGCGAGCGGCGCGTAATTAAAAATGAAGCTGGCCCGACCCGGGCGCGCCGGGAAATCCTGGGCAATGCTGCGCTTGGCAAAGATCAGGTAGTCGGTGACCGGTGTGAGCGTGCGGAACAGCAAGCGGATGACGGGCCCACCTACCCAGTCCATCCAGCGCGGGAAGCGCGCCTCCGCAAACCGGCTGGGATAGTGCTCGTGGACGTCGAAGATCACTCGCGTCCGCGGGCGCTCGAGCTTGAGAAGCAGCGCCACGAGCCACGATTCGATTTCGTTGCAGTGCAGCACCTGCGCGCGTTCGGCGCGCCCGCGCCACCACAATCGAACGAAGCGCCGCAGCCGCTGCCCCGGTCCCGGTGCGATGCGATACAGCGCGATCCGAACACCATGAACCTCTGCAGGTGCCACTCGCCCCCTGTCGGGGGACAGGTGCACGACATCGTAGCCGGCCTGAGCCAGCGCGCGGGCCTCCTTGTGAAGGACTCTGGTGTCGTCGAACCGGTGCGTGAAGGAGAGAAACACGATCCGGGGGGCGGCGGCCTCGGGCCGAGCGTCGGGCAACAGTCCCGGAAGGAGAAACCGCGTGACATCGCTCAGGCAGGGGGAAGGCCACAGCGTGGTGAGCACGATGGCGGCCGCGGCCAGCGTCAGCGTGAGGGCTCCCGCCGCCGTGGCAACCTGCAGCGCGAACGGCAGGTCGGCGGTCAGGCGAAATAGCACGCCATTCATCAGGAAGACGACGAGCGCGACGGTGATCACTCGGGGCCAGGCGAAATACCCGACTGGGCGGAGCAACGCGCGGACCGGGATGAGGCTCCCGATCCCGGCGGCGCCCAGCGCCAGCGGCACGGCGATCAGGACGCTCTGCACCGCGGGGAGGAACTGGCGCGCCAGGGCGTACGCGCCCAGCATGAGCGCGACGCTCGCGAGCATGATGTAGAGCATCCACGGTCTGCGCCACACCGCCTCGATGATCGGTTTGAGTCCCTGGAACAACGTGTACGGGACCAGGGCGACGAGCAGCCCCGACGCGAAGGTCTGGACGGTGCGCGCGAGATCGGTGGGGCCAAGCCACCACTCGAGGCCGGTGGAGAGCCAGGGATAGCCGGCGGCGCAGGCCACCAGGCCGAGTGCGACGCTCGCCCCGACGATGAAGTTGACTCCCCGAGCGAGTCCCGCCTCATCCCGGGAGCCCAGCAGCCGGGCGCCGGTGACCCCCCCCACGAGCGCCAACGGCTGCACGAACGCCGTCGCCAGGCGCAGCAGCGCAAACGCGAGAATGAGGGCGCCGGCCGGCGCGGGATCATTGCGCAGCAGCCACGGTCCGACCACGAGCAGCGACATCTCCAACAGCGGGGAGAGCGTACGCGGCGCGCCGTACACCACCGTCTCGCGCAGGTATCCCCCGAGCGGCGCGGTCGGCGCGGCGGGCGGATCGTGCCGCGCCAGCAGATAGATCGCGGCGAAAACCAGGCCGACCAGCGTCAGCGCCCCCGCCGCCTGTACCAACACCAGTCGGTCCGGCGTTGCTGCGGCTCGCGCGAGCCAGAGGGAGGCGAGGAGCCAGCCGCTCGCGTTGGCGATCTGCAGCAGGTTCATGACGACAAACCGGCGGACGGCCATCAGCGCGCTGAGCGCGAGGTTCGTGCTTGCCAGTGCGACCGCGAGCAGGGCGGTCGCGACCAGCAGGCCTCCCGCCCGCTCGACCTGAGTGCCGAACAAGAGGGGCGTCCACCAGCGTGCACCGGCGATCGACACGCCCAGGAATACCAGAGCGGCGCACGACCAAATCAGCAGCGACGCGGTGAGCCAGCGGCGCCGCTCCGGATCGGAGGAAGTGAGTGAGAGATAGCGCCGCACCGCATGCGGCGTCCCCACCTGCACCAGGTTGGCCAGGAGATCGGCGAGGCGCCGCGACAGCAGCATCAGCCCCAGCACGAGCGACGGCAGCAGGCGGGCGGCTTCCCGCAACGCCAGCATCATCGCCGCGACGCTCACGACCGACATGGCGAGATTGACGGCCAGGTCACGCCGCACGTGGGCCATGGATCGCTAGAGCCGCGGCATAGGAGAGTGTGGCAAGATAGCGGCGCTGACTGGCGGGGGCGAGCCGCACGGTCCAAATTGATTGCGGCTCTCTAGGTCGGAACGTCGTATGATGGACCAGGCGCTGCTCGTCGGTCTCGCGTTGCTGCCGGTCGCCGTTGGCGTCCTCGCGCGGCTCACCGAACGCAGCTGGGTTGCCCCCCCGACATTCTTCGCGCTGGTGTGGAGCGTCGTCGCTGTGCCGGCCGCGCTGGTGTTTGCGGGAGTGCCCGGCCTGACGGCCGCCTTGATCTGGATCTTCGTGGCGACGGCGACCGTGTGGCTGGGGGCGCTGGCGGCGCGCTACGCCGCCCCGTGGAACGCGGCGGCGCGGCCCGACCATGCCGCGGCACGACGCCAGCTGCCGGGACTGCGCGCGATCGTCCTGGTCGCGGCGTTGGCCGGTGTGGGCGAGGTCGTGCTGCTGTTCGCCCGGCAGGACTTCTCGCTCAGCGCCGCGCTCTCGTACGCGGTCGTCGCGCAGGTCACCGCGTTCAACCGCGCCGAGTACCTCTCGGGCGCGCTCGATCAGGGCCTGGCGGAGCGCCTCGCCTTCTTGTGCATGTATGCCGGGGCGCTATTCGGCGGGATGCTGTTCCGGCTGTCCCGGTCCCGGCTCGAAGCGATCCTGGCGCTCACCCCCCTGGTACTGCTCCTGGTGGTGTTCGGTCTGTACGGCTCGCGCATGGGCGCCCTGTACGGGGGCAGCTTCTGGATCGGAGCGTATCTCGCGACGACGATCCTGGTGGGGACGTGGCGAGACGTGCTCGGTTGGCGGTTCCTGCTCCGGGTCGGGCTGGTGGCCGGGGTGCTGGGGTTCAGCGTCCCGATGGCGACCCAGGTGTGGCGTTACTCGCTCGGCTGGCGCGGGCTCGACTGGCGCATGATGCTGGGCGACGGCGTCTCGTTCGTGGCCGCGTTCGGCCTGTGGTTCAAGAGTCACACGGCGCAGCTGTCCGACTTTCTGTGGGGCGGTCGCCTGCTGCGCAAGGTGGTGGCCCCGCTCGGACTGCACTATCCGATCGCGCTGGAAATCGACGTCGGCTTCACGTCGTCGAACGTGTTCACGGTGCTGCGCGACCTGATCGAGGACTTCGGGACCGTCGGTGCGCTGCTGTTTCTCTTCGGCTATGGATTCGTGGGGCGCGCGTTGTTCACCCAGGTCGCGGGGGGCCGGGTGGGGAGCGTGGGCGCGCTGACGCTGGTCTACGCCTTCGCGCTGACGAGCGTGGCCTTCAGCATCTTCTCCTATACGGTCACCGCGTTGGCGATGATCGGCTTCATCGTCTATTGTCTAGTCGCGCCCCGCGTGCTTCCCACTAAACCAGGATGAGTGCGTGAACGCCGAGCCCGGTCGAGAGCTGTCGCTGATCGAAATGGCCGTCGCGCTGTTGCGGCACGGTCGTACCCTGGTGCTGACGCCGCTGATCGTGGCGATCCTCGCGCTGGCCTTTCTCCTGGTGCGGGGCCCGCGGTTTGCGGCCGAGTCGGCATTCCGGCCCGAGGTCACTCAGGCGCCCACCGCGCGCTTCGCCGGCTTGGCCGCCCAGTTCGGGGTCAGCATGCCCGGCGTGGCCATCGGGGACCCGGTGAGGTTCTATGCGGAGATCGCCCAATCGCGGGACGTGCTCCGAGAGGTCGCGCTCACGCCGTATCGCTTCGCAGCGACCCCGCGCGGCGGCGATTCCGTCACCGGCAACCTGCTCGCCCTGCTCCGCATCGGGGGAAAGACGCGGGAGGATTCGCTGCGGCGTGTGCTCGACCGACTGGACGACCTGGTCGCTGTAACGATCAATCGCGACGCCGGGCTGGTCCACGTGCAGGTCGTGACGCGGTGGCCGGAGCTTTCCGTGCTGATCAACCGCCGGATTCTCGAGCTGATCAATACCGCCAATCTGGAGCGGCGGCAGACCCAGGCCGGGGCCGAACGCCGCTTCATCGAGACGCGGCTGGCGCAGGCGCAGGAGGAGCTGCAGACGGCAGAGCGCGACCAGGAACGTTTTCTGGAGCGGAACCATGAGTATCAGACCTCTCCCCAGCTGGTGTTCGAGTTCAACCGGCTGCAGCACCGGGTAGACCTGCGGCAGCAAGTGTATGTCACCCTGGCGCAGAGCTACGAGCAGGCCCGGATCGACGAAGTGCGCAATACGCCGCAACTCTCCATCATCGACCAGCCTGAGGGGTCGGCGCGGCCCGTGGGACATCTCGCGGCCGACACGGCGATGTGGCTGCTGGTCGGCGCCGTGCTGGGCGTCATGCTCGCCCTGGTGCGGGAGTTCGTGGCGCGCCAGCGCGCCCAGGATCCCGCCGGCTACGACGAGCTGCGCGACCTCGCCGCGCGCCCACTCCGTTCGGCGCGGCAGGCCAAGACGAGTCAGGTCTGATGTCCCGGGCCGCGGTGAACTCCGAGGTGCGCCGGTACTGGGAAGCGCAGCCCTGCGGCACCGGGCAGGCGGTCACGCAGGATGCCCGCGCGCACACGCCGGAGTGGTACGAGCGAGTCGAGGAGCACCGCTACCGCCTGGAGCCTTACATCCATGCGGTTGCGCAGTTTTCGCGCTACCACGGCAAGCGGGTGCTGGAGATCGGTGTCGGAGCGGGCACCGACCACGTGCAGTGGGCCAGGGCCGGGGCCGAGTGTTTCGGCGTGGATCTCACCGACGCGGCGATCGCGACTACGCGCGAGCACCTCGCGCTACACGGCCTGGACTCGACGTTGCAGCGCCTCGATGCCGAGACGTTGCCGTTCGGGGACGCCGGGTTCGACGCGGTCTATTCGTGGGGCGTCATCCATCACAGCGCGCATCCGGAAGCCATCGTCGCAGAGGCGCGCAGAGTGCTGCGTCCGGGCGGCGTGTTCATCGGGATGGTGTACGCCCGGCATTCCGTGGTCGCCCTGAAGGTCTGGCTCAAGAGCGCGTTGCTGCGAGGCCGTCCGTGGCGGACGTTCGCCGACGTGCTGCGGCACCACATGGAGAGCATCGGCACCAAGGGCTATACGCCAGCCGAGGTCGAGGCCCTGCTCTCAGGGTTTCGTCACGTCGAGTTGCTGCGCTGCATCACTCCCTATGACACCAAGCGGTTTCCCGCGCTGCTGAGTCAGTTTTTTCCCGATGCGTGGGGCTGGAACCTCTGCTTCCGGGCATACCGGTAACCCGCGCGGCGTCTCACGGGTGGTTCACCACCACCACGACGATCGTCGTCAGCGCCGCGACGACCTGGGCGATGGCAGCCAGGACCGTGGCCGCTTGGGAGTGCTCAGTCGTGTCTCGCGCCGGCACCACCACCGTGGCGCCCGGCTCGGGCGTCGGCTTGCTCGTTCCAAGGAAGAACGGCCGCTTGTGGACCGCGCGGACGTTGCCGTTGGGCTGCTGCACATACACCCGCCCCTTGTCGCCCGCGAACGCGACGCCACCCGCCGCGTTGAGGTAGTAGTCCAAGCCTTGGCCCTGTACGTAGGTCACGCTGCCCGGCGAGCTGACGGCGCCTTCGACCCGGACGGTCGGCACGTACGCGGGAATGTAGAGCGAGTCGCCGTCGGCCAGCACGATGTTGTCCTTGTGACGCCGATCCTTGAGCACGCGCGCCAGGTCGAGGCCGACGCGGCCGGCGTCTCCCTCCTTACGGAAGAACCGGATGCCGTTGAGGTAGGCCTGCCGCGTCGGTCCACCCGCCCGATCGAGCACGTCCACCAGGCGATCGTCTTTGGAGCGCAACGAGTAGGTACCGGGGAACCGGACCTCACCGCGCACCTGCACGTTGCGCTGCAGCTCGAACTCGGGTTGCTTCAGCACCAACACGTTGTCGTACGGCTGGAGTGCGACCTCGGGCGCCCCCGCCCCGGCGAACGCCGGACCCGCGGGGCCGATGTAGCGGCCGCTGCGGCTCCGCTCGAACAGGTAGGTCGAGTCGATCGGCGCGCGGATCGTGTCGGCGAGCTGGCCTTGTGCACGGTCCCCGGGCAGGCGGGCGATCTCGACGTCCTTCAGGTAGGCGCCGATGCTCGGGCCGCGGGCCAGCAGCATGAGGTCGCGCAGCGTCATGCCGTCCTGCCAGGGGTAGCGCCCCGGCTTGTTGACCATCCCGGAGATGCCGACATAGAGCACGCTGTCGAGCGGCGCGATGGAGTCCACCACGACCGAATCGCCGTTGTCGAGCGGCAGCGAGGGGATGCCGATGCCGTCCAGCTCATCGTCGTCGGCCGCAATCGTCCGCTCGAGCGGCGCCGGCTTGGGGGGCGTGGTCCGGGCTTGGCTGTGCGGTGGGACGACTGCGAGGGCGACATCCACCGCGGCGCGGGGCAGGGGCCCGGGCTTGCGCTCGGCGGGGGGCAGGATGCGGTGGATCGTCAGCCGGTCGAGCGCCGCGTTGGCGCGGAAGCCGCCCGCTGCGCGCAGCAGGTCCGGGAGCGTCTCGCCTTCTCTCAGCTCGTAGACCGCCGGGCGGAGCACGGCGCCCGTGACCTGGACGCGCCTGCCGTGCAGCGGCACGTACACGACGTCGCCCGTCTCGAGCCGCACGTTGCCGCGGGTGGTGCCGCGCAGCAAGTAGTCGTACAGGTCGAGCGTCGCGATCAGGCTGTCGAGCCGGCGGACCTCGATGTGCCGCATGTTGGCGCGCGCGGTCACGCCGCCGGCGGCGTACAGCGCCGTGAGCGCCCTGCCGAGGGCGCTGAGCTGATACGCGCCGGGCTGCTTGACCTCGCCGAGCACGGTGACCTGGTTGACGCGCACCCCCGCGACCGCGATGTCGAAGTGGGTCGTGGCGGTGGGGCCGCGGCCGAGCTTCGAGTACACCCGCCCGAGGCGCGCATACAGCACGTCGCGCAGCTGCCCGAGGGTGAGGTTCGAGACGAAGACCTGGCCCACCTGCGGGATGAGGACGAACCCTTCACGGGTGACGGGGAGCGTATAGGCGCGCTCGATGTCGCCGGTGAGGATGAGGACGAGCTGGTCGCCGGGGCCGAGCGTGTAATCCGGGGGAACGGGGCCGGAGAGCAGCGGCAGGAATTGGGTCGTGGTGCGACGGAACATCTCTACGCCGAACACGTAATTGCCGGTGGCCAGCGATTCGGCGCGCACCGAGTCGGCGCGCGTGTGGATGAATCCAGTGTCGACGCCCAGCATCGCTGTGGGGAGCCCCGTACCGAGGCCGAGCGCCTGGATGGCGGCGAGCGTCTGCGAGGTCGGCATCGGCGCGGCGAGCCCCGCCGGCCCTGCGCCGAAGTAGGCATCGAGCAGGTTGGCGGGATAGCCGTTGGCGGCGAGCTGGGTGCGGATTTGCTCAGCGGTGAGGCCGGATTGCTGCAGCCGCTGGCGCAACAACGCGGCGAGGTCGGGGTTTTGCTGCAGCAGCTGCAGTGCCTGCTGTGGGGTCGCGCCGGGCGGGCCGGCAACCTGGGCCCGAGCGTGCTGGGGCAACGCGGCAAGCGCCGCGGCCGCACCCGCTGCTATCAGAAAGCGCTTCATGCGTCCGAATCCCAAGGGCTCGAAGAGACCGACGCACCAAACTGCGCCCTAAATGACGAGGCGTCAAGGCGTTAAATGGCGCGACAGCTGAGCCGCGCTCCGAGCCACGCTGAACTCCTCGAGCACCCGGCTACGCCCTGCCTTCCCCATCTGCCGCCGCAGCGCGGGGTCGGAGAGCACGCGGTCGAGCGCTCTGGCGATGTCGCCCGCGTCAGTCGGGTCGACCAGAATGCCGGTCTCGCCGTCGCGTATCGCGTCGGGGGAGCCGCCGCTGCGGCCGCCGATGACGGGCTTGCCGCGGAGCGCGGCCTCGAAGTACACCATGCCGAGGCCTTCGACGTCCGTCCCCTCCTGCCGCGAGGGCATCACGAACACATCGCACGCTTGGTATAGGCTGTCGACCTCCGCCTGGGGCAGGCCGCCCAACATGCGCACCAGCCGCGTGAGGCCGAGGCTGGCGATCTGGTGTTCCAAGCTGGCGCGCTCCTCGCCCGCCCCGACGATCAGATAGACGACGTGGGGATGGCGGTCCACCAGCCCGGCCAGGGCGCGGAGCACTTGGTCGTGGCCTTTGTGCCGCACCAGGCGGGCGACGGTGAGCAGGACCAGCTTGCCATCGAGGCCGTAGCGCGCTCGGGTGCTCCGCACCTGATCCTCGGACACGAGCGGCACGCGCGCGAATCCGGGGTACAGAACCTGGACCACGTCGCCGTCGATGCCGAGCTCGTGCACCAGCCCTTTGGCGTACACGCTGTCCACGAGAATTCGGTCCGCCGCACGAAACACGGCACGCACGAGCGGGTCGTGCTTGCGCTCGAGCAGCTCGGCGCCGTAGGCCACGACGAGGTAGCGCGCGCCGAACAGGCGCTTCAGGACATAGCCCACCAGCCCTTCGTGGGTGCATTTCGTCAGTACCACCCAGTGGGGACGGTCGCGGAGATAGCAGACGACGCCCGCAGCGAGCAGCGCGAGGGTCTTGACGAGCCGCCGGTTTAACAGGGCCGGTGTGCGGGTGACCGTGACACCGGGAGGCCGCGTCCCCGCGCGGTCCGGGACGGAAGTCACCACGCGCACCTGCGCCCCGGTTTCGCGCAGCCCGGCGACGACCGCCTGCGTGTAGCTAGCGACGCCGCCCACGTGCGGCGGGTATTCGGCGGCGACCACCAGCACGCGCTGTCGGTCGCGGGCCATCAAGGACTCCGGGCTCGAGGACACCAACGCGCGAAACTGGCGCTTAAATGACGAGGCGTCAAGGCGTTAAATGGATGAACAGCTCCCCTATCGGTGGGACAGTCCCGCCGTAGCTTCAGCCGCATGAGCACGACCAGTCTCGAATCAGCCCATCTCGCTGCTCCGCCCGCCCTCCAAGTCGAGCAGGCAGCCATCCGGACGGTCGCCTATGCCGACGTGTTCGACTATCCGCTGCAGTTCCTTGAAGTCCATCGCTATCTCCACGGCACGGCTGCGACCACGGAGGCGACG
>WNGJ01022961.1_pt1 | contig 19342 bp, 18 predicted proteins | sample 5400611 | NCBI WGS metagenome assembly WNGJ01 (sample SAMN13153375, study PRJNA577476) | soil metagenome | isolation source: 40 cm soil or saprolite under Garry oak tree replicate 1 | place: USA:California | collected 2016-06-15 | reverse complement strand
AGCCAGGTTAGAGCCTCCTCCCGGGCTAAAGCCCGCGAGGAAAATTATTGATTGGGAGGGGTCGGCGGCGCGGCTGAAAGCCGCGCCCCTGCGAAGCAGGCCGCCCTTCTTGCAAGAATAAGCCAGGCCCCTACGCGCTCTTCGGCATGTTGGCCATGGTTTCTTCCATTCCTTTTTTCATCTCTTCCATGGACAGGTCAGCCTTATGGGTTCCGATCGACCATTTGTGGCCGAAGGGATCACGCAGCTTGCCGTAGCGATCACCCCAGAACATATCGGCGACTGGCATTTCAACCGTCGCTCCGGCTTTCACGGCGCGATCGAAGGCGGAGTCTACGTCTTCAATGTAAATATGAAGGCCCGTGCCGGAGCCGCCGGTGCTCTGTGGTGACAAAGATCCGAACTCGGGAAATTCGTCGGCGAGCATGATGATGGAATCGCCGATAACGAGTTCAGCGTGCATGACCTTGCCGTCCGGTCCCTTCATGGCGCCCTTTTCCTTGGCGCCGAAGGCCTGCTTGTAGAACTCAATGGCGCGAGCGGCGTCGCGCACAGTCATGTATGGTGTGATGGTGTGATAGCCCTTTGGAATGGCTTGAACAGACATGAAGACCTCCTCATTTCGAAAGTTTCGCGGCAGGAAGTTTACACCAAAAACAGGGTGCTTCGATAGTCAAAGGGCTGTTACAAAACGAAGGGTCGGAACTCAGCGAAACAAAACACTTCAGGTTGAGGATCGCCTCAGAAGAATCTGGTAACACCCTCTTCCATCACGACCACTCGGTCGCTAATTCCAGCTGCGCGCGCTTCTTTTTCCAGCAACTGCAGCGGCTCATCCATGGGCTCGTGCGACAAGCGGAACGTGCCGTAGTGCATGGGCACCATCCAGCGGGCGTTGAGATCAAGAAAGGCACGGGTAGCGTCCGCGGGGTTAGTGTGAACATTGCGGAACGCCGGTGGATTGTAGGCTCCAATCGGGAGCAGCGCGAGTTCAGGGGACAAGCGCCTGCCGATTTCGCGAAAGCCTGCAAAGTAAGCAGTGTCGCCAGCGTGGTAGACCGAGTGTTTGCCTGCTTTTAGAACAAAGCCACCATACCCCCGATGCGAATCTTTGAGGATGCGGGCTCCCCAGTGGCGCGAAGGCACATGAGTGATCGAGAGATTGCCCTGGCGGGAATTGTTCCACCAGTCCATCTCGATGATCTCCGAGAATCCCAGGTCCGAAACAAGATCCGAAACGTGGCTAGGAACGATAATGGCCGGCGCGGTCCCGCGCTCACGCAGCGTTTGGTGCACAATCGCCCGCAACGATGGGCGATGAAGGTGATCAAAGTGGGCGTGTGAGACCAGAACCAGATCGATCGGGGGTAAGTCACGAACCCGCAACCCAGGCCGGCGCAGACGCTTCAAGACAAAAAGCCAGCGCGCAAAGTTTGGATCGATCAGGACGCTGCGCCCGCCAATCTGAACAAAAAAACTGGCATGTCCGATGAAGGTGACGGCGAGTTCTCCATTTACCGCAAAGCGGGGATGGTGAGTCTCGCCCGAGAGCGGGGTCACCGCGGAATGACGCACCAAACGCCCAAACTGAGTAGCGCGCTTGCGCAGCGCCCGATTGCGAAGAGTTGACTTAATCATCCCAATGCTGCGCCGACTGGGCGCCTATAGTTTGATGTCAGCGGAGAAACCAAGCTCTATTTTAGTTCAGCAGGGCTCGCTGGAGTATGTCTGAAATCGGGTAACCGAATGGGCTAATTAAGAAAAATTTACCTCACTTGGGGTGCGATCTCAGAAAACCAAGCCGCCAGGCCCCCACAGACCCGTCCTTCCACTACTTTTGTACTCCAACCTTGATAGCCGTCGCGCCCACGGCACGCTCAGTTGGAATTAATGTTCAATCCGTCCACCTGCACAATCGAAGCAGGAGGAAGAATGCCTGTGGGGGAAAGTTGCCGGTCTCGCTTCGATTTTCGCCCGGCAGAGGCATCCGGATTGCTTGACCTTCTTACATCCGTCATATCTAATCCAAAATTGCTTCTAATGCACGAGAGAGGTTCCATATGCGAGTTGCTTTTCTAGGTTTGGGAATCATGGGGCATGCGATGGCCACGAATTTGGTCAAGGCCGGCAATGACGTCACAGTGTGGAACCGCACTCCGGGCAAACAGGTGGAGGGCGCGCGCAGCGCCGCGAATCCTCGAGATGCTGCGAATGGCGCAGAAGTACTGTGGATGTGCGTCTCCGATACTGACGCGGTTGAGAGCGTGCTCTTCGGTCGTGAAGGTGTGGAGTCTTCCCTCAGAGAAGGAATGATCGTTGCAGACTCAAGCACGATCTCCCCGGCAGCGACCGCTAAATTTGCGGAACGGGTGCAGGCCAAGGGAGTGTCTTACGTCGATGCTCCGATGACCGGCTCGAAAGTGGGAGCGCAGAATGGAACCCTTGTTTTTATCGTGGGCGGAGACGAAGCCAGCATTGAACGGCTCAAACCGCTTTTTGCTGCCATGGGAAAGAAAATCTTTCGCATGGGCGAGACCAGTAAAGGCCAGGCGACCAAGCTGGTTATGAATCTGCAAATCGCACTCATTTTTGAAGGATTCGCTGAGGCGCTCACCCTGGCCACGAAACTTGGCGTCGACGCCGAGAAGATGGTGGCGCTTATTGAAGCCACCATGGTGCGCTCAGGCGTGGTGGATTACAAGGCGCCTTTCGTGCTTCAGCGCGATTTCACACCGAACTTTCCATTGCGATTGATGCACAAGGATATTCGCCTCACTCTGGAAGCTGCGAAAGAAGCGCGCGTGAAACTCCCGGCACTCGAGACCGTGGAAGAAATCTACGAGATGGCCACCGAAGAGGGTTCCGGGGACCTCGATTACGCCGCAACTCTGACGCTGCTGGAAAAGTGGGCAGGAGTGCAAGTGAAACGAACCGCCGCATAGTCATCATACGACCAAGACGGATCTAGAGCAATTTCAGAAGAACTGGCTTCCGCTTTAGCTGCAAGCACATCCGGCCGTTTGCGCACGAGAGTCTTATTACTCTCGTAATGAAGCTTCGTTCCTCTATTACACAAGTATTACAAACCGCTGCGACTGGCCTTGATACTCTAACTTTATCAATCCAGACCACTGGGGACATCACTTGGATATGCAACTGGAAGACCTAGAAAAACGGCAAGCGGCCAACGGCGAAATTAATTGGGTGACCACGACTTTTATGTCCTTGTTTCACATTGGGGCGATCGCGGCGCTGTTTTTCTTTACCTGGAAGGCGCTGTTCGTCGCCATGTTCCTGTGGTGGGTGTCGGGCAGTTTGGGCATCGGAATGGCCTATCACCGCCTGCTGACGCACCGCGGCTACAAGACGCCGAAGTGGGTGGAATATTTCCTCACAGTTTGCGCCACCCTCGCTCTCGAAGGCGGACCGATTTTCTGGGTGGCTACGCACCGCATTCATCATCAGTTTTCCGATGTGGACGGCGACCCGCATTCGCCCATCGACGGTAAATGGTGGGCTCATATGGGCTGGATCCTTATGGGCAAATCCATGCACCATGACACGACCACGCTGGCCCGCTATGTCCCCGATCTGGCCAAAGATAAGTTTCATGTGTGGATCACGAAATATCATTACGTTCCCATGATTGTGCTGGGTGTAGCGCTGCTCGCTGTTGGCGGACTTCCGTTTCTGATGTGGGGCGTCTTCATGCGCACCGTCGTTGGCTTGCACGCGACCTGGCTGGTGAACTCAGCGACGCATAGCTGGGGTTCGCGACGCTTCGTGACCCGCGATCTCTCCACCAACAGCTGGTGGGTGGCGCTGCTCACGTTTGGCGAAGGCTGGCACAACAATCATCACGCCTATCCCACGGCTGCACAGCATGGCTTCACCTGGTACGAAGTGGATATCAACTGGTACGGCATCTGGGTGCTGAAGACGCTGGGCTTGGCTTGGGACATCAAACGCGTGAAATTGGCTGACGTAGAGCGCGGCCTGGTGCCGGCACCGAATGGACGCTTGATCTCCGCGGCACTGCGAGAAGCCTCGGCAGCAGGCGACTGAGTCGCCTGAGGCTAACTTGAATATCGGCATTCGATGACTGCCCCCGATCCGTTAATGATCGGGGGTTTTCCTTTGGGCGCTACCCCATCTCAGATAGACGCTGCTGCGGAAAGCGTTAAAATCAGCTTGGCCGATTGCCATGCGCATTACCAGCCGAAGTAAAGCGATCGCGTTCTTCGTCATTCTAGGCATATGCCTTTTCTTTGGGGTAATTTTTTTCCTCCTGATCATTGCGGGGATGATCGTCAACACCAGCTTCCTGGTGCACGAAATCCGCCGCAACGAGCAGCACGACAGCTTCATCAATGCGGTTACACACGAATTGAAAACGCCCGTGGCATCGATCCGGCTGCATCTGGAGACACTACAACGCCGCGAACTGGCGGAACCGCAACGTCAGGAGTTCTATCGGATCATGCTTCACGACACCGAGCGCCTGCTGGGCACAGTCGAGCAAGTGCTTCGCGCGGGCCAAGCCGGAGACAAGAAAGCGGGACGTGAAAAAAAGGAGATCGATTTCCGGCAACTGGTGCGCGATTGCATGGAACTGGCTCGCACGCGGCACCATCTGCAGCCGGACGCGCTGCGCTTTGAAGACTCCGGAATGAACGGAAGCGGAGCTAGCGTGCGGGGGAATGCAGAGGACTTGCGGACAGCCGTCTCCAATGTGCTGGACAACGCCATCAAGTATTCGGGCCAGCAAGTCGCTGTAAACGTGCGTCTGGCAGCCCCAGACGAGAAGCGGGTTGTGCTCAGCGTGCAGGATCACGGTATGGGGATTCCACCTGAAGATCTGAAATTTATCTTCAAACGTTTTTATCGCGTCTCGCAACGGTCGGTCGCGCATGTGAAGGGAACTGGTCTGGGGTTGTTCATCGTCCGGGCCATCGCGAAAAAACACGGCGGCAAGGTCTTCGCGGCAAGCGAAGGCGAGGGGCGGGGCACTACGGTGACCATCGAGCTACCGAGGAGAATGGCATGAGCCGCGTGCTCGTCGTGGAAGACGAAGCTCATTTGGCTGAGGGGCTTCGTTTTAACCTCGAAGCCGAAGGCTACTCCGCCGAAGTGGTGGGTGATGGCGAGGCGGCCACCGAGCGCCTGCTAGCGAAAAAAGAGGATTTCGACGCGGTCGTACTCGACATTATGCTTCCGGGCAAGGATGGATTCTGCGTGGTTTCCGAGTTGAGGGCTGCGCGGAACTATGTGCCGGTACTCATGTTGACGGCGCGAGGGCGTCCCGAGGACGTGCTGCAGGGGTTTGCTTCAGGCGCGGACGACTACCTGCCCAAGCCCTTCGACCTGTCGATCCTCTTGGCAAGGTTGCAAGGATTGATGCGGAGGAGCCAGTGGCAAAAGTCCGGGCCGGAGAGCAGAGCGAAAAAAACGCCGGGACAAACGGGTGCGAAGCTCGGTGCTTTTGATGATGCCGCCTCCGCGGATGAATTCGGAACATTTTCCTTTGACCGCAAGAGCATCGATTTCGGAACGCTGGAACTCCGCTCCGGCACAAATGTGATTCACCTGACAGTGATGGAGGCGGAGCTGCTGCGTCATCTTATCCGTAATGAGGGACGCATAGTCTCGCGGAAGTCGATTCTGGAGGACGTTTGGGGTCTGCACGAAGACACCGATACTCGCGCGATCGATAATTTCATCGTGCGGTTGCGGCGCTATATCGAAGAGGATCCTGCTGAGCCGCGCCATCTGCTTACAGTGCGCGGAGTGGGCTACCGCTTTCTGGCTAAGCCGGATAAGGCGTAAGGCAGCGGCTAAGTACGACAGAGTTCGGAAATCAGCGTCTCCCTGCGTTGCTCCGCGATGCGGTCCATTTTCTTCAAGACAGTAACGTAGGCGGTAACCGAGATCGCAGCTAGGGCCAGAAAAATCGCCGAAGCCATCCAGGAGCGTCCGTAGCTTCGCGCCACCAGGAAAGCGGTTACACCCAAGCTGACCACAACGATCTGAACCAGCAGACTCACGAGCACCGTCGTCTGGGAAGCGCGCTGCCGCCCGAAAGTGGAATAGTCCAATTTCTTCGGAGAATAGATCGAGAGCAAATTTCCTGCCGCGAGATTCACGGGAGCAGCAAACAACAGTCCGGCGAGTGTGGCCAGCGCGATGCCAGGCGCAGGGGGACCGTAAAGGTAAGTTACTGCCACCCATGCGAGGGCCATTTCAAGGACCAGGATTGTCGCGTGGGTAAGATTTTTTGCCAGAATAATTTGTGAGAACCGAACCGGAGATGCGTAGAAAAATTGTATGCCAGTGGCGTCGCCACCGAAATTGTTGTAAACGAGGTTTGTCAGTATCAATAGCGCATATCCTGCCGCAGCGGGGAAAGCCATGTTGGGTGCCCGCGCGAAGAAGCTCCCTTGGCGGCTCATCGGTCCCAGACGGAAGATCACTAGCATAAAGATGGGCATGATCAGAGTGAGCAGCATGGGGCCGCTGCGTGCAAGATACCGAATCTCTTTTTCAAAGACGGCAGCAACGGATGGTGGGAGTCCCGGCAGATTCCAGCCCGGGCGCAGCGGCTGGCGTTCGATTGAGGCAGATGGCGCGGCAACCTCGCTAAGGTTCTCGCCACGGTATTGCGCGCCAAGACGCACATGCAAAAAGTAACCAATTGTGGTTCCTAAGGCGCACAAGAGTAAGAAAGAGCTGAAGCTGACCATAAAATGGCTGCGCGCTGCCTGGGCGATAGCGTCAGCCGCCAAGCCTGAAGGGAACAGAGCCTGGGTTGTCCGCAGCAGCTCGATCCAGCGAGTCATCTCGGGCCGCGAGCGCCTGCCAAAGTGCTCCATCAGCGGCCCGATTAGCTGAAGGCTCAGCATTAGGAGAATGAAAAGCACACCGAGGATTTCTCGCGTTCGCCGCCGCGCCAGCCAGCGTTCCACCCAGGCGAAGACCATCTGCATGATCCCCAGGAAAATCCCCGCCAGCCACATGCTGCCGAGTGCGGGCGCTATGTCGAACGAGCCGTAAGCCAGCCGAACCAGAAAATATGAGCGATAACTCAGAGGGAAGCGAAGAAGATCGGAAGAATCAGGATTATTGGTGAAAGCCGTCGCCATCACCGGAAAGACTTGCCAAAAGAAGAACACAGGCCACAACAAAAGTGCGAGCAAATCAGGTTTGCCTGCGGAGAGGAAATAAAATGCTCCCGCGGCCATAGCGAAACACCCACCCAGACCGCCCAGCAGGAAGGCCAACGATACCAGTCCGCGCGACAGGAATTCCAGCTTGCCGCGCGTCGTGCGCAAGGAGTTGATGAACAGTCGCCAGCGCAGGTCCGCGATGGCTGCGAGTTGACCGCGCGCATGTACCGTGAGATTGAGTTCACTCATGCGCGGCCCTCAGGTAGAGATGTTGCAGCAGAGAACTTGTGCTCCTTCGTATGGGGCAGACGTTAACTCCAACAGCGTCTCAGGCGACCTTCTGTCCCACCCGGTTCATCCCAGCCACGACAGTTCCTGCTCCGACCGGGACGAACCGCCCACCGTGCGCAAGAAAATCTGTTCGAGCGTGAGCTTTTCGCCGGATGATGGCTGCGACCGGCCGTCCGACGGCTGCGCCTCCACGCCGGCGCGAAGTTCTTCCAGAGATCCCTGTGCCACCAGCCGTCCTTGATGAATGATGGCGACGTGGCTGCAAAGCCTCTCCACGATCTCAAGCACATGCGAGGTCAGAAAAATCGTGGCTCCGCGCGCGATCATACGCTGCAACATGGACTTCAAGGTCCCGGAGGCTATTGCGTCCACACCCTCGAAGGGCTCATCGAGAAACAGAACTTTCGGCCCGTGGATGACGGCCGCTGCCAGCGCCAGCTTCTTCTGCATGCCGTGGGAATAATCGGCGACCAGTTTTTTGGGCTGATCTGCGAGCTGCGTAAGGTCGAGCAATTCAGCGGTGCGCTTGGCAGCAGTCCCGCGCTCGAGGCCATACATGCGACCGGCAAAATTGAGGAATTCCGCTCCAGTCAGCCGTCCGAATAGCGCCATGCCTTCCGGGACAACTCCGATTTGCCGCTTCACTTCGACGGGGTTGTTCGCTAGATCCACTCCCAGAATCTCGATGCGGCCAGCGGTGGGAGCCAAGAGGCCGGTCAGCATCTTGATAGTGGTGGACTTGCCGGCGCCGTTGGGACCCAGGAATCCGAAAAACTGTCCCGGTGCGACGCGCAAGTTGACGTCGTCGACGGCAACCAGTTCTCCGAAGCGGCGAGTCAAGCCTTGGGTAGAGATGGTGGGGGCGGCGTCCATGAAACTTCTGAATCTAGCACAGGTGCAGATTCAGCGGCGCCTACCCTCTTGCTCTTTAGAGTCGCTGCTTCTTTCTTCTCGGGTACTTGGTCTAGAACAAATTCCACAGGAACTGGTTGTAAACCTCGTGATGGAACTGGACCTCTGCAGCCTTTACGACCGAACCCAAGAGACGTGGGCAGCGGTCGGCCGAGCCCTGCTTCAGATCGGCATAGCGGCCCTTCACGTCTTTGCCCAGCAGCTTTGTCGTCCACTCGGCATTGCGGAAGTCTTCGATCGCTGTGTAGATGTTGTCGGGTAGATAGCGCTCCGCTTGGCGGAGGTTCTTCATCTTCGCGGTGGTGCCTTCGAGTCCAGTCTTGAAGATCGAGAACATGACCAGGTACGGGTTAGCGTCTGGAGCGACCGCGCGCACTTCCGTACGCATGCTGCGCTCGTTGCCGATGGGGATGCGGATCATGGCCCCACGGTCCACGGCCGATGCCTTGAGCTGGTTCGGGGCCTCGAAGTGCGGATCGAGTCGGCGATAGGCGTTCACGCTGGAGTTAAATACCAGGCAAAGGTCATTGCCGTGGGTCAGAAGGCGGTCGAGGAACTCGTAGCCCAGCTTGCTGAGCTTTTCTTCGCCCTTGGGATCCCAGAACAAGTTCTTGCCGTTCTCACTGACAGAAACGTTAGTATGCATGCCGCTGCCGTTGACGCCCACCACCGGCTTGGGCAGGAAGCTGGCGGTCAGGCCCATGTTGCGGGCGACCTGGCGGCAGATCAGTTTGTAGAGCTGGATATGGTCGGCGGCGGCCACGACTTCCGCGTAGCCATAGTTGATTTCGAACTGTGAGGGAGCGACTTCGGGGTGGTCCTTCTCGTTCTGGAACCCCATCGACCGCTGTACTTCCGCCGTCGTATCGATAAACGTGCGCAGCGGATCGCCGGGCAGGGAATGATAATATCCGCCAGTGTTGACGTATTCGAACTTGCCGGTTTCGTGGTAGCGGCGCTCGGCGTCTGGCCCCTGGAACAGGAAGCCCTCGATTTCGTTGGCGGCGTTGAGCGTGTAGCCGTGCCGCTTGTGCAGCTCTGTGGCAAATAGTTTCAGCACGCTGCGAATGTCAGCGCTGTAGGGTCCGCCGTTCTTGTCAATGACTTCCCCGAACACAAGCACTTTGCCCGGGCCGAAGACGTCGGCCGGTCCCCAGTAAAAGGCGCTCCAGTCAATGCCCAGCCGCAAATCGCTCTCCCGCTGCGCCGTGAAGCCGCGAATCGAAGAGCCGTCGAAGGTGAGGTTGTCGTAACTCTTCAGCAGGAACTTCTTGTCATAGTCGAGCATGTGCAGGCGGCCCTCAAGATCGCTGAACATTACGGTCAAGGCCTTGATGCGCTTCTCGTCGGTCAGGTACTTGAGGCGCTCTTCCTGGACCTTGTGAGTTGCGACGCGGTTCCGGCGCTGCTCCTTCGCCTTCAGATTCAGTTCTTCGAGCTCGTCATACGAGAGTGCCAGAAAATTGCGTAGTTCGTTGGACATGAATCTCCTTCGTCTCCGACTGTGTTGTCAATACTCTTCATGTGCTGGCTAAATCCAGACTTATGGGGAACATTAATGGCTGGTTGCAACGTTTCAGAATATCGCGAGCTTGCGGACTGTGCCAATCGAAAAAGCTGATGAGGTGGATAAAAGGGTTTTATTCGGGCTGAGCTCTGAAACTGCGAGGAGTGTCGGAGAACATCCCCTCAGTAGCGCCATACGATCACTGTGGATGAGCTTTCGCTTCCGCAGCCAGTTCGCGCATTGCAGTGAGGAAATTGGCGGCGGCTTGTGGGTCAGACAGCGAATCGAGCGCCACTGTGGCAGAAAATTGCGGGGACTCCGGTCGGAAACGCACTTGTAACACGTTCTGCTGCCTGGCCGCCATGAGTGCATTCAGTTCCGGCGCGGGATCTTGCTTCCAGTGCGTGCGGGTGGTCAGAATGATGGGACCAGGTTCGCATACGTCCCATTCGCGTTGATCTCGTCCCGGTGAAGAGCCGCGGCTACGGGCGCACCAGCGGTGCCGGAACACCTCCAGATGAAAGTCGGGAGTGCGATCGAGATCTGCCTCAAAGGTGAGCGTTTCCTTTTGGTGACGGCAGCAGCTCACCAGCCATTGCACCGGCAAAGCCCGCGGCTGAAACTTCATGGTGACGCGCGCATTCTCGAAACAGCGCGAGGGAAAGCGGAACCGTGCATGCAGGTGCGCGCTGCCCAGCCAACGCCATTCAACGATGCGTCCCTTGCCCGCGCAGGCGGATTGAACCCAATGCAACGCCACCGCACCCTTCCGACGGTTGTAGGCTAAAAACACAAAATACCAAAGCGCCAAGACAGCGCCTGCGCAGGCAGCATCGATCAGGAGTAGTTGGAGCAAGCCGTTTTCTCTGATGCTCATGGTACGTCTGAGGTTGCGAGGATGCAAGAGAGGCCGACTCAATCGCCTTTAGTCAGAAGCGGGATCTGGCTGTGGAAAAACCGGCTCATTGTCCCTGGGCGGTCTCAGAAAGCCGGCCCCTTCTCCTGGGTTTGGTCGCAACCGATTGATGGGCCGTGATTTGAGGAACTGCGGCCAAGGCACACCGCTGGGCGCAGTCGTCAATAAGCCGGAGGTGGTCTGAGGTTTGAGGACTTGGGTCCAGTCTAGAGTGTTATCGGGCGACGGCGGGTGCAAACTTGGACTATTAACGAGGTCAAACAACTCGCTCATGTCGCGAGATGGATCCTGCCAGTAGGCATCACGCGCGGTTAGCACCGGCACATTAAATGTCTTCTCAAATGAACGCCAGAATCGCGGGCGAGATCAGAATCACGGGTACGCGGAAGCCGGTCAGATCGAACGTTCCGCCCAATTTCCCCACGGTGCAGTAGCCCGCGGAGCCATTGTTCGGGTCGGGACACGCGCCCGGCGCGATCGAATCAGGCACCGGGACCATGAATGGCGGCACATGATCGTACAAGCCGCCTCCTTCGTCGTAGCTCAGAATGAAAACTGAGTCCTGCCAGGCATCGCTGTTCATGAGCGCCGCGATGATCGACTGCACATACGCAGCGCCGCTCTGGATGTTGTTGTCGGGATGCTCATCCCAAGCCGCTGCCGCCGGATGCACTGTCAATGAACACTACCTGCGGAATCGATTTGTCGGGATCGCAGGGATTGCCGCTGTACTTGCCCCCGAGTCTGGGGAGAAGGTCGCTGTCCGGAAAGGTCTTGGGCTTGACGGCGGGATCCTGAAAGTCAGCGAAGTTGGCCAGGAAAATTCCATCATGATAGTAGTAGAGCCAGCTCACGTTGGCCGTATTCATCGCGCGGAAGATGGTCTTCGCAGTGTACTTGGGATGGTTGGAATCGAGGTCGGGATATTCGTGGCCGAACGATGTCCCCGCCATGAGGTACATGCGGTTCGGCACCCTAATTGGCCAGGATGGGCGAGTGCCATCAGTCACTGGTGGCAAAGAAAGTGGCCAAGTCGTAGTAGTAGTACGGCAGGTCTGTTGAATCGTAGTAGCCCATGGCACGAGTGCCGTTGGCATCGAATTGTTGCGGCACGGAACCGGTCGTACTGAGAAAGCCGCTCATCCCGAAAGAACTGTGGTTGAACGTGGTCGTGGCCCTGGCCGGGTCGCCGCCTTGGAGCGTCGTATCGTGATGGCTCTCATCCCAAGCTGGAGATCGATTCTCGGTGCACTCCGTTTTTTCATGAAACGGTGTGACCGTCGCTCCGGTATGGGAATTCGTGAGGGTCGCGTTAGCATTGAAGCTGTCCACTGTTTGGTTGTCGGTGATGTTGAATTGTGCAAGCCGGCCTGTCCGATACGCTCCCAGTTGCCCAAAGTACATGTCGAACGAGCGTTCTCCTGAAGCATGAAGAAGATGTGCTTGATGACGCCGGAATTCGCGGCACCGACGGTAACGGTTGCAGATGCGGTTAGTGCACTGCCATCTGCAGCCGTGGCAGTGGCCGTATAAGTAGTGGTTGTCGAAGGGGTCACAGTCGCGCTGCTTTGAGGCAGCGTGCAGGAACTGCACACGGCATTGTCGAGAGAAAGCGCGGTCGCTGCACACCCGTAACCTGCCAGCTCACCGCCGTTCCTGCGACAACCGTGCTGGGGGACGCGCTCAGGGTCAGGGTGAAGGGAACGGTCACGGTGGTGCTCTGGGGCGCCGCAGCGCCTCCCGGGCCCGATGCGTTGATCGTGAACGTGGTGGTCGACTTCACCGGAACGATCGAGGATCCGGAAGTGGGCAGCGAGCCGGTGTCATCGGTTTGGGGTACCGGGGGGCGTAATCGTTACCGATGTGGCGTTGGTGGTGGTCCAGGTGATTGTTGTGGTTTGGCCGCCGTTTACGGCCGTAGGACTCGCCGTAAATGCTATGATCTGCGGCTGAACTGGCTGCACTACTTGTACAACGGCGGTTTGCGGCGAACTGCTGCTGTTATCAGATCCGGTAGCGACTGCCGTGTACGTGGTTGTCTGCGTAGGTTTATCGGCTTGCGTGCCGGCAGCCAGAGGGCTGCTGATCACGGTGCGCGCCGCCAAACCCGTAGAGGCCGTGACTCCAACTCAGCGTGACACTCTGTCCATTCGTAATTGTCTTCGTGTTTGCGGAAAATTAGGGTCGGCGGGCCTGAATTGTTGTGCGAGGGACTGCCGCCAGCACCCCTGCATGCGCAAAGGCCCAAAAGCACAAATGAGGCCTCCGAAACCGATCCTGCAGCGGAAAAATTTTTCGTTCATCCTACCCCGTCCCTGTTTCGCGTCCGGGGTTCAGACGCCGTGCTGGTGGCCAGAGTTGCTACCGGGAAACCCTGAGGCCACAAGCCTGCCGGGCCTACAATGACAACGTGAGTGCCACCGTTCGCGACTTCCAGCCTGAAGACTTTGACACGCTCTGGCGCATTGATCAGGAGTGTTTTCCGCCGGGAATTTCCTACTCGCAGATGGAGCTACGGTTCTACATGCGTCGCAGCGGTTCTTTTACATTGATTGCCAGCGATGGAAGCGCGTTGACTGACGGAAGAGATTCCACGGGAATCGCTAGAGCTTCTGTGCTCGGCCATCTATCCGGAGACGTTGCCAGGGCAACGATTCGCGGTTTCATTGTTGCTGAAGGTGGCAGACGAGGCGTCGGACACATCATCACCATCGACGTGGTGGCTGCTGCCCGGCGCTGCGGCGTGGGATCGCTGCTGCTGCGGGCCGCCGAAGATCGCCTGCGCGCTGCTGGATCATTCGCGGTTGCGCTCGAGACTGCTGTAGACAATGTCTCAGCCCTTCGGTTCTACAAGCGGCACGGCTACGACGTGATCCAGACTTTGCCTCGTTATTATTCCGATGGGATGGATGCTCTGGTATCTGGTACTTCAGAAAGAGCTGGTGGCCAAACCGCTTATCGGCGCTCACCGCGAATCCAGTGGCTAAAGCCTTTGGGAACCGCAGGTCGGCTGGCGTCGGCGGCTGCTTACTGCTGCCAGCAGGCTGCTCACTGCTTACGCTCCATCATGCGGTATACCCCGTACCAGGTACCGGTGACGATACAGAGCGATACGGTGGCCATGACAATGTGCATCGCAGACAAGTAGCCGGCGTATCCGGCTGCACCGATAATCGCGAATGTAGTGCGGCCAGCTTCCCACGCCTTACGTTTATCGAGACCGCGCACAAAGTTGCGAAAGCTCAGTAGACGGAAAATGATCTGGCGCATGGACACCTCTCCCGTGTGTCATCATAATCCGCAGAACCATCTGAGGAAATAGGCTCTCCAGTTGGATCTCCTGGCTTTCTCAGGTATCTTGCCGTTCACATGAAAGTTGCCATCCAGGGAGAACTCGGTTCTTTCAGCCACGAGGCGGCGCGACGCATGCTGCCGCAATGCACGGTAATTCCTTGTGCTCGTTCACTCGAGGTATTCGACAGGGTGGAGCGTGGGAGGGCTGCCGCCGCAGTCATTCCGATCGAAAATACGCTGGCAGGCACTGTCGCTGAGCACGCGGATCTTCTGGTGGCACGCGAGGTCTTTGTGCAGGGCGAATTTCTGCTTCGCATCGTGCACAACGTTATCGCAACGCCGGGAGTAAAGCTTAAATCCGTGCGCCGCGTACTGTCCCACCCTATGGCCCTTGATCAGTGCCGTGATTTTTTCCGGCGCCATCCACGAATCGAGCCAGTGCCTTTCTATGACACGGCTGGCAGCGTGAAGCACGTGCTTGCCAGCAGGCTGAAAGACGCCGCAGGAATTGCCGGGCGCCAGGCTGCCCGCGAATATGGCGGAAAGATTTTGCTGGCCGGCATTGAGGACGACAAGCGCAACTACACCCGGTTTTTTTTGCTGCGCAAAGGAAAACCCCAGCCAGACAACCTTGTTCTAAACAAGCGGAGGAAAAGTCCACTCTCAGGGAATGCGTCGAGCACCGGTACGCACTCCCGCCTCATGCTGCCCGGCGCTGACAAGACTTCCATCGCTTTTAAAGTAAAAAACGTACCCGGCGCTCTGTTCAAGGCACTGAGCGTTTTCGCATTGCGCGATATCAGCCTTAGCAAGATCGAGTCGCGGCCTATGCGCGGCCGGCCATGGGAGTACGTCTTTTACGTGGACTTTTTGCGTGGAGACGATGAGCCCGCACGGAATGCCCTGCACCATCTTGGCGAGGTCGCCGATTTTGTGAAGGTACTGGGAATTTATCCCGCTGCGTGAACCTTTGGATTGAGTTTTTCACGAAGCGGTACAGAAAAATCGGCAGCCCAAGTCCCGGCTTTGCCATCCAAAGCTTGCGGAAGGACTCAGTAAGGCTCACACTACCGGGCAGCTCGCTTCAGCGCGGCGTTTTCGAGAGCTTAAATTCCTCTCATTGACCGATGACAGGATTGGAAATGAGGTCGGGCTCAGCGATTTGGCGCCGCTTGTGCGCCGTTAACTGGCGCGGCGGTTGCGGCAAACTGATCGCCACGAGCGAGCCTGTAATTTTACGGCCGATTCAGGTTGGCATGCGGAGTGCCGACGGTTCACAGTCAAACTCCGGTTCGCGCCCATCGCGGTTGGAACTGATGCCGGAGTACCTTCGGCATATGCAAACGCGGACGCGAGATCGTTAGAATCCAATTACGTTGACTTAATCGACCGGGAGCCTGCATCCTTCCTGGGAAGCGAGTCATCTAAGGTTGAGTGAGTTACACTCAAGGAGCATCATGAGCCAGCACCCCGTAGCAGAGCGCCCCCCTAAGCTCAACGAAACGCAGGAACAACAGCCTCTCCCGGTGCTGCCGGTGCGCGATACGGTTCTGTTCCCCCACGCAGTTTTACCCTTGACGGTAGGGCGGGAAAGTTCGGTCCAGTTGATTAACTCACTGGGGGAAGACAAAACCATCGTTGTCGTGGCGCAACGCGAAGCGCGCGTGGATTCGCCCCAGCCCAGCGATCTCTATTCGTTTGGGACCTCGGCCATCGTTCACAAAGTGGTCAAGATGCCCAACCAGAGCCTCTTTGTCTTTGCCGAAGGCTTGGAACGCGTGCAACTGACCGAGTTTACGCAACTGACCCCTTTTATGCGCGCGCGGGTCTCGCCTGTGCCCGAGACGGCGCCGTCGCCCAGTTCTGAAATAGAAGCCCTCCAGCGTAACGTGCTTACGTTGTTCCAGCAGATCGTTGCGGGATCCCCTACGCTGTCAGACGAACTCTCTACCGTGGCCATGAATATTGATGAGCCTGGTCGTTTGGTGGATTTCGTTGCCTCGTCTTTGCCGTCACTTTCGACCTCGGACAAACAGGACACGCTCGAGACCATTGATGTCCGGGTGCGCCTCGAAAAGATCAATCAGCATCTGGCCAAAGAACTTGAGGTCCAGCAGCTTCGCAACAAGATCCAGACCGAAGTGCAGGACCGTGTACAGCAGACTCAGCGCGAATACTACCTGCGCGAGCAGATGAAGGCGATCCAGAAAGAATTGGGCGAGCAGGACGAAGGCCAGCGCGATGTCGAAGACTTAAGGAAAAAGATCGAAGAAGCTGGCATGCCCGATGAAGTGAAGAAAGAAGCGCTCAAAGAGCTGGGCCGTCTCTCGCGCATGTCTCCCATGGCCGCTGATTATTCACTCACCCGCAATTACATCGAGTGGCTGGCTGTGCTGCCATGGTCCAAGACCTCCGGCGCAGAGGTGGACATCCCCAAGGCCAAGGAAGTTCTCGACACCGATCATTATGATCTCGAGAAAGTCAAAGACCGCATCCTTGACTATCTCTCGGTGCGACGCTTGAAACCTAATATGAAGGGCCCGATCCTGTGCTTCGTCGGACCTCCGGGCGTCGGCAAGACTTCGCTGGGCAAGTCCATTGCGCGCGCTCTGGGCCGGAAGTTCGTCCGACTGTCCCTCGGCGGCGTGCATGACGAGGCAGAAATCCGAGGCCATCGCCGCACTTATATCGGCGCGTTGCCGGGACAAATTATTCAGGGCATTCGCCGTGCAGAGACCAAAGATCCTGTTTTCATGCTCGACGAAATCGACAAGGTCGGGCGAGACTTCCGCGGCGACCCCGCCTCCGCGCTGTTGGAGGCTCTGGATCCCGAGCAGAATTCCAGCTTCCGCGACAATTACCTGGATGTGACCTTTGATCTCTCGAAAGTGCTGTTCATTACGACGGCCAACATGCTCGATCCCATCGCGGAGCCGCTGCGCGATCGCATGGAGATCATCGAGCTTCAGGGTTATACGGAAGAAGAAAAAGTCCACATCGCGTTTCAGTATTTGATTCCGCGACAAGTCGAGGAAAACGGCATTACCGCGGAGCAGATCGAATTCCCCGAGGAGTCGGTTCGCTATGTCATTCGCCACTACACGCGCGAAGCCGGTGTCCGCAGTCTCGAACGCACCATTGGCACCATCTGCCGCAAACAGGCGCGGCGGCTGGCCGAAGGTAAGAGTCAGAAACTCATCGTCTCGAAGGAAATTGTGCAGGAGTTTCTGGGTGGGATTAAGATCCGCGTCGAAGGCGAGATCGCCGAGCGCACAGAACGCCCCGGAGTTGCTGTGGGCCTGGCCTGGACGCCCGCCGGCGGTGATGTGCTCTTCGTCGAAGCCAATGCCATGAAAGGCAAGGGCGGATTCACCATGACGGGACAGATCGGCCAGGTGATGCAGGAGTCCATGCAGGCTGCGCTGACCTGGGTTCGTTCCAACGCCGCCCAACTCGGCATTGCTGAAGACTTTTTCGCCAACCATGACATCCATATGCACGTGCCCGCGGGGGCCATCCCTAAGGACGGTCCGTCGGCTGGCGTGACCATGGCCACGACCTTGGTTTCTTTATTGTCCGGGCGACGCATTCAGCCTCTCACGGCGATGACCGGGGAGATCACACTCAGCGGTAACGTGCTGCCCGTTGGTGGGATTAAAGAAAAAGTGTTGGCCGCCAAGCGTGCCGGCGTTACCGACGTCATTCTGCCTGCAGAAAACAAGATGAACGTTGAGGAAGACCTTACCCCTGAGCAGCTGGAAAACCTCAACATTCATTACGTCAAAACCATTGATGAAGCTTTGCACGTTTCTCTGCCCGCAGTGGCGGAGGGGGCGGCCGCGAAGATCCTGTCTACGCCGCCGAAAGATTCCAAGCAGGACTACGAACCCACGCTGCCCGTACAAGAGCCCGAGAGAGTGCTCACCTCGCGACTCGGTCATTAAACGTGAACGAGATTCGTGAGAAGAGCAATGGTTGCCAGTCCTCCCACAAGGACTGGCAATTTTGTTTTGTTCGGATCCCCGCAGCGCGCGTGGAAGTCACGATAGACTGGCAATAGCAATATCCCCATGCGCGTGCGTGTTCTCTTTTTCGGCATGTTGAAGGACCTGGTTGGCAAAGCCAGCGACACGCTTGATCTCGATCAAGGCGCATCGGTCGCCGATTTACTCGCGCATTACGAGGCGCAGATTCCGCGGCTTCAGGAATCGCTGCCTTCGCTGGCGCTGGCGGTGAATCAAGAATATGCCAGTGCAGAGACGAAGCTGAGGTCGAACGATGAGGTGGCGATCTTGCCGCCGGTAAGCGGAGGCAAAGACGGCAGCCGCATTGCGTCCGGCGGAGGGAATCGGCGCGAAACGGCGCACTGCGCCATCGTGCGCGGGCCTATCCAAACTCAGGAAGTGCTAGCCGGCATCAAGCGCGGCGAGGACGGCGCCGCCGTGGTCTTTGAAGGTGTTGTGCGCAACCAGACCCGCGGACGCAAGACGCTCTATCTCGATTACGAGGCCTATGAAGAGATGGCGCTCAAGCAGATGGAATCTTTGGCCGGGCAGGCCCTGAGTCAGTTTCAAATTCGCGATGTCGCCCTCGTGCACCGTCTCGGACGCCTCGAAATTGGCGAAACCAGTGTGCTTATCGTGGTCGCATCCGCCCATCGTGCGGCTGCGTTCGACGCTTGCCGCTGGCTGATTGACACTCTCAAGCGCACCGTCCCCATCTGGAAGAAGGAATATTTTGAGGACGGCGCGGTGTGGGCTGACGGCGAGCCTTTCCCCGATGAAATTCAGCGGGGCTCAGGCAGCCATCCCGCCAGCCGCGCATCTAAGTGAGCAGTTTTTTGGCGGCTTCACTGCGGGCTTGCCTCGCGGTCTGAGTATTTCGGGGTTTCCGCAAAAACGTACTGCAAGATTGTGCAGAAAAAGCCGCGCCCAATTCCGCAAAATAAACTTCATGGTTCGATGAGAAAATCCGCCACTGTGGCTCTGGTGCTGCTGGTCTACGCCGCGGCGCGCGCACAGCAAAAGCCATCCGGACAGCAGCAGCCGGGAAATTCGCAGCAACAATCTGAACCAGCAACTACCCTTAAAGTCGATGTCAAGCTAGTGAATGTATTCGTCACCGTGACGGACGCTCGCGGTTCCCCGGTGGCCGGCCTGAAGAAAGAGAATTTCTCTGTCCAGGAAGATGGCCATGAGCAGAAGATCGCGATCTTTGATAAGGAGTCCGCCCTGCCCCTGTCCATCGCGCTCGCGGTCG
>WNGJ01004273.1_pt1 | contig 19342 bp, 13 predicted proteins | sample 5400611 | NCBI WGS metagenome assembly WNGJ01 (sample SAMN13153375, study PRJNA577476) | soil metagenome | isolation source: 40 cm soil or saprolite under Garry oak tree replicate 1 | place: USA:California | collected 2016-06-15 | reverse complement strand
CGGCACTGATGTGGTGATCGACCTCATCGGGTATCGTCGCCATGGCCACAGCGAAGTGGACGATCCCACCATCACGCAGCCGCTGCTCTACGAAAAGATCAAAAAACATCCGCCCTTGTGGGAAATTTACGCTGATGACATCGGCGCAACCGACGCCCAAACCCAAGCCGCCGCAGTCAAAGCCGAGTTCGAGGCCGCCCAGAAAAAAGCCGGCTCTCTCAAGAAGAAACCGACCATGCGCGACCTGCCCAAGTATTGGGACCAATATTATGGCGGCCGCTACAAGCCGGAATTTGAAGTGGAGACTGGAATCTCTCTCGAAGAGCTGGCGAAGGTCACTACATCGCTGACGTCTTATCCGGAAGGTTTCCACATTCACCCTAAAGTGAAGAAATTGCTCGACCAACGCGCCGAGATGGGTACCGGCAAGCGCCCGGTCGACTATGGGATGGCGGAAGCTCTGGCCTTCGCCAGCCTGGCAAAGCAAGGCGTGCCAGTTCGTCTTTCCGGACAAGACTCGCGCCGCGGTACCTTCAACCAGCGCCACTCCGTGCTCACCGACATAGAAAACGAATATGAATATGTTCCGCTGGAGAACATCGCGCCCGGTCAGGCGCGCTGCGAAGTCCACAATTCGACGCTATCAGAAGCCGGTGTGCTCGGCTTTGAATACGGATATAGCCGCGACTATCCCGAAGCCTTGGTGCTCTGGGAGGCGCAGTTCGGCGACTTCGCCAATGTCGCGCAAGCCATCATCGATCAGTTCATCTCCGCCGGAGAGGCCAAGTGGAACCTGCTCTCCGGCCTCATTCTGCTTTTGCCCCACGGCTACGAGGGCCAGGGACCGGAACATTCCAGCGCCCGCATCGAGCGCTTTCTCCAACTCGCCGCGAAGGACAACATTCAGATCTGCCAGCCGTCAAACGCCGCCCAATATTTCCACCTGCTGCGGCGGCAAGCGTTACGCCACTGGCGCAAGCCGCTGATCGTGTTCACGCCCAAGAGCATGCTGCGGCACCCCGACGCATCATCGCCGATCGAAGATTTCACTCATTCAAATTTCCTCAACGTGCTGCCCGACACCGAAGTCGGCGAAGCCGAGCGGATTCTCGTTGGCAGCGGCAAGATCGTTCACGAATTGCGGGCGCAAAGAAAGAAGAGAAAAGATTCATCCACCGCCATCGTTGCCCTTGAACAGATGTATCCGTTTCCGGAGAAGCAACTGACAGAAGAGTTCGCCCGCCACGGCCCCGGAACTGACATCGTCTGGGTCCAGGAGGAGCCCGCCAACATGGGAGCCCTCTTCAACATGCTTCCGCGGCTGCGGCGCATCGCCGGCGAAGGCCACGTTCTGTCGGTGAAGCGCTCAGCAAGTGCGAGCCCCTCCACCGGCAGTGCCAAAGCCCACGAGGTCGAGCAGAAAACGCTCCTAACTCTAGCCTTCACGACGAAAGCTTAACTAAGAACGAGGGGGATCGCCAACCACGTACGGACAGCTGGGCGGTCCGGCCAGCGAAGCGAAGGCCCGATGTGGCGCGGCCCCCCCCGTCCACAAAGCCTTCGATGGGGCAACTACACAAAACGCAACAAAGCGGTCCGACAAGATCGCAGCGAGTTTGCTTTCGGGTGGGGCTTTCCACGCTGCGAATTATGCTTCCTTGTCAATATTTATGTGGGCTTTAGCCCCTGGGCGTTCCGTCACTGCACCTGCGCGAAGATGTTACCCTAACCCTTCTTCGCCTCCATGCTCCGCCGCCCCCAACCTCTCCGCATCGCCATCGACACCGGCGGCACCTTCACCGACTGCGTCTGGGCCGAGCACGGCCATATTCGCATGCTGAAAGTCTTCTCCACCCCCGCCGATCCCTCGCAGGCCATAGTTGAGGCCTTACAAAAAATCACCCACGAAGGCGCACTAGTCCTCTTGCACGGCACCACCGTAGGCACCAACACTCTGCTCGAGCGCAAAGGAGCACGCACTGCTCTCGTCACGACCGCCGGTTTCGAAGACGCCATCGAGATTGGCCGCCAAAATCGCCCCAAGCTCTACGACTTCTTTTTCGATCGCCTCGAGCCGCTGGTCCCCAGAGATCTCCGTTTCGGCATCAACGAACGCACCGCCAGCGATGGCGAAATTCTCACAACGCCAGCCAAAGAAGACCTACGCTCGCTGTATTTCCAGGCCGCTGCCCAAAAACCGCAATCCATCGCCATTTCGCTGCTCTTCTCTTTCGCAAATCCGAAAAACGAACGAACCGTCGCCGAAGCCCTAACCTCGCTCGAAGTCCCGCTCTCCATCTCCCACCAAATCCTCCCCGAATTTCGCGAGTACGAACGAACCTCAACGGTGGTAATCAACGCCTACCTGCAGCCGGTAATGCAGAATTACTTGGAAAACCTGGAAACCCGCGCCCGTAGAGACGCTGCTCGCAACGTCTCTTCCTCCCGGAGCCCCGGACCCCGAAGCCCCCGCATCTTCGTCATGCAGTCGAGCGGCGGCATCACCGCCCTGGCCTCCGCAGCCCGCGAACCTGTCCGCACCGTGCTCTCCGGCCCCGCCGGAGGAGTAGTCGCCGCCGCCGCAACCTCCCGTCTCTCCGGCTTCGCGCGCATCATCGCCTTCGATATGGGAGGCACTTCCACTGACGTCTCCCTCGTCGACCGCGCCATTGCCACTGCCAGTCAGGCCGAAGTCGCAGGGTTTCCGGTCGGCGTTCCAATGCTCGACATTCACACGGTCGGCGCCGGAGGAGGCTCTCTCGCCCGCTTCGACGCAGCCGGCGTGCTGCACGTCGGCCCCGAATCGGCGGCCGCTGATCCTGGTCCGATCTGCTACGGCCGGGGCCTGCAGCCCACGGTCACGGATGCCAACCTGCTTCTGGGACGCCTGCAGCCACACTGTTTCCTCGGCGGCGATTTCACGCTCGACCTGGAGCGCACGCGCCGCATCAGCCGCGATTGGCTGAAAAAAAATCGATCCAACCTCACGCTGGAAAAGTTTGCCGCCGGAGTCATTCGCGTGGTCAACGCCACCATGGAGAAGGCCATCCGCGTCGTCTCCATTGAACGGGGACGCGATCCGCGCGACTTTGCCCTGGTCGCCTTCGGCGGCGCTGGAGGTCTCCACGCCTCGGCCTTGGCCGAATCCCTCAGCATCCCACATGTGGTCGTACCCGCTATGCCCGGAGCTCTTTCTGCCCTTGGCATACTGGTCAGCGATGTGGTCAAGGATTATTCCCGGACCGTGCTGTGGCGCGTTTCAGGCGAAGCTGATGACCTGCGTAAGTTGCCTTCCGCGCCACTGGCCAAAGAATTCGCCTTGCTCGAGAACCGTGCGGTCAAGGATTTTCACTCAGAAAGCTGGCAGGGAAGAGTGCAATATCAACGCAGTGTTGATCTTCGCTACCAAGGCCAGGGATATGAACTTAACTTGCCGCTCACGAAGAATTTAATCGCCGCCTTTCAGCGCGAGCATCAGCAACGCTATGGCTATGCCCATCCCAGTCGAGCGATCGAACTGGTTACGCTGCGGCTCCGCGCCGTCGTGAAATCACAGCCGCTGAAAGCCAACCTGGCCCATGTGAACAAGATGGTCCATGTGGGGACGGCCGCCCTCGGCCGTCCAGGCCGAGCAAAGCTCGGCTCGCCTTTCACACCCAAAGCGCCGGTCGTCTTCGACGGCAAAAAAGTCTGGACCGCAATCCGCTCTCGCGACACCCTGCAACCCGGCAAGAAATATTCGGGTCCAGCCATCGTCACCGAATACAGCGCGACCACAGTCATTCCACCCGGCAATAGCTTCCATGTAGACCCTGCGGCCAACCTGATTGTTACAATCCTGTGAAAACATTCAGTTCCCATGGCTCAGTTCTGGGTCGGCGGTACTTCTTGCAGCTACAATATCACTGTGAAACCAAGCATATTTGTTGTCGAAGACGACCCGGACATTTCCCGGCTCGTGCGTCTTCATCTGGAGAATGAAGGCTTCCCGGTGCGCGTCTACCTTAACAGTACGGCGGTAATCTCCGACGCTGAACGCCAACGCCCGGCGTTGTTCGTCCTCGATATCATGGTCCCCGGCAGGGATGGTCTCGAACTCTGCCGCACCATTAGGCAGACTCTTGGCCTCGCCTCGGTCCCCGTCATCTTTCTCACGGCCAGGAGCAGCGAATCTGATCGCGTCTTGGGTCTGGAACTCGGCGCGGATGACTACATCGCCAAACCTTTCAGTCCGCGTGAACTAGTGGCTCGGGTCAAGGCCGTGCTGCGGCGTTTCGAGCGCCCTCTTCTGCCCAGTCCTTTGCAGGTGGGTGAAATTGAGATCGACCCCTCAGCCATGACTCTCACCGTGCGCGGTAAAACCGTTCCCACCACCGCTACCGAATTCCGTCTGCTCGACTATTTCGCGCGCCATCTCGGTCGCGTCTTCACCCGCGACCACCTGCTCGACTCGGTCTGGCGCGATACTTCTTACGTGACCCCGCGCTCGGTTGATGTTTATGTCCGTCGCATCCGTGAGAAAATTGAACCCGATCCGGAAAATCCGCGCTACCTCAAAACCGTCCGCGGAGCTGGCTACCGTTTCGAGGCGCCGAGGTGAAGAATCGCATTTTCTTCAAGCTGCTAGCTGCTTTTGTCGTGGTGATAGCCGCAGCTACCGTTGTTTTTGATTTCACCCTGCGCGGCTCCTGGGAATCTTCTCTGCGAACCGAGATTGAGCGCAATCTCACGCAGAAGACCCTCTTGTTCGCCCACCGCGTCGAAACCGTTCGCAATCGTTCTCTTGCTGACATTGCTGCCCAGGAAGGTCAGGCAGCCGGCGCGAGCGCCACCATCATCGACGTTACCGGCAGAGTTTTGGCCGCGTCAGAGTCCAATCCTGCCTCCATGGAAAACCAGGCTCAACGCAAGGAATTCGCCGCCGCTCTCGCAGGGAACATCGGCACTGACGAGCGTCGCCGTGCGACCTTGGGTATTCCCTTTCTTTACGTGGCAGCGCCTGTTTCTGGCGGAGCCGTGCGATTGGCCTATCCGCTCTCGGATGTGGAGGCTATCTCCGGAAGGGTCTTTCGTGGATTGGCAATATCCTCAGCGCTGGCTTTCATTGTCGCCCTGGTGGTGGCGGCTGTCGCAGCGACCTGGACTGCCCGCCGCCTGGAGCACATCGTGGACATTGCGGGCCGTATCGCGGAAGGCGATCTGCGGGCCCGCGTCGACGATGCCTCCCAGGATGAAATCGGCCGTGTTGCCGGCGCCATCGACGTGACCGCCCGCCACCTGGAGCGCACTTTTGCCGCGGTGCGCTCGAGCCAGCATCAGCTCGAGACCCTGCTCAACAGCATGCAGGATGCCGTCATCGCCGTCAGCGCCGATGGGTTGGTTCAGTGGGCTAACCAGTCGATGGACCGTCTCGTGCCGCGGCGCACGCGTTTACAAGCGCCCGTAGTGGAAACCATTCGGGACCCTGATTTTTTGGCAGCTGTCAAGAGTGCCACCGAAGCGCGCGAAGTGAAGACCGCACGGGCCACCTCCCTCATTCCCGGTCGCGCCTTCGACGTGACCGCAGCGCCTTTACCTGATGGTGGCGCGGTGGCCGTGTTGCGCGACCTCACCGAAACCGAGCGCGTGGAGAAAACCCGTCGCGACTTTATCGCCAATGTTTCTCATGAATTGCGCACTCCCCTCACTTCCATTCAGGGTTATGCCGAAACTCTTCTCGACAACTCCTCGGAAAATGGCGGGCCCACCAGGGAATTTATCGAAATCATTCGCAAGAATGCTACCCGCATGTCGCGACTCACAGAGGACTTGCTTACGCTGGCGAGAGTTGAGTCCGGGGAGACTCGATTCGATATCGAACCAGTTTTGCCGAACGAACTACTGCATGATGCCGAGGAAAGCTTCCGCGAGATTGCACGGACTCATGGTATCGATCTTCAAATCGAAGAACTGCAACCGCAAGCCATCCACACACAATCCGGCGGTCAGTCGACGCAGACGCTGACAGCGGTCTTGGCCGACCGGGAAGCCATTCACCAGACCTTCGCCAACCTAATCGACAATGCCCTGAAGTACGGCGCGGCGGGGGGCCGGATTGAGCTGGGAGCGCGCCACGTCCCCCAAGCCGTGGAATTCTATGTCCGCGACTTTGGTGCGGGCATACCTTCCGAGCATCTGCCGCGTCTGTTCGAGCGCTTCTACCGTATCGACAAGGCACGCTCTCGCGAGTCGGGAGGCACTGGTCTCGGCCTCGCCATTGTCAAACACATTGTGCGCGCCCACCGGGGTTCGATCCGCGCCGAAAGTGAACTTAACCACGGCTCGATGTTTTTGTTTACCCTCCCCACAGCCTGACCAGCGCTTTGCGCGACTTTGCCTACATTCTCCGCGGCCTCTGCGGCATTTCTCCACGCCCTCTGCGTTTTAAGGTTCTAGGTTTTTGCCTCCTGCCAGCGATAAAATCCAGAATTCACGTGTTTTTAACCACATCCTGTGAAAAATGCCTTATCCTTAGACGCGAGGGCATTCATCTCATGAGCAGTGCCGGCGTCGAGAATCCCGCCACCGAGCCCGCGCACAAACATCTGGTGCGCCGCACTGTGGAGGCCTGTCGTTTGGCCAAGGAAGCTGCCGGCGCCGCGGCCGAGGGCATTGCCACCGGCTCTACCATCCTGCTCAATTCGCTGCGTCAACGCGAACGCGAACTCGACGCCATCGACCGCGAAATCGATGATGGCGTTACCACCGCAATCACCGAAGTCGGCCCCGCCGAAGCGCGAGAGCTTTTGGCCTGCATGAAGTTCATGATCGGGTTGGAGCGCATCGGAGACCTTCTCCTCAGCTTCGCCAATGGCGCTCTGGCCGCCGGTGGCAGGATCGATCCACAGGACATGCGCGATCTCACGCAGATGGCTACCATCCTGGAAAAAATGCTAACCGATTCCGGGAGCGCATTTTCCACTCGCGACATCGAACGGGCTGTCGGCGTGCTCCGCGCCGACGCCGAAATGGATCGGCTGCGCAATCTGATTTTCCTCCGACACATCGAGAACCCCGAAAACCTGCCACGGCAGGCCAGCCTGCAAGTTATCTTCATGACCCAATCGCTCGAGCGCGCGGGAGATCACGCCAAGAATTTGGCCGAAGAAGTATGCCACGTCGTCAGCGGCCACACTGTCCGCCACGTCCTGATGGCCTACGATAAGCCCGTGGAGAAGAGACTCTCCGCGTCCCTCCGCCGCCGCGAAGAGCGGCGCTAAATCGCGCTGGCCCTACCGGATTGTTCGCTTTGCGAGTGATCTTCTAGAAAGTCACCCGCACCCCTAATTGAGCGGCAAACGGAATACCCACGGTAGTCCCCGGCCCGAAAAAATCCCCGAGTCCGCCCGCAGGGATCTCCAGTTGCTTCAGGCTGGTGATGGGCTGGAGTTGAGCGCAAGCGGGAAAGTCGAGACAAATATTCGTTGCGTTTCCGGAGGCCACGTCTGCAGGCTGAACCGGAAGCGCTGCCACAGTGCCCACATAGTTGGCGCCGGGATTGTTGCGGTTGAAGAGATTGAAGAACTCGGCGAACGGCCGAATCTCCCAGCGATCGCCGAACTTGAAAGGGCGGCTTACGCTCAGATCCATCTGCATGTAGGGCGTGCCACGGAATTCGTCGAGGCTGGTGGGAACGCCATTCACCGAAATGCGCCGGCTATTATCCGCCGTCGTGATCGTAAAGGGGCGGGCGCTTTCAGCCTGCGTCAGGGTAGTCAGTTCAAAACCGCCCGGAATGTACACCGTGCCTGCCAGCACGAAGCGGTGACGAACGTCTTCGCCGGATGGGCCGTAGTCGCCGGGAGCAAAGGCGTTCAGCGGATCGCATACTCCATTCACGTAGTCAAAGATTTCCCCCAGGACGCATCCCCACGTCTGAGCGTGCGCGAGCGTGTAATTGGCGACCAGATTGAAGCGGCGGGAGGCGTTTCCCTGTACGCGCAGCATGAGCGCGTTGTAGCTGGAGCGATTGTCGGACCGAAAAACCGTGGCCGTGAACGGATAAGCGCGATAGGAGTGGTTCCCTTCTTCGTGCGTGTAGTCCGCACTTACGGTCCAATCGGCATGGAATGCATGCTGGACGCCGGCTGTCGCGTGGAGTGCGTACGGCGTTTTGTAATTTGGATCGATCAGCGCGGCCGGAGGGTTGGACCCTCCGTTTACAGCTTGCAGGGCGGCGGCCCATCCGTTCTGCGCCAGGTCGTTGTAGAACAGTCCGAAGCCGGCTCTGATCACGGTGTTGCCGCTGTTGCCCGGGGAATAGGCGATTCCCAGTCGCGGTCCAAATTGCTGGCGGTAGTCCTGAGGCGCGCGCATGGGAAGTCCAAACGATGGCAACAGAGAAAATGAAGGATTGTCTTCCTGGCTGCGGCCGGAAGCGATGAAGAGTCCGAAGGTCGTCTGACACCGGACGCCATAGTTGAGGGTGAAATGGCGCGAGATTCGCCACGAATCTTGAGCATAAAGTGCAAGTCGCTGGACGTCTTGTGAGAAGCTGCCGTCACTCGCAGGCGTGGTGGTGGCTCCTGCTGCGAGATCGGCGGCGAAAACTGCGGGTAGCTGACTTATGTAAAAGATCGGGTCCTGAGGGAACGCGTAAAGCGTCTCCTGATTTCCTGGAAAAGCGCCACCGAGCACTGGTTCGTGAATGAAGTTGACGCCGAACTTGAACGAGTGGTCTCCCGTAGCGTGAGTTACGTCGTAACGGAATTGATATTTTTCCTGATTGCGCAGCGACGGAAAAACAGTGATAGGCGTGGCAAACTGATTGTCCCCGTAAGTCTCGAAGCCGGAGACGGTCAGGGTGGTGGAACTAAACGGAAATGCGAGAGCGAAGCCCAGAGTTGAATTGCGGGTCTGCGTGAGGTGCAATTCGCTGGCGTCGAAGATGAAGGTGCTGAGCCAAGTCGGGCTAAACGCGTAGGTGTTGTTGATGACCGTGTTCCAGTAGTTGTTGTGCGTGGTAAGTCCGGTGGACGGCAGTGTAGCTTGCTGCACCAGCGCGTTGCGGGTGAGGTAGCTGTCTTCAGAGGTACGCAGGAGCCACTGCGACTTCGTGGACTGCGCCCAGTCGAAACGAATTGAGCCAATGTAATCGCGGAAAGGAATCGGAACATTTTGAGGGACTGTGATCGAACTGACCCCGGCAATCAAGCCTTTTGATGCCAGGATTGCGAGCGCGTCGAACTGTCTGGTGCCGGCCGGGCTGTACGCAATGCTGGCGTTCTCGTGGACGTACTCGAAGGAGGAGAAGAACCAGATTTTATCCTTCTTAATCGGGCCGCCGAGTGTGGCCACATGATTCTGGCGGGAGAACGGCTGCTTGGGATTGGACTGACAGCCCTGCAGCATGCACGTCTTTGCGGGATTCTCGATTGGAAACCGGGCGTTGAGTGCCGCGGCGCGGCCGTAGAAGGCAGCGTCGCCGTGCCAATCATTTGTACCGCGCTTAGTTGTGATTACGACGGAGCCGGCGGTTGTGCCGCCGGTATCGGCATCTTCATTCGCGGTGCGAACGGCGAATTCCTGGATGGCGTCAGGAGAAAAATTCTGCAGAAAGCCACCGATCCAGTCATCCGAATTGTCGCCACCGTCGACAGAGAGATCGTTGTTAAGTCCGGAGCTTCCACCGGTTGAGACGGCCGTGATGCGGGCTTTGGTGGGATCGGAGGGTTCGACGGGCTCGGTTCCGGGAGCGAGATAGGCGATGTTGGCGAAGCTGCGGGCCGCGAGCGGAAGAGTCTGCAAGTCGTGATGGTTGATGACTCCTTGATGTACGGCGCTCGCCAGATCGATGGGCTGCATCGTGATTGAAGAAGTTTGACCCGGAACATTGATAGTCTCGGGCGCTGCTAAAGGCCTGAGCGTGACCGTGACATCGCGGACAGAGCTGATAGCAATGGAAACCTCCGCCTGGGCCTGTGCGAATCCCACTACATTCACCGTAATCTGGTAGGAACCTGGCAGCAGATCGTCCATGCGGAACTCTCCGCGATCCTCGCTGCTGGCCTCGCGCTGGATGGAGGAATCGACCGACCGAGCCACGACTTTGGCAGAAGGGATGCGAGCACCAGTGGAATCCTGAACTGTGCCACGGAGCGATCCCTTGGGGTTTTGTGCGGATAGTGCGGCGACGAGGGCGATAATCAGCGCGACCACACAGATAGCTTTTCTGAGCAGAAGACTCCTCGCCTAAAAAATGGACCGGCGGCACAGGGTAGCCAGGCCATGGAGCACCTTCGGCTGGCGCCTTTGTCGCATTGCTGCGGACCGGAGTCGGTCCACACCAGCAAGCGAGAGTAGCTTGACAACAACGACTACTACCAGACGTCGTAGAAAAGTTGGGCGATCGAAATGGATCCCGGTAGGTGGACTTCAATCCGACCAGCGCTGCGGAGTTCGGTCCCAGCGATGATTCTTTAGCTCTGCAAGCAGAGCTCGATCGAGCGGACCTGCGTCACTGGCGGCGATGTTCTGCCGCACATGCTCGGGCTTGCGCATGCCGGCTATGGTAGTGCTGACCGTGGGATTCGACAGGATGAAACGCAGGGCCATCTCCGGCAATGTCATTCCTTGCGGCAGGATCTTCTTAAGGTTGTCAACGCGCTTTATGGTGTTGGCCAGGTTTTCCGGTCCAAAATATAGGGAACGCCAATCATCTTTAGGGAAACGTGTCTTCGCCGTCATGTTGCCGCCCAGGCTGCCCTCATCGAGCGGCACTCGGGCAATGACACCGATGTTGAGTTCTCTGCAAACCGGGAAGAGCTCATCCTCTGGCGACTGATCGAAGATGTTGTAGATCACTTGGACGGTGTCGACCAGTCCGGTCCGCAGTGCCTTGATGCCGTTCTCCGGCTGCCAGCGATTCAAGCTCAGGCCGAAATATTTGATCTGTCCATTGTTTTTGAGCTTTTCGACTGTGGAGGGGAAGTCGGGTTCGTTGATCCAAGTGTCGTCCCACACGTGAAATTGCAGGACGTCGATTGAATCGACGCGAAGGTTCTTGCGGATGAGGTCCGTATACTGGAAGACGTGCTCCGGAGAAAATACATCGTGGTACTTATATTTGGGCAGCGCCGGCCACTGTAAATTTCCAGGAGGAATTTTTGAGGCCGCATGGAGCCGCTTTCCCTTATTCCGAGACATGATTTCGCCGAGCAGGCTGTCGCTCTTGCCGTCGCCGTAAGCCCATGCGGAGTCAAAGAAGGTGCAGCCTAGATCGACCGACAACTGCAGAGACGCCAGAGATTCCCTGTCGTCGGATCCGCTCCAGCCGCTCATGCCCCAAAGCCCATAGGCAATGTCGCTGACTTCAAAACCGGTACGGCCCAGCTTGCGGTATTTCATGCGTCCTCCCGTGGTTTATTAGATTCTTTCTGTTTCCTGGCTGGGCTGCTCTAGCGCAGTATCGGCAAGCACAGGCACGGCTTGATGGCGAAGTCTAGCGCCGCCATCTCTTCCCGCGCGAGATGCAGTTGCGAATCGCGGCAGGGCTCCAAAGTGATCACGAAGGGAAGCGCCGCCTTCTCGTATCCAGGCTTTTGCAGCACGGCATCGATATTCAATCCGTACGCCGAGAGAATCGCGGCAAGCTTCGCGATGATTCCGGGTTGGTCCTTGACCAGAAAGCGCAAATACCACGGGGTCTCAAAATCACAGCTCACTTTGGGTGCGAGGAACTGTTGCGGCCAGTGAAACCGCGCGCCGGCAGACAAGCTCTGCGCTACGAACATGAGGTCGGAAACGACAGCCACCGCCGTCGGATCTCCACCGGCGCCGGCGCCCAAAAACGCCATGTCGCCCCCATACTTGCCCGACGTCAACACCAGATTCTGATTATTCTGCACCCGCCCGAACGGCGATGAAGTGGCGACCAGGCTGGGACCAACCTCCGCGAACATCGTGCCATCCTTCAAGTCTGCCCGCGAGATTTGGCGGATTGTGCAGCCCAATTCTGTGGCGTAATCGAAGTCGACGGCATCGACTGCGCGAATCGTGCGGGCTCGTATCTGCTCGGGAGAGACACGGGCCTGTAATCCGGCCAGGGCGAGAATTGCGAGTTTGGCGCGAGCGTCGCCGCCATCGAGGTCCTCGGAGGCATCCGCTTCGGCGTAGCCTCGGGACTGCGCTTCTTCAAGGGCCTCGCTGAAAGGAATCCTGGCAGTTTCGATTCGGCTGAGAATGTAGTTGCAAGTACCATTCAGGATGCCGGAAATGCCATGCAGCCGATCTCCGCACAGCCCGGTCCGCAGCGCGGGCAAAACCGGCACTCCTCCTGCCACGGACGCACCAAACTCAAGCTGGCATCGGGCGCGATTCGCCAGTTGCAGCAAGTCGGGACCGTGACGCGCGATCAGTTGCTTATTGGCTGTAACCACCGACTTGCCGGCGAGCAGCGCGCCGCGTACGAATTCTTCTGCGGGAGCGAGGCCGCCGATCAGTTCGATCACGATGTCTGCGTCGGAGGAGAGGACCTCACGGAAATCTGAGGTCCAAATTACATCCGCCGGCACCCAGGGTTGTTTCTTGCGTTCCACGTTCCGGTTGCAGATGTGGGTGAGGCGCAGCGAGGGATTGGCAGTCTCACACAAAATCTTAGCAACGGCGCGGCCCACGGTTCCGAACCCTACCAGTGCGACACGGCCCACCACGGTCGTATCGGGACGCGTGTCGGCTACGCTGGTATCTTCTAGCTGCTTCGATGAAGTTCGGCTCAAGATTGTTCTCTTGGTGGAATACTCCTCACTGCCATAATACGTGGGACACGCATTCTCAGTGAAATCGAAAGCGAAGCATCTCGGCAGATGAAAACTGCTTTATTGCGAAGGAAAAAATAGCGCCATCTGATCCTGCAGGGGCCGCGGTGGGCACCGTCACGACGGCAATCGGCATCAAAGCTCGTAAAGTTGATAATATGATGCCTTCGCGTCAGGAGCAGGTGCAACGGCTACTGGAGGGTCGTAACAGCAGACAGGCTTATGACATAGCCTGATTCACACCAGCTTGAGCAAGACCAGACCAGCGCCTCTCGATGCCGAGCGCTACGGTCCGCGTACCACGCCGGTAACGGGAGGAAATGGATGATTCGTAGGTTCGCGATTGTTTGGGCGTTGCTCGCGGCTGCGACAGCGTACTCTCAGCAAACTCCAGCAGAAGAGCAGCCCCCAACCCAGCAGCCTGCAACCCAGCAGCCTGCAACCCAGCAGCCTGCAACAGGTCAAGAACCACCAGAAGAAGAGACTGGTAGAAGACGCAAAGTGCGCCCTCACGACTACCTCAATTGGACTTTCAACGTAGGTGTCGGCGTCGGTTGGCCCAGTGGAACGACTCGCACGTATGTAAAGGGAGGCGGCGCTGTCGGCACTGCTGGCGTAGCTCGTGATTTTAGCCGCTATTTTGGGCTGAGAGCGGACTTTCTCTATGCCAATCTTCCACTCCGCTCTTCCGCCCTTGAGCTGGCTCAGGCGCCAGGGTCCCGCAGCCAAGTCTATGGAATCACCGTCGACCCTATCATCAACATTCCGGTCACGAAGTTGTACAGTGGATATCTTCTGTTCGGGCCAGGTTTTTATCATCGCTCGGGCAAGCTGGACTCCACCACGGTGGTTCCGGGTTCGTCCTGTAATGGCTTTTTTCAATGGTGGGGATCGTGCTTCAACGGAATTATCCCGCTGAACAGAAGCGTACTCAACTCCAGCCAGAATGAATTGGGGTTTAATTTCGGCGCAGGTGTTGCTCGGAAGATCCGCGGGAATCTCGAGGTCTACGGCGAGTTCCGGTATGAGCACGCCAAGCACATCGGTATTACCACAGACGTGCGGCCGATCACGATTGGTGTGCGCTGGTGAGCGCGGTTGTTTTATTCCGGGTTGGTGCGGTAACTCCACAGTGTGGTGGTTTGCTGCCGCAGTTGACTGAATGACGCTGCAGACGTGGGCTGCGAGACCGCCGCTCCGGAATTTGCTTCCAGCAGGGCCGCTTCAACGATGTAATGGACCGGCGCCAGCGTGCATGCCGGGTCGGTCGCGGTGGCGTCTCCGGTGAGCAGAAGCGCCTGACAGCGGCAGCCGCCAAAATCTTCCGACCGTCGGTCGCAACTGCGGCAGGGCTCTGGCATCCATTCTTCACCACGAAATCTGCGGAACGAGTCGGATTCCTGCCAGATCCATCCAAGAGTACGTTCGCGTACGTTCTCGAATTCGAGTCCTGGGATCACACCAGCGGCATGGCAGGGAAGCGCTTTGCCGGCGGGATCGATCAACATAAGGCGCTGGCCCCATCCACCCATGCAGGCTTTAGGATATTTCGCGTAGTAGTCGGGGACGACTGAGTCAATACGGATGCGGCCGGCTAAACGCTTTTCTGCCGCTGCCACAACCTCTACCGCTTTCTCGACTTGCGCACGAGTCGGCAAAAGGGCTGCGCGATTCGCCAGCGCCCATCCGTAGTACTGAGTGTGAGCAATCTCCATGCGCTCCGGCTGCAGCTGCTCAATGAAGGCGATCATCTCTTCGAGGTGGTCGAGGTTCTGACGGTGCACCACCAGGTTTACCGTGAATGCGACTTTGTGCCCGCGAATCGCTCGTGCAATTTCGATTTTGTGGGCGTGTGCCTTGGCGCCGGCGATCCAGTTTGCCGAGGCTTCCCGAGAATCCTGAAAGCTAAGTTGAATGTGATCGAGTCCCGCTGAAACCAATGCTTGCAAGCGCTCTTCCGCCAGTCCGATGCCGGATGTGATGAGGTTGGTATACAGTCCAGCCGATCGCGCCACGCGGATCCAGTCCTCAGTTGCGAGCTCCCCCGTCGTGCCAGCCAACTGCAAGGGATTCGAGCAATAGACGCAGTGGAGCGGGCAGCGGTGAGTGACTTCGGCAATGAGGGCGAGAGGATTGGGAACCATGTTCAGTAATCGACGATCCGCTTCTGCCTGAGCTGCTCCAGAAATTTTCCAATGTCGTCGCGAATCTTGGCCGGATCGGCGTCGCCGAACTGAGCCTGCAATTCTGTGATGATCTGGCCGAAGGTGCGTTGGCCGTCGCAGCGTTCCAGCACCTGCCGGCCTGTACCTTGGAGCTTAATGGCTCCTTCAGGAAACAGGATCACACGGTTTTCTTCGCTGCCGCCCCATCGGCAGCCGGCAGCCAATCGCGGCTGGCGCAAATCCTCCGGAGGAGGCATGTCAGGCCTTCTCCTCTTCTTTTACTTTGATGCAAAATGCTCCCGGTGGCGGCCATCCCGGCTCAACGTAGGCGAAATACAGCGCGTCGAGTTGTGCCCACAAGATGTCGCACTTATCGCGCAGCGCTTGTATGGCGAGTTCCTGCTCGACTCGGGTCTTGGCGTTCTCGTGCACGAATGCCACGGCGAATTGAGCGTCTTCCGGCGCCTGCGTCAGACGCACCTGGAAATAATCCAATCCGCCAGCAAGCCACGGATAGTGCTGGCGAAGTTTCTCCATGCGCAACGAGATCAAGTCGCGGGAAAACAGCTCGGTCAGCGAAGAGGCCACGGCTTCGAGCAGCGAGCGGCTTCGCACCATGTTGAGATATTCATTCACGGCGAAGCGCGTAGCTGGAAGGGTACCCTTTCCCGCGCGAACCTCTTCCGGGTCGAGACCGGTTGCTTCGGCAAGTTTCAGCCAACGTTTAATGCCGCCTTCGCTATGGACGTCGCCATCATGGTCGATCACACGCTTGCGCCAGGCGCGCCGGAAAGCGGGATCAGGGCCGCGCGAAAGGATAATCGAGTCTTTGATGGGGATGATGCTTTGGTAGTAGTAGCGGTTCAGGGCCCAGGCTTGCAGTTGTCCGCGGCTGAGACGCCCTTCGTGCATCATCAGGTGGAATGGATGCTTGTGGTGATAGCGTTCCTCACCCACGGCCCGGAGACGGGAACGTAGCTCGTCGAGTGTGATCAGCCCGTCGTCGTTCGAAGTCGCCATCGGCTTCGCCGTGTCTATAGCTCGAACTGCCATCCGTCCTCCGCGATCTCCCAGCCCGCCTCGCGCACCTGGCGATGCTGTGCACTCGCCTCATCCAGCATGGGATTCGTGTTGTTGACGTGCACATAGATTTTACGCGGATGGCTTAACCCCGCCAACTTGCTTAGGCTGCCTTCGTTACCGGAGACGGGGATGTGGCCCATCTGGCGAGCGCTTTGCCCGCTGCCCTGGATGCGAATCAGTTCGTCGTCACTCCACAAAGCACCGTCGAACAGGAGTAAATCCGCTGATGCGATTTCCTTGAGAAGCGGGTCATCCACCTGCGGCACAGCCGGCATGTAGGCGAGCTTCGCGCCTGAGAGAGATTCAACCATCAGGCCCAAGGAAGATTCTCCCACAACCAGGTCCGATTGCCGATTCTGCGCGACGTACGCGGGATAGTGGTTTCCGAGTGACAACGTCCGACAAAGCACGCCGGAGTCTTCGCCGTCTGCATTGCGAAGTGAGAATTGTTCTCGCGGGGCAAAGTTAGTCCACTGGGTCTGATTCGGTACGCGCTGCAACATGGCGAACATGGAGTTGTCATCGCGGAGGATGCGCCGGACGGACGAGGTTGAATAAATGCGCAGCGGTTGCAATTCGCGCAACAGCAGCAAACCGAGCACATGGTCGATGTCTGCGTTTAGGAGAACTGCTCCGGAGATGGGCGATTGGCGAACTCCGTCGCGCGGATGCAGCTCAGGGGTGGCTTCAATTTGCGGGCGCAGGTCAGGGGATGCTCCCAGCAAAAACCAAGACTGGCCGTCTTGAGTGATCGCCACTTGAGTCTGGGTGCGCGCTTTACCGCGAAGGCTTCCGGCTCGCAGGCCGCGGCAGTGGGCACAGCCGCAATTCCACTGCGGAAATCCGCCGCCCGCGGCTGAGCCGAGAATCTTAATGAGCATATAGGAAGTTTACCGTAACGATCCTCGTTCCGATTTGGATCGACGCTTCGCTCCCCGACACTTCCGTGTAGCCTCAAGTTCTACTTCCCGTTCGAAGCTGGGGCGCACAACGGGGAGAGTGGATGAGACGGCAGACTTCGGTTTTCAGCTTGATTATGCCGCCTGGGCTATGAAGGGGCTACCGTGGGCTCGGTGATTCACTTCCCCGGTGGCACAAAGTGGTTGACCTCGGGCTGCTGGTAACTGCCGGCTTTGCGCACCACATGACAGAACTTGCATACTTTTTCCGAAGCGGCCTCAGAAACTGTGAAAATCTCTGCAACCAGACGGGGGTTTCTCTCCTGCCGCGATCTTTTTGCTTGCATTGGCGACGTTTCACGTTAGATACTGCGGATCGTCCCCTGTAACCGATTTCAGCCCTTCCCCCACCCTCCCCATTTGACGGTATCAGCGATTTCAAGTAAAAGTGCCTTCCTAAGATTCCTTGCGCTCGACGATGAGTTTGATTGCTGCTCACGCAAATCTTGGGTCGCTTGTTTGAAAAAAATTGAATGGTGTGCCGGGGCTAGAGATTAGCCTTTGAGAAGTTGGCTCAACGCAGTGGAGACAGCAGAGATGACGTGCTCTTTATAATGTAATTTTACCCCTCCCCCACGGCCACTGCGCAGTGGAGCACGTCGATATCCCACAACTTAATCTCCGCCGACAGATTCTCGATTCCGATTTCTCCCTGCATGGGAGTGCCGGTCTTGCCGCACCAGACTATGCGAAATTGAGCTTTCGTTCCTTCATATTGCACATCGACGGTGTCCCCGGGTTTTAGCTGGGCATCGACGGCCTGCAGGGTAGCACCGCGGCCGCTGATGGTTCGCAAGCTGGCGGCCTGCGTAAAGGGGCGGGAATGGACATCCAAGCCCCATATTCGTACGGGCAAGTCTACGAACACGCGCTGTTGGCGACGCCGATCCATGGCTGCTCCTTGGGCGTTCTTTGGAAATCGTAGGCTCGCCTGACCGGAAGAGATAGGTAACAGCCGTCACTGAACTGAGGTGTCGAAAGTTTGGATGGGTCTGCTCAATCGCCGCGTGGCGAACGTGGGCAATACTCAATCATGTCAGCGGTTTAGCGATTTCGGATTGATTTTGTGGAGTGCGCACGGCATTTCTAGGCCACGCGCGCGGAGATGCTGCTCAGTTAGTCCAAGTCCCCAACTGAACATGCTCCGGGCCCCCGCGGGTCGCCGCAAGAGCCGCAGGCACCGACCGAAGGCGCCGTCGTCGCCGGGGCTTTGGTGGAAACCGCAAACCGCGATAGCCGCGCATCGAGCTTGATCCCGTGGCAATTTGGGCATTCCGCTTTTTGGCTGCCGTAGATCAGGGCCTCAAACTCGCGATGACACTCTTTGCAGACGTATTCAAAAATAGGCATCGTTATCGCTCCGGCGCCACGGTGTTTTCCGGCTAATCACTAAACAACCTGCTTCCTCAATTAGAATCAATCTGTGGGAACTTTGCAAACTCCGCAGTCGGCAGGGAGGACATCCGACTCTGAGAAGTCCTTTCCGGATGACCGGGGGGTGTTGTCCGTCCGCCCGGGTTTTGAACCGCGGCGATGGTTGCGGGGCGGCCATGTACAGACCCTTGCCAGCTTTTTTCTGCAGCGGCGAATTCATTTGCCACCCCCCGAACGGCGATTGATCGAGGTCGAATCCGGCATCGGCGTCCTTTGCCTGTGTCACTGGCAGAGCGATCGCCGCAACGCGCCGACGCTCATTGTGGTGCATGGCCTGGAAGGATCGGCAGACTCGCAATACATGCTGGGAGTAACCAGGAATGGCTTGGCTGCAGGCATGAACGTGGTGCGTATGAACCAGCGCAACTGCGGCGGCATGGATCATCATGCAGCCACACTTTATAACTCAAGCCTTTCGGCGGATGTGGCCGCGGTGGCTCGCAACGTGGTGGAGCGTGACGGTGTTTCGCAATTTGCCCTGGTTGGCTTTTCCATGGGCGGAAATCTGGTCTTGAAACTGGCAGGGGAGTGGGGCAGGAAAGGCCCGAAACAATTCCGTGCGGTAGCGGCGGTTTGCCCTGCGATGGATCTCGCGGCTTCGGCAGACGCGTTGCATGCACCCGCGAATCGCCTTTACGAATACTATTTCCTCATGCAGTTGTTCCGCCGTTTCCGCCGCAAGGTGCGCTTGTTTCCCCATCGCTTCGAGGTTTCACGCCTGCAGGGAGTGGCCAGCCTGCGTGGCTTCGATGACCGAGTTACAGCGTTCTATTGTGGATTCTCCGATGCGACGGATTATTACGCCCGTGCGGCCGCTGCCAATGTGGTAGATCGGATTAGCGTGCCAGCGCTGATCATTCACGCCGCGAACGATCCTTTCATCCGAGTGTCGCCTGAGACACGGAAG
>WNGJ01003797.1_pt1 | contig 19344 bp, 19 predicted proteins | sample 5400611 | NCBI WGS metagenome assembly WNGJ01 (sample SAMN13153375, study PRJNA577476) | soil metagenome | isolation source: 40 cm soil or saprolite under Garry oak tree replicate 1 | place: USA:California | collected 2016-06-15 | reverse complement strand
GATCGCGCGCATGCCATGCTTGGCATTTCAATCGATCACGCCGTCGCTCCGGCTTCGCTCTATGCGGCTCTCGCGAAGATGTTTGTACCAAGCTTTACCCGCCAAACCGGTCTCGCGTGCAGTGCGTGTCATTACCAGTTCCCGCAACTCACTCCGTTCGGGCGAATGTTCAAGCTCAATGGCTACACGCTCTCCTCGCTCTCGACCATAGGTCAACCCGGCGACAGCACCGGACGCGAATCACTCAAGCTGGCTACGATTCCCCCCTTGGCGGCAATGGTCGTGACCGGCCTGACGCAAACTGCGCGCGCACAACCGGGATCGCAGAATGGGACAGTGAGTTTTCCTCAACAGCTCAGTCTGTTCCTCGCAGGGCAGATCACTCCCAATGTGGGGATATTCACCCAATTCACTTATGCGGCGGCCGATGGTGCTATCGGCATTGATAACGTCGATTTACGCTGGGCCAAGCACGCCTCTATAGCAGACCGCGATTTGCTTTTCGGTCTCACTCTGCACAACAATCCGACCGTGCAGGATGTGTGGAATACGGCGCCCGCATGGACCTTCCCGTTCATGAGCTCGGATGTCGCGCCCTCTCCCGCCGCTAGCACGCTGATCGATGGGGGACTTGGTCAACAGGTAGCCGGACTCGGCGCCTATTCGTTGTACAACAGTACGTTGTACACCGAGCTCACCGCCTACAGATCCGCGCCACAAGGTGCTACGGAACCACTCGACGGAACCGCGACAAACGTTACGAAGGGCGTCATTCCATATTGGCGGGTGGCGCTACAGCACGCCTGGCCATCCACGTACGGGATGATCGGAACATACGGATTCGCGGCGCGCGTATTTCCGCAGGGCGTGAGCGGACCAACAAACAACTACACAGACGCCGCGGTCGATGCGCAAATCGAGCACAAGGCCAAGGTCGGCATGTGGATAGGACGAGCGGCGTTCATTCACGAGAGTCAGACTTTGTCCGCGTTCCTCGCTGCCGCGCCTCCCGAAGCTGCAAACCTGCACGAGACACTATCTACGCTGCGGACCAATCTTACGTTCGAGCCGAGCCTGCGGTATGCCCTGACCGCTGGATACTTCCAGACCACGGGCACGACCGACGCTGTCATCTTTGCTCCAGCATCCCTTACCGGAAGTCGCACGGGGAGCCCGAACTCGAGGGGAGAAATTGGAGAGCTTGCGGTCAACCCGTGGCAGAATACACGATTCGGACTTCAGTACATCGTATACAACTTGTTCAACGGCGCTTCAAATGATTACGACGCCGCCGGTCGCAAGGCGGCGGACAACAATACCCTCTTCGCTTATTTGTGGGTGGCATTCTAGCAGAGATTTCTGATATCGATGAGCGATCGGGCACATCACAACGTGGAGAGGTGAGATGATTCACACTGGCGCGCGATTCGTCAAATGGGGAATCCTGCCGCTGCGGATTGTGGTGGGCCTCGTATTCCTGATGCATGGTGCGCAAAAGCTCTTCGTCTTTGGCCCGGGCGGGACCGCGGACATCATGGGGAAGCTCGGACTTCCATTGCCATTTGTGTGCGCGACCATAGTCATCGCGGTGGAGTTGCTCGGAGGATTGGCAATCCTTCTTGGAGTATTTGCTCGGCTAGCTGGCGCTTTGCTCGCCTTTGAGATGGTTGTTGCCATCCTCATCGCACGTCTACACGGCGGCTTCTTTGCGCCCTATGGTTACGAATTCGAGCTCACCCTGCTCGGCGCGTGTCTCACGTTCGCGTTGAATGGACCTGGTCGAATGTCGCTCGAAGAGACATGGCAGCGGTCTACGACGGTTTGAACCCGTCGATTCTGAGCCCCGGGCCTTCCGAAAAGCTGTGAGAACGCTGCTGCTGGCGGTCGCGATGGTCATGTTCGCCGGTGCGAGCGCGCTCGCGCTACATCGACAGGGCCCCGTGCAGCCGGACACGAGCTCGATTACCCCCGCGACGGTGGACCTGGGTCGGGCGATTTTTCACGGCAAAGGGACGTGCTTTGCATGTCACGGACAGAAACTCGAAGGGTCGCAGATAGCTCCGACTTTGATGCCGCACGCCTGGAGAGATGCCAAGAATGGCGAATTCGCGGAGATTTACCGGGTAGCGACGCACGGCGTGCCGTCGACCCTGATGGTCGCATACCCAGGAGGTATCTCGCCCGCCGAAGCATTGGCCGTGGCGTCCTATGTGTGGTCGGTCGGCAAGGGTAAAGCAAAACCGTAAAGAGCTTCTGACCCCGTGGGATCTTCCAAGCGTCGGTGAACTGGCGGCCTTCTGTGAGAGCCCAGATTACCCGCACAAAACAGGGAAACTCTGACAGGGAATCAGCTTTAAGCTGACTGGGCTCCCCTGCTTCTGTACCGAGATTGATCGTACCGGGGCGCCATCGCGCCGCGATCAACAAGCGTGCAGTTACGAGGAGGCTGTATGTACAGGGTGATTATGGTCCCAACCGACGGCTCAGGATTCGACCGCGAGGCGATCCGGGTTGCGCTAAGAATCGCGGAACGCAGCGATGCCAAAATCCGACTGGTGCGAGTTCTCGCGACGGGGTCATACTTCGGAATGGCGGCGACAGCCGAAGGCACGGCGATCGCGGCCGAAGTCGTGCGCAGCGAACGCGACACGGCATTGAGTGAGCTCTACGCGTTGGCGGCAGAGTGCAGAGCTGCATCGACGGCGAGCATTACCGTCGACCTGCACGCTGGTCCGATCGGTGAGGTCCTCCAGGGTTACGCGCGACGCAACGACGTCGATCTGATAGTGATCAGCACTCACGGACGCACCGGCATCTCCCGGCTCTCACTGGGCAGCGTAACCGATTCACTGATCCGACACACGACGATCCCCGTTCTGGTCGTGAAGCCGCCGACGAGCTATTTGAACCCGCAGGTCATCGAAGCGTTCAAGCGCATAGTCGTGCCCCTCGATGGATCGACGCTCGCTGAGCAGATTCTGCCGCGGGTGCTGGAGCTGGCGAAGCTGGAAGAGGCCGAGATCACCTTGTTGAATGTTCTCATTCCACAATCGTATTCGCAGAAGGAGATCGTCGATCCCAGCCTGCCATGGTGGGACGAGGACATCTTGCACGCACAGTCATATCTCTTCAGAATCGCCGGCAGGCTCCGCCGCAATGGGGTGGCGGTAACGACCGACATCGTCATCGGCGAGAATGTAGCCAGCGCCATTGGTGACTTTGCCAGCCGTGAGAAGGCCGACCTGATTGCGATCGCGACGCACGGTCGTGGTGGACTCGCCCGGATGATCCGTGGTAGCGTCGCTGACGCTATAATGCACTCGGCGAGGATGTCGATGCTGGTGTTCAAGCCGGATCAGGTAGCGGAAAAAGAAACTTCGCTATCAACGGATGGAGTCAGGGCGGATCTGATTCCAGTCTGAAGCATCAGGGTTTGCCCTATAAGCGAGGGTCGGTGCCGTCAACTCCGCATATTGAAAAGCATTTCACGGCGAGCGACACCGTCCGTGACATCGTAATCGGGATGTCCGACGGCTTGACGGTACCGTTTGCCCTGGCCGCAGGCCTGACCGGGGCAATTGCGCAGTCCCGCCTCATCATCACAGCGGGCTTCGCGGAGATCGCGGCCGGCTCGATTGCAATGGGCTTGGGAGGTTATCTGGCAGCCCGCGGCGACGCCGAGCATTACGTGCACGAGGAGGCGCGCGAGGAAGATGAGATCAAGCGCATCCCGGAAGCCGAAGCGAAAGAGGTCACCGACATTTTCCAAACGTATGGGCTCTCGGAGAGCGAAAGCTCCTCTGTCGTTCAGTCTTTGCGGCAGCGGCCAAAGGATTGGGTAGCATTCATGATGCGCTTCGAGCTCGGCCTCGAAGAGCCACAGCCTGGCAGAGCCTGGAAAAGTGCGCTTACGATCGCGCTGGCGTACGCGGTGGGCGGAATGATCCCGCTGAGCGCGTACCTGTTATTACCCGACGCACACGTAGCGCTGCGGCTGTCGGTGATAGTGACTCTAATCGCGCTGGCCGTCTTCGGTGGGGTGAAGGGCAGGTTTACGGGCGTTCCCGTGCTGCGCAGCGGACTGCAGACCACCGTGACCGGAGGCCTCGCTGCCGCAGCTGCCTTCGGGATCGCCCTCTTGATCTCTTGATTTCGCGACCGTGGGTGAGGACGGAAGCGGGCAGGGCAAGCTTCATCGGTCACACGCTCGCGGTGTGGAGTGTGTCCGGAAGAAGCCCTAGTACAATTCGTCAGTGCACGTAACGCAGGTATTCGTAAGCAACGGTGTTGGTAGTGTCGCTCGCGAGTGCTCTCCGGAAGTTTTCCACCGCCGCGGCTTTTCTGCCTGACATGAGCTGCGCCTCGCCAAGCCCGGCGTACGCCCACGATGCGTTCGGATGCAGATCGATCGCCAGTTTGTAGGCATCGATCGCGTCGTCGTACCGGCCACGGTGCATCAGCTTTACCGTGAGCGCGCTCAGCGCGCCCTCGCTGACCTTCCCAAGGGTCGATGTCGTGTCAGACGCAGCCACGCGGAATTCGGACAGGACCGTCTTCATCCCCTTGGTGGCGGATGCAGCCAGCAGCGAATCGCCTTTTGGCGCCCCCCAGCGCTCCACCTGGTTTACCTCGGCCTCCAGAGTGAGATCGATATCCACGTTGTCCGAGACAGACATCTTGCCCGGGTCGTACTCGGAGTTCCAGAATTTGGTGCCGAGGATGCCGTAGTCCTTCCGGTTGAGCGACAGATGCCCGACGAAGCCCACGCGCTTGTTGCCCCAGGCGTCGGACGAGACTGGATGTATCTGCACGAACTCCACTGCGACCGGGTGTGTGACTCCGTGCATCGTCAGCGGACCGCGCGCCACGAAACCGTCCTTCGATTTTTCGATCTTTTCACTGTGAAACGTGGTGAGCGGAAACTTTTCCGCATCGAAGAAGTTCGGACTCTTCAGGTCCTTGTCGCGAAACTCGACATTGGTGTTGATGCTGTTCGTCTCGATCACGACCGAAATGGAGGATCCGGGGATCGAGCTCGGGTTGTACATGAGAGTGCCACCGAATCTTGCGAACGCTCCTCTAACGGTAGAGAGCCCCATGAAGCGGACCGAGAACTCCACCGCTGAGTGGGGCCAGTCGATATCGAATCGTTGAACCGGCAGTCCGGTCTGACCGTTGAGGGAGGCGAAGGTCGCGCTTTGTGCTCTTCCATCCACTGGAACACAAAGGAGCAGAGCGGCCGCCGCTACTGTTGACGCTAGTGCTGTCGCTCGCGCGTCGGCGAGACCGGACCGCGCAATCGAAATAATCCGTTGGCTGATAGTCATGACCCGCAACAATGGAAGCGGTCACGCGCTTGCCAATCCAAATGTGGCCAACGGGCTCTATTCTGGGGTGAGTGGAGTCCCCACGGCATCAACGACCCGTTTTCGATAGGCTCGGCTCACGCGTAGCTGCGCACCGTTTGTAAGGACCACCGCGTAGCGGTCGGAAGCGAGGCGCCTGAGCCTGGCAATCCTCGACACACTAACCACAGCTGATCGATGAATCCGGACGAAATCGCGCGAGGCGAGTTTTTTCTCGAGGGCGCCGAGTGTGGTTCGAACAAGGTGGGATCGCCCGGCTGCATGAAGTCGGACGTAGTTATCTTCCGCCTGCAGCCAATCAATGGAGCCGACCGGGACCTTGACTACCCCGTCGCCCGCGGGCACGGCGAGACTGTCGAACTCCGGACTCCCGTTGCTGATCCTTTCGAGTTGCAAAACCAGCTGGCGTCGCTTGTCCTCGAGATCCATTGCTTCGAGCAGCGCCCGTGCCAGCCCAGCCTCTGCCCCTGTCATCGCGATTTGGCGGTGTCGGGACTCCGACGCGTAAACGAAAGCGTACAACACAGCCACTACCAGGAAATAAATCAGCGTCTCGCCCGCGATGGCGCTGGCAAGTCTTCCCGCGAACATGTCCCGTACGGGCGCGAAGGATGGTCGCCAAATGAACAGCGGCGTAATGGCAGCGACGAGGAATGAATGAAAGAGACCAACTCCGATCCCGATCGGTACATGGAGGAGCACGCGCCCCGCATGCTCCGAGGGGAGTGGCAACCGGCGTACGATGAAAAGGATGAGGGGCGTGAGAATCGCCCAAGTCCCCCACATTACACCCATTTCCAGAGCGAGATGATCCCACCTTGGCGCGACGCCCTTTGCCGTCACGGCGTAGATGCGCTGGAGTGAAAAGAGCGCCGCAATTCCACCCCACGCAGCTATAGAAAGCGCAACCATCCTCAGCCTTCGAGACAGCTCGTAGTTCGCGCTGATTTGAGTCATGAAAGCTTTCGATGACGCTCGCGATGAGGAGTCCACAGTGACGGCTGGCAGAGATGCTGCCGCCACGACATACTGTCTACCATCAATAGGGGAAAGCACAATGGAAATCAAATTCACTACTGGAACGAGTCCCCTCGGGACGGTAATCGTCGCGGCAACCGACAAGGGAGTGTGTACCGTCAGCCTGCGCGAATCCGACGCCGGAGCAGAGGAGCATCTGCGCGCGAGATTTCCAAAGGCGGAATTAAACCGCGATGATGTGGCACTCAAACCAGCCCTCGACACCATCCGCGAGCGAATCGCCGGACGCAAACTCGACAGCGAGCTTCCGCTCGACTTACAGGGTACCGATTTCCAACGCGAAGTTTGGAGCCAGCTGCTGTCGATCCCACCCGGAAAGACGCGATCGTATCTCGATGTTGCGCAGGCGATCAATCGCCCGAAGGCGACGCGCGCGGTTGCGCAGGCTTGCGGAGCGAATCCAGTCGCGGTCGTCGTGCCCTGCCACCGCGTCGTGATGAGCGACGGCTCGATCGGCGGTTACAGCGGACTACCGGGGGTGAAGAAGGCGCTGCTTGCGGCGGAAGGAGTGGAGCCGGTTAGCGCAACCAACTGACACGCGAGTAGAACTGCAACGACACTCGCTCATTTCTTCCTGGCGCAAATCGTCGCGGTGTTCGTCGAATCCGATGGGACGAAAATCGCGAGCGCATTGCCCTTTCGCTGGCTTCCGGTCTTCGCGACCTCGCCAATCACCTTCGTGAGAGCGCTGGGCTCGTCGATCTTGCTCAGTATGATGCCATTTGCGCCGACCTCCGCCGCCTTGTCGCGCATCGACGAGATCATGTCGCCCTCATCCGACCAGTTGGATTCGCCTTTGGCGTTGAGCACCGCCACCTCGCGATAGGGATGCCCGACGCGATCGGGAGTCGTATAGAGCTTTATCGCGGCCGGACACGTCCGGGCCAGCTGCACACTTGGATCGATGAGCGCGGCGTTGGTCCGTACGCAGGCACAAAACAGGACCGCGGCGCAGATGCGGAGACTGGAAAGCGGCTTCATTGGATCACCCAACGGGGAGGATGTCGGGCGGCAAAGCGCAACTACCGCGCCGCCTCGCGATGGCAAATTCCGCCGATCAATCGCGTATCTGCTCGCGAGGTGTCATTTCCGGGAGACGCCGCGTGTCCGGAATTCTGGACGGCCTCACCGACTATCACTACAACTTTTGCTTCGCCTTGAGCTTGCTCCGGTACGGCCTTTCTGGCGCCCCGATGTATATCTGGCGTGGCCGAGCGATCTTCTGCTCCTTGTCGAGCAGCATCTCCTCCCACTGTGCCAGCCATCCCGGCATGCGTCCAATTGCGAACAGGACCGTGAAGAAATCGGTCGGGAACGCCATCGAGCGGTAGATCAGCCCCGTGTAGAAGTCGACATTCGGATAGAGCTTGCGCGAAGTGAAGTAATCGTCGGAGAGCGCGATTCGCTCCAGCTCGAGGGCGATCTCCAGATCCTTGTCCACGCCGACGATCTTGAACACTTCATCCGCCAGCTTCTTCACGATCTTGGCGCGCGGGTCGTAGCTCTTGTAAACGCGGTGGCCGAATCCCATCAGCCTCCCGCCCTCGCCACTCTTCACGGTCTCGATGAAAGCCGGAACGTTCTTGACGCTGCCGATCTCGCTGATCATCCGGAGGACCTGCTCATTGGCGCCGCCATGCAACGGCCCAAACAACGCGGCGACTCCCGCTGAAACGGCCGAGAACGGATCGACGTGCGACGATCCCACAGCACGCACGGCGTTGGTCGAGCAGTTCTGCTCGTGATCGGCGTGCAGAATGAAGAGAAGCTCCAGCGCCCGGGCGAACACCGGATTCGCCTCGTACTTCGACTCGCTCATGCGCGCGACCATCGACAGAAAGTTCTCGACGTATGAGAGGCGATTGTCCGGATACACGAACGGCAGCCCCTTCACGTGGCGGTACGAGAACGCGGCAATCGTCGGAGTCTTCGCCAGGAGCCGAATGATCGAGATGTTGCGCTCGGTCTCGTCGAAGATCTGGCTCGCCGTTGGATAGAACGCGGCCAACCCGGCGACGGAGCTATTTAGCATCGCCATCGGATGCGCATCGTAGCGGAATCCTTCCAGGAATTTCCGCATGTTCTCGTGCACGTAGGTGTGAAACGTGATGTCGTGCACGAATTGGTCGTACTCCTGCTGGTTCGGCAGCTCGCCGTGCCGAAGGAGCCACGCGACCTCGAGGAACGTAGCATTCTCCGCGAGCTGTTCGATGGGATATCCGCGGTAGCGGAGTATCCCTTTGTCGCCATCGATGAATGTGATGGCACTCCGGCACGATGCGGTGTTCAGAAACGCCGGATCGTAGCTCATGAGCCCCGTATCATTGGGGTCGTTCGTCCGAATCTTCTTGAGCTCGGGGGCCCGAATCGCGCCATCGGCGACAGGAATGGTATATGACTTACCGGTGCGCGTGTCCTTTATCTCGAGCGCGCTGCCTGATGGAGCAGCAGCGGATGGCTTGGAAGAGTTTCCCGACGCTACAGCAGGCGCTGGTTTGGCGGTTTTTTTCTTGGGTGCAGCGGGTGGCGCAGACGAACCGGTCTTCGGCATCCTGTTCTCCAGTTGATAAGATCAAATTTAGCGCAACGCCGACGCGGGTGATAATCGCGTGAGTGCGACGCCGAGGCTAAATGGGAGAACTCGTGCACTGGGTGAACTGCCCTAGTTGAAATTCAGAGGCGCCTTACGCGCGTGACCTTCCACTTCCCGCCGGTGACCTTTCCTCCCGGCTGGGAGGGAACGGTGCTGAACGTTCCCTCGATCGTGCGAGCGTCGCGAAAGGTTCCCTGGAATGTCGTTATCACAGTGCAGACGCAGTCAGGATCCTGATACGGATCGAGCGTGCCGCTCAGGTTGCCGCCTTCCTTTCTCAAAAAGTGCATCGTAAGAACCGAACGCCCGGGCGCCGAGGTGTTGCCCATGAGCTCGCGCTCGGCCGGCGTAAGCAATGAGTCTGGGCGCGGAATCATCACGACGTTGCCGGACGCAGAGGACTCACCAGCGCGGAGCGTGAAAGCAATCGTGCCGCTTCTTCCCGTCTCGGCGCTGCTATAATCCCCACGCCACTCACCATACAGCGGATTGAGGTTGAAATCGCTGGAAGTGACCTGGGTCTGCGGAGGGTTTGACGCGCAGGCGATGGCAGAGGCAGCCAGACCTACGGCAATTATCGATGAAACTCGTAGCATAGGTTGCTCCGGTTGGGACTCTTCTCTCCCACATCCTCAGATTGGCAGTAATCCCTTCGCCAGGCAAGGCGTTGAGACAATTCCGACTTACGACACCGGCACGGGGTGGAAGCCTTTACGCTCCATGCTGCCCCAATCCTTTTTTCCGCGCAGGAATTTCCAGAGGCCACGCAGCCGCCAGTACACGGTCATCTGACGATAGCCGAGATTCTCGACGAGCGCCCACCAGAAGAGGAGGGCGCGGTCGCGGAATGTCTCGTAGCGGTGAAAGCTGACATCTTCGAGAATCAGCGTGAATGCGGTGAGCGCGGTGCCGAGTCCGTAAGCAGTGAGATAGAAGAGTCCCGCGAAATTCCAGTCGACTACGCCTGTCGCGAGCCCAAAAGCCAGAGCGATCAGACCAGCTGCTTCAATCACCGGCGCCGACAGCTCCACAAATGCGTAATACGGGAAAACGAACAGGCCCGTCACCCCATACCGGGGATTGAACAGCATCCGACGGTGCCTCCACAGCACATCAGCCAGGCCACGATGCCAACGATCGCGCTGTCGGCCGAGCACCTTCGCCGATTCCGGCACTTCGGTCCACGCCACCGGGTCGGGAACGAACGCGATCTTTCCAGGGCCGCCGCGTTCGTATGAAAGCCTCTTCAGGCGCAGCACAAGCTCCATGTCTTCGCCGACGGTGTCGTGGAGATACCCACCCGCATTCAGCACCGCGTCGCGTTGAAACAGTCCAAAAGCACCGGAGATGATGATGTTCCCCCCGAGCCGATTCCATCCGAGGCGCCCGAACAGAAACGCGCGGAGGTATTCGACGATCTGGACTCCTGGGAGCAGGCGGGCCGGAACGGAGGTCCTGACGACTCGGCCGTGTTTCACTTCCGATCCGTTGACGACGCGAATCGTTCCCCCAGTCGCGACCACGTCGGTCTCGTAGAGAAAAGGACGTATCATGCGCTGGAGCCCGTCAGCTTCGATCAGAGTGTCGGCGTCCATCGCGCACACCAGCTCTCCGCGCGCGAAGCTAAGCCCGACATTCAGGGCATCGGCCTTTCCTCCGTTTTCCTTGTCGACGACGACGAGCGAAGGGTAAGTCGCCGAGCGATATAGTGACCGCACCAGCTTCGTCTTGATGCGCTGCTCATAGATCGTTTTCACGGGTACGAGATCAAACCGTTCGATGAGAACCTGGACGGTCCGATCCTTCGACCCGTCGCTTATCACGATTACCTCGAGATTCGGGTACTGGAGCGCCAGCAACGCGCGCAGGCTCGCATCGATCGTGGCTTCCTCGTTGTACGCCGGCGCGAGAATCGAAATCGTAGGCGAGAGGGTCGAGCTTAACAGCAGATGCCGGCTCTCGTCCGCTATGAGGAGCATGTGGCGGCGCAGCTCCAGCAAGGAGCTGACGAGCAGAATCAGGTACCACCCGTTGACGGCGAGGAAATACAAGAGCACGAGGAACTGGCCCTTGAGCAAAACCTGACTGATCGCCGTCTGCATGAACTCGCTCATGCCGAAGCCGCCGCGGCAGGAAGGTCGAGAACCTGCTGCGCCATGTCGGCCGCGAACGCATCGTCACCCTTGAGCGCGCGTCGCAGGAACAGCGTGCCTGGCGCGCCAATCGATCGAAGGGCGAGGCCAGCGGCGCGCCGGACTCTCCAGGCCGAATCGCGCAGACGTGACGCCAGCAGTGACGCCGCCTTCCAGTGCTGCATCCGCCCGAGTCCCTGTGCCGCGGCGGCTCTAACGCTCGAGTCATCGTCGTCCAGCAGCTCTATGAGTCGCTCGGCCCCCGCGGCATCGCCCACGGCGCCCAACAGCTTTGCGGCCGCGATTCGAACACCCACATCGTCGGCACGCGACAGACGCAGCGCGGCCGGCCCGAAGCTTGGCTCGGCCAGCGACTCGGCCACGCGAAGACCGGCTTCCGCCGCACGCCCGGAATTTCTCTCGAGAAACGTGGCGAGTGGTCCTGCCACGACACCACCCATTCGCAGGAGCGCGTTCTGCACCGCAAAGCGTGCCTGGGTGGCGGGATCCGCCAACAGCTTCAGCATGGCTGAGATCACCGTGACGGATGGATGGGCGGCCGCCCATTCTGCGGCTTGCGCGCGCACGGCAGGGTGAGGATCCGAAAGCAGTCGTTGGACCAATGGATCCACCACATCCAGTCGCGACAGGATGCGAGCGCCGCGAAGACGTTTCGACCACCGGCCGCTCTCGCACAGTTTCCGGGCCTGATCCACAACTCCAACCTGTCGCGCGACGAAAGTGAGTCTTTCCTTTGCCGCCCCACTGAGGTGGCGCGACATCTCGAGGAAGGCGATCACCTGCACATCGTGCGGAAGCCGCCGGAGTGCTTCGATTTCTTCCACATTTACCGTTCCGCGTGTCGCCAGATGCGCGAGCGAATCGCGCGCTGACGCCGTCAAGCGCTGGAGCCGTCGCTCGTAGAAAAAGAGCCACAGACCGTGCACGAAGAAGAGACAGACCGCGAGTACCAGTAGTCCGAGCTCCACCAGCATGACGATGTTGAGGAGCTGTCTGCTTATCATGACTGGCTCTGCTTGAGCATGGCGCGAACCTTGTGCATGAGGACTGGAACGCTGAACGGCTTGGCGATGTGGTCAGCAGCTCCAAGTTCCAGCGCGGCAAGAACATCGCGCTCGCCGGTGCGCGATGTCAGCATCACGACACTGCTCGACCTCGTTATCTCGCCGGCCTTGAGCCGTCGCAGCACGTCGAGCCCATTCAGTGCCGGGATGTCGACGCCGAGCAGGATCAGGGATGCCTGCACCTCGGGTGCGGCTCCGGTGAGCGCCGCCACCGCTGTTTCGCCATCGGCAAAAGTTGCAACGCGAAGGCTGCGGCTCTCCATTGCGTGCTGCAGCAGTGATACAAGCGCCGTGTCGTCGTCGACGATGGCGACATCCACGCGGCGTGTCATCAGTCCGATCGTCTTCATCCCCGATATGCCCACCCGGATTATGCCGCCGGTCGTTCTGATGCCGCCGGTTGCCCTGACCTGCTCGAGGGCCTTGAGTGCCTCTTCGCGCAACGCGGCGACGGTATCGCCATCGGACCGGTACTGGGCAACGCCTGCGCTGCAGGCGACGTGGACCCTCTGTCCATCTTCCGAAAGGAAAGTCTGGTCACCGATTTTCGAGCAGACCTGGGTGAGCTTGATCGCGGAATGCTCTTTCGTGCTCCCGTACATGCCGATCGTAAAATCCGCTCCGCCCCACCAGCCGACGACGTCCTCGGCTCGAAAGGATTTCGGGAGCAGCTCGCCGATGGCGCGCAATACGACGTCGCCAGTGCCCCGACCGAACGTCTTGGCGAGGCTTGCGAAGGCATCGACCTGAATGACAGCGATCGAGTACGGATCGGATTTTCTGCGCGCCAGCCGTAGAAAGCGGTCGATTTGCTCAGTTGCCTTGTGTGCTATAGGCAAACCCGTCAGCGGATCCGTCTCGAGGGGAGCGCGTCGCGCCTTTACTCCCGTGAGTCGGTTTTCAATCCGCATCATCAGCTCCGCCGGGACGAATGGCTTGCCGACGTAATCGTCTGCACCGGCCGCAAATACCCGCTGGACGCTCGCCTGATCCGTGTGCCCCGAGAGGAAGATCACCGGCAACTCGCTCCAGCGGGGATCGCTTCTCACAACCCGGCAGAGCTCCGTTCCGCTGATTTTCGGCATCTCTAGATCCAGAAGAATCAGATTCGGCTTCGTTTCATCGAGCACCGTCCAGAATCGCAGCGGATCGTTCACCGCTGTCACGGTCATTCCGCGTTTGCCCAGCAGAGTCGTCAGTCCACGCGACACCATCGGCTCGTCGTCCACGACGAGAATCTTGCGCCCTTCGAGGGAGGAATCCTCGGACGCTGTCCCTGAGCCGGTCGGTGTCGACAGGCTCGCCTTCGATCGCGAAGTACCAGTCGCCTGTGGTGCAGGAGGAGATGGCACACCAACAAGACTCTCTCGCAGCGCGAGGAGCTGTTCCGAGATCGCAACGCCATCGATCGGTGTAAGGGACTCGCCCGCGAATCGCTCGGCCAGGTCGCGAGCGATCTGTGCCCCCTTTTCGAACCCGAATTGGCCTGCCAGTTCGGCGATGCTCTTGGCATCCTGTTGGGCAGCGGCCTTCAGATCGGGCGACAGTCCGGCGTCGAGCAGCGCGATTGCCGCATCGTCGAGCTTGTCGATCTTCTGGAAGGTGGGCGCACGAGCGCGATCCCAGGCCGCAAATACGGCGGCAGCGATATGCTCTCCATGCGATGCCTGGGGTGGGAGAACCTCGACACCCCCCATTTTCGCGAGCTCTCGCAGCATCTCTTCCACGTCGACCGGGGAAAGGAAGAAGCGATCGACGTGGATTTCCTTTAATGCATGCAGCGCGGTCTCCGCCTGCTGCATGGAGATGCAGAACGCAATCCGCACATCGTCGCTGGTGTCCTTGGCACGACGGATGATGTAGATGGAATCGTCTGTCGGGAGAGCGTCACTGAGGAGGACCAGGCGTGCATCGCCGTAAGCAGCGGCGCGGCCCATCTGCTGGGCATTGTCAAACTCGCTGATGACGACGCCACGGAGCCTCAGTCCGATCTCGCGGACTATTTCCGCGGGTATGCCCCACACCAGGAGTTTGACGGGTTCCGTCATCTCCTACGGAACATACCACTCGCCGTCGAGCGTCGCTGAGCGGTGCAAGTGGGTTCGGCCGTGCCTGTTCATTCGGTCGTCTGCTTGGCCAGCGCCAGAACGGCATTCCATTCCGCCGCGCCAACTTTCTGAACCGAGAGGCGGTTCCCCTTTTGAAGGAGTGCCATTCCCTCGAGCTCGGGCTTCGTCCGCATTTCGCTGAGAGACACGAGTCGCGGCAGGCGCTCGATGGCCTGGATATCCACCATCGACCAGTACGATTCGCCGTTCTTGCTTCTGGGATCGTAATGGGGATCCTTCGGGTCGGCAGCTGTGTGGTCAGGATACCCCTCCCGGACGATCTCCACGATTCCCACTATCCCGGGGCTGTCGCCGCCGGAATGGTAGAAGAAGGCCAGGTCGCCCTTCTTCATCTCATCACGCATGAAATTCCGCGCCTGGAAATTCCTGACGCCGTCCCAGTGAGTTGTTCGAGTGGGCAGCTTCCAGAGATCGTCGAAGGAGAACGAGTCGGAATCCGACTTGAGAAGCCAGTAGTGTCTGTCCTTCTGCAAGGGTCGCGTAACCTTTGCCATTCGCTTCACCGCCATTAGCAAGAGACAGCTCCCAGTGGAACCTAACGGCCGAAGCGCCGTAGATTGGAGTACATCATAACCATTCAGCCCAGCAGGTCAGTCACCCATGCATCGCCTAAACTTGCGGACGTCCCCCGTCGGCGTCACCGCCCTCTCCTTCATCCTGTCGGTCGCGGGTACTCTGTCCGCGCAGACGACCACTGCCCCGCTTTCCTATCCCGCCGCCGCTCGCGGGACCCAGGTGGATGACTACCACGGCACGAGCATCGCCGATCCTTATCGCTGGCTCGAGGATGTCGATGGGCCCGCCACCAAGGCATGGGTAGAGGCCGAGAACAAGCTCACCGACTCTTTCCTGGCGACTATTCCCGAGCGAGCAGCGATCAAAGACAGACTCACGCAGCTGTGGAATTACGCTCGCTATTCCGCGCCCTTCAAGGAGAACGGGCGCTATTTCTATTTCCAGAACACGGGCCTTCAGAATCAGAGCGTGCTGTTCGTACAGGACGGGCGGAATGTTGCGCCCCGGGTGTTGCTGGACCCTAATACCCTCTCGACCGACGGCACTGTCGCGCTTTCGGGGACGTCCGCATCTGACGACGGACACTACCTCGCCTACAGCATCTCGACCAGCGGCTCCGATTGGCAGGAACTGCACGTCCGGGATGCGAACATCGGGGGACGCGATCTCCTTCTATTCGCGTTACGACGAGCCGACGTCGGGCAACAAGATGACCAACACCAACCGCAATCATAAGCTCTACTACCATCGCGTCGGCCAGCCGCAATCACGTGACGAGCTGGTCTACGATCGGCCCGACCAGCCCGATTGGCTGTTCAACGGCACCGTCACAGACGATGGCCAGTACCTGATCATCACCGTCTCTCAGGGGACGGATGTCCGCACGCGACTCTACTTCATCGATCTCGACAACCCGGGCAAGCCGCAGATCGACAATCCGGTCGTGAGGCTGATCGACAAGCTCGATGCGGAATATTCGTTCGTGGGCAACAGAGGCACGATGTTCTACGTGCGCACCGACCGGAATGCGCCAAAGGGACGCATCGTCGCCATCAGCATCGACAACCCACGCGAGGAGCGCTGGAACACGGTCGTCCCGGAGAGTAAGGATGCTCTCGTGGACGCAACGATAGCGGGCGAGGATCTCGTCGCCAACTATTTGCAGGACGCGCACTCGAGTGTGCGTTTCTTCAACGCCTCTCGCGATGACCGACGCGATCAGAGGCCGCGCGGACAGCAGCCGCAGCAGCCACGAAATCCGGGCAACGTCTACGATGACACAAGCACTGCTCCGATCACTTCGCGAGAGCGCGGGCAGCAGCAAGCTGGAGGATTCCCTCTGCGTGCCGAGCTGCCACTGCCCGGGATCGGAACGGTCGGCGAGATCCAGGGACGCCAGGGGGACGACGAGATGTTCTACAGTTTCACCTCGTTCCTCTACCCTACGACGGTCTACCGCTATGACGTGAAGTCTCGCAGAAACGAGGTGTTCAGGGCCCCGAAGGTCGCGTTCGATCCCGCGCCCTACGAGACGCGGCAGATTTTCTATACAAGCAAGGATGGAACGCGCGTGCCGATGTTCATCACGTCGAAGAAGGGCATCCACCTCGACGGAACCAACCCAACACTCCTCTACGCATACGGTGGGTTCAACATCTCCATCACACCGGCCTTCTCGGCGGCCAACGTCGCCTGGTTGGAGATGGGTGGCATCTACGCAGTCCCCAACCTCAGAGGAGGCGGCGAGTACGGAAAGGAGTGGCACGAAGGCGGCATGCTCGCCAAGAAACAGAACGTCTTCGACGATTTCATCGCGGCGGCGGAATACCTGATCAGGGAGAAGTACACATCTACTCCGAAGCTGGCGATCCGCGGCGGCTCGAACGGCGGACTGTTGGTAGGGGCAGTCATGACGCAGCGTCCCGATCTTTTCGGAGCTACGCTGCCGGAAGTGGGAGTGATGGACATGCTGCGCTTCCAGAAATTCACGATCGGGTGGGCGTGGACTTCGGATTACGGATCGTCGGACAATCCGGACCAGTTCAAGTACCTGCGCGCCTATTCCCCGCTCCAGAACATCAAGACGGGCACGTGCTATCCGCCCACGCTCGCCTTTACGGCGGATCATGACGACCGAGTCGTTCCAGGTCACACCTTCAAGTTCGTGGCGACGCTCCAGGCAGCGCAGGCGTGCGCCAATCCGATCGTCGTGAGAATCGAGACCAAGGCGGGGCATGGTGCGGGAAAGCCCACGACCAAGCTGATCGATGAGGCAGCCGATAGATTTGCCTTCCTCGTGAAGGAGCTGCACATGAAGCCCATGCTCCAGTAAATGGAGACCTTTCTCGCCGGCGCGGATGCATTAATCCTGATTCTGCGCACCGCGCTGCTGTCGATCGCAATCGCGTTCGGCGCGATTTGTCTGCTCGACTGGGCGGTGCGTACCAGGAAGATCAGCCCATTCAACGCCGTCGCGCGGTTCTGTCGCTCGACTGTGGATCCGATCATCGCGCCGATCGAACGAAAGGTTGTTCGTGCCGGTGGAACTCCGGCCGCGGCTCCGCTGTGGGCGCTGGCCGTAATCGTGATCGGTGGTATCCTGCTGCTCACGGCGATCGACATGATTCGCCTCGAGGTAGTGAGAACGATCATGGCGTCTCAGGAGGGCGCGGCCGGAATCTTCCACCTGCTCGTGAGCTGGACCTTCACGATCCTCAAGGCGGCGATCGTCGTGATGGTAATCAGCTCCTGGCTGCCGATCTCTCCCTACTCGAAATGGGTCAGCTGGAGCTACCGGCTGAGCACGCCCATTCTCACGCCCCTCCGGCGCGTCGTTCCCAACCTTGGCGGCCTCGACATAACGCCGATTCTCGCGTACATCCTGCTCAACATCATCGAGTCGTTCCTGTACCGCTTGATGTGACCGGCTTTGACGCGCATCGTCGGGGCGCTGCTGTACGATTTTCAGTTCGTCTTCAGCCTCGTGCATCGAAGAACGAGATCGTCGGGTTGCAGGGCACTTCGCTGAAGGTGCGTGTAACAGCGCCGCCGGTGGAGGGAATGGCGAACGACGCGTTGGTCGAGCTTCTTTCCAAAGCACTTAGAATTTCGCGGCGCAATGTGTGCATCGTTTCCGGCAACTCCTCGCGGACGAAGGTAGTCGAGATCAGCGGGGTAGATCTGGAATCTGTTCAACACCTGGCTGGCTGAGGGAAACTCCCTAGTGGCAAAAGTGATTCTCATCGGCGCTGATGCAGCGCTGCTCGAAGGCCTCGCACAGACATTGGGTGGATTCGGACACGAAGTTTTGCTGGCGGCAACGGTTGGAGATGTAGGAAGTGTGTTAAGCGGAGATCTGCCCGGGATTGCCGTCGTCTCCTGCGAGGCGCTCGAGAATGGGGGACCTGGCGCCACTCTTCCTCTCACGCCCGGCGGCGCGATCATCGTTTACGGGAAATCGCCCGGCGAATGGCCATTCCTCCCCCAGAAGCTGCAGCGGGCAACTCTGGCGCATCTGGTACTCCCACTGGAACGCAAAAGGCTCCTCGCTCTCGTCGACTCCTTCGAGAACCGGTCGCGCACGACCGGGCGTTCCATGCGTGACGACACCGGGGACGACTTTCAGCTGGAGTTCTGACGCCAAAGCACGACCTCGACCATGTCGCGGCGATCATCGATGAGGGGTGGCGTCGCGTCTCTGCTACGACGGGCTATCTCTCCGAGCGCGAGGCGCGCCTGGTGATGGCCGCGGCTGCGATGGCGCCGGCGCGAGGGATGAATCTCGAAATCGGAAGCTTCAAGGGCAGATCGACGGTCGGAATTGCCTACGTGACGCGCGAGCTGGGACTGGGTCCCGTCGTCGCAGTGGACCCGCACACCTCGCCTGCCACCACGGATCCGGACCTCCGCGGCAAGACGACGTCATATGAAGACTTCGTCGCCAACCTCAGGACAGCCGGCGTCATCGAGAGCGTCGAGATCAAGCGCGCGTACTCGCACGAGCTCGCGCGCGAATGGAAGGACCCTATTCGGTTTCTCTGGATTGACGGCGACCACACCTACGAAGGGGCAAAAGCGGATATCGACATGTTCAAGCCTCATCTCGCCCACGGGGCCATTGTCGCCATGCACGATGTCCTCGGCACGTTCGAGGGGGCACTCCGCGTTTTTGTCGAGGAGATTCTCGACTCCGACGATTTCGGCCCAGCGGGCTTCAGCGGATCCATTGGTTGGGCGCAATACCGCCCGCGCGACGGAAAAAACCCACGCTTTCGCTGGCGACGGCACCTTCTCGCTGTCCCCGCTCGGCGATTAATCCCCGTGGCACAGCGCGCTGATAGTGGCTTGCACGGCTGGAACAAGTTCCTTTACAAATTTTGGCGGCCTTTGGCGCCGCATGGAAGCGTTAGCGTGGCGCGGATGGCTCGGCTCATTCGAGATTGATTGAGGACTGCGAACCAACTGCTACTCCGAACTGCGGACTAA
>WNGJ01002260.1_pt1 | contig 19347 bp, 16 predicted proteins | sample 5400611 | NCBI WGS metagenome assembly WNGJ01 (sample SAMN13153375, study PRJNA577476) | soil metagenome | isolation source: 40 cm soil or saprolite under Garry oak tree replicate 1 | place: USA:California | collected 2016-06-15 | reverse complement strand
CTGACGGATAAGGAACAGGGTTTTCCCAGGCTTTTGGCCCGAGCCATCCACCCTCAAGCGCGTCGACGTAGAACAAGTCGACGACGTAAATGTGGTTCAACGTCATCTGCAGACTCGGGAAGAAGCCCGTCCGCTCAGCTTCAAATTCCTCCTCGCTCAGGTTTGCGCAAGCCGTGAGCAGTCGGTGGTTCGCCCAAGCGTTATTGTAGGCGAAAGCGCGGTAAGTCTGAACAAGACCGGCGGGCATATCTGTTCCCCTCTTTCAGGGTCATTGCAGGCAGATGTCCGAGCGTATTTCAACGCCACCATATTGGAGTTTCGGCGTCAGGGCATGCTTTTCCGCATCATGCCTGGAGGTGGCAAGCAGCTTCCGATAGTGTCGGGCGGAGCCGGTCGAGAAGCCTCACCAGATCGTAAGGATAAGTGTCATGTCCATTGAGAATGTTGCTGATCTGATCGCAGAGACACTCATTCAGGCAGGGGTGAAACGCGTCTTTGGCGTGGTGGGTGACAGCCTGAATGGTCTGACCGAGGCGCTGCGCAAGCGAAGCGCGATCACTTGGGTTCACGTTCGCCATGAGGAGGTCGCCGCCTTCGCGGCCGCGGGCGAATCGCAGATCACCGGCGGTCTGGCCGTGTGCGCCGGGTCGTGCGGCCCGGGCAATCTTCATCTCATCAATGGCCTGTTCGACGCCCATCGCAGCCGCACGCCGGTGCTGGCCATCGCAGCGCAAATCCCGTCCGCTGAGATCGGGGGCGGCTATTTCCAGGAGACACGTCCGCAAGACTTGTTTCGGGAATGCAGTCACTATTGCGAGCTGGTGTCCGATCCGGCACAACTGCCCTACGTGTTGGAAAACGCCATCCGCGCGGCGGTTGGGCAGCGCGGCGTTGCGGTTCTCGTCGTCCCGGGCGACGTCGCGTTGCGGTCCTCGCCAAAACGCGGCATTTCACCCAATGCCGGGCTTCTGCCGGCGCCGCCTGTCGTGCGGCCGGCTGAGCGCGAATTGACGGCGCTCGCCGAACTTCTGAATGGCGCCAAGCGCGTCACCTTGTTCTGTGGGCGCGGCTGCGCCGGCGCCCATGACAGCCTGATGCGACTTGCCGAGACGCTCCAGAGCCCGATGGTGCATGCGCTCGGCGGCAAGGAGCATGTTGAGTTCGATAACCCCTACGATGTCGGAATGACCGGATTTATCGGCTTCTCGTCCGGCTACGCGGCCATGCATGCCTGCGACGTGTTGCTGATGCTGGGGACCGATTTTCCCTACAAGCAGTTTTTTCCGACCGACATCAAGATCGCACAAGTCGACATCAGGCCTGAGAATTTGGGCCGTCGCTGCAAGCTCGATCTTGGCATCGTGGGGGACATCGGCGCCACCATCGAGGCGCTGCTGCCGAAGCTGACCGCGAAGAGCGATCGGAAGCATCTCGATGCGAGCGTAGCCCACTACAAGAAGGCTCGGGCGGGCCTGGACGAGCTGGCCCGCGGCACGCCTGGGCACAAGCCGATTCACCCGCAATACCTCGCGCGGCTGCTCAGCGAGCAGGCATCCGAGGACGCTGTCTTCACGGCCGATGTTGGCACGCCGACGATCTGGGCCGCACGCTATCTCGCCATGAACGGGCGCCGGCGTCTCGTCGGATCCTGGGTCCACGGATCGATGGCGAATGCGATGGCCCACGCCATCGGCGTTCAGGCCTCACAGCCGGGTCGGCAAGTGGTGTCGATGTCGGGCGATGGCGGATTTGCCATGCTGATGGGGGATCTCATCACGCTGACGCAGATGAAGTTGCCGGTGAAGGTCGTGATCTTCAACAACGGCGTGCTCGGCTTTGTGGCGCTGGAGATGAAGGCGTCCGGCTTCATTGAAACCGGGACCGATCTCAAGAATCCTGATTTCGCAGCCATGGCGCGCGCCATGGGCATCCATGCAGTGCGAGCCGAAGACCCCGGAGAGCTTCCACATGCGATCCGCAATGTCTTGTCGCATAATGGCCCCGCGGTCCTCGACGTCGTGACCGCGACCCAGGAATTGTCGATGCCGCCCACCATCACCGCGGAGCAGGTCAAAGGCTTCAGCTTGTGGGTGCTCCGCGCCGTGATGAGCGGCCGCGGCGACGAGGTTCTCGATTTGGCGAAGACGAACCTGCTGTCGCGCTGATTGGTGTTGCCGGACCGGCGAACGGCTGTGTCGGCCTAGCTCGCCTGCTTCTTTGCTTTGACCGCCGCAAGGATACGGTCGGCTTCCGTGCGCCAGTCCGGACTGCGGGCGAGGGTCTTGGTGCCTTTGGTCCCGAACAGGCCCTCATCGGCGAGATCGGCCACCCAGGCCTGGCGTTCGGCCGTGCCCTGCGCCGACCAGGGCGTCAGCCCGATCTCGCGCACGGTTTCCGCCACCTCGCGGACTTCCTCAGCGCGGCGCCTTCCGTGTTCGATCACGCGCTGGAAGAAATAGGCGCCCTGTTTCTCCCAATCGATGCTGGGAAAGGTTTCCTTCAGCGATGCCAGCACCGCGTCCTCGACGCCATAGGCGCGCGCGGTGGTGAGACATTCGATGGTCATCGCCTCCAGTCCCTTGATCATGATGCTGCGGCACATCTTCACCGCCGAGGCGACGCCGAGTTCCTTGCTGGCCACCTTGGCGTCGAAGCCCAGTTGCAGGAGCAGGGGCGCAAGATCCCCCGCGGTCGCGCCGCCGAGCAGCAGCGGCACCTTGATCCGGTAGGGCGGAATCGATGTCATCACCGCGCCCTCGACATAGCGGGCACCGCGAGCGTCAATCAGCTTGGCGGCGCGCTGCTTGGCGCCGGGCGAAGCCGAATTGAAGTCGAGGAAAAAGGCGCTCTTCTTCACGGCCGGTGCGCATGCTTGCGCGACCGGGACCGCCTGGCTCGCAGTAACCGCGGACACGATGAAGTCGGCTCGCGCGGCAAGATCGGTGTGGGACGCCGCCAGAGCGACGCCGTGGTCCCGCGCATGCTCGCGCAGCGGGCCGGCCTTGTTGCCATCGAGCTTGATGTCGTAGGTGACGATCGTCACATCCTGCTTGCGCAAGTCTTCGGCCAGGATGCGCCCGACTTCGCCGTAACCGACGAGGCCGATGGTCCACTGCTTCGGGTTGGTCGATATTGCGGTCATCCTGACAAACTCCCATGCATCGCGAAGGCAGCGCGTATTTTATAGCACGCGGTAGCGCCGATCCAGATTTGGATGCCGCGCTTTGGAGATGGCCTCATGGTTCTCCCGGCGATGCCAACGGGTCGCGCGAATGCGCGCCCGATGACAGGCTCCGCATCGTCCGGAGACGCGCCGCATTGCCGCGCTCCTCACCACGAGGGTCTAGATCCTCGTCCCAAGGAGCATCGCGAGAAGCGATGCGTCTCGAAGGATGAGATCCCCCTTGTTGGGAAACGCTCTACTAGCGCTTTCCGACTTTATCCCACAGCCAGCGCGCCACCGCATCGGGCGACGATGCTGCGTCATTGCCGCTGGCGCGTAAATTGGCCTCGCGCATGTCGGCGATGCCGATTCTGCCGAGCAGCGGCTTGAGCGCCGCCTGCAGCCGCTCATCACCGGCGCGTTTCGGCGCCAGCAGAAGGATTGCGTCATAGGGCGGGATCGCGTGCTTGGGATCGTCCAGCACGACGAGATCGTATTTCGCGATCAGACCGTCGCTGGTATAGCCCGCGATCACGTCGACCTCGCCGGAGGCGACCGCCGCATACATGAAATCCGGCTGCATCTGCCGCTGCGCGCGAAACGACAGGCCATAGGCCTCTCGCAGGCCGGCCCATTCCGGCCGCGAAAAGAATTCATAGTCGCCCGCAATCGACAGCGTCCCGGCATGCGATACGAGATCGGCGATCGAATGAATGCCGAGCTGATCGGCGCGTTTCCTCGGCATCACCAGCGCATAGGCGTTCTCGAAGCCGAGTTCGCCGAACAAGGTGATGTTCTGCTTCGCCAGCATCTCCTTCAGGTCGGCAAGCAGTTCCTGGCGCGGCTTGATATCGGTGTGGTGGAATTGATTGGCCCACAGCGTGCCGGAATAATCGACATAGACATCGATATCGTTGGAGGCGAGCGCATCGAAGATCACGTTGGAGCCGAGCCCCTCGCGCGATGTCGCGGAAAGCTCCTCGCTGCGCAGCCGCTGCGCGATCAGCGCCGACAGCACATATTGTTCAGCGAAGGTCTTGGCGCCGACGACGTAATTCAATGGCGAGCGCGCCATCGCCGGCACCAGCGTGGCCGCGACGAGTGCGGCGATTCCGGCGCCGCCGAGCGTTGTGCGGATGCGGCTGCGGTTGCGGATGCCGGTCTCGATCAGCGCCAGCAATTGATCGACGGCCAGCGCCAGCGCTGCCGACGCGAAGCAGCCGAACAGCACGAACACCCAGTTCTGGGTCTGCAGGCCCGCGAAGATGTAATTGCCGAGGCTGGTCTGGCCGATCGGCGTCGACAATGTCGCGGTGCCGATCACCCAGACCGCCGCCGTGCGGATGCCCGCCATGATCACCGGCAGCGCCAGTGGCAGTTCGACCGAGACCAGCGATTGCCGCGCCGTCATGCCGACGCCTTGGGCTGCCTCCAGAAGGCCGGCATCGATGCCGTTGAGGCCGGTGATGGTGTTGCGCAGCACCGGCAGCATCGAATAGAGCGCGAGCGCCAACACCGCCGGGAGAAAGCCGAAGGCGGAAAAGCCGACGCCGAACCAGTTCAGCGTCAATGACGCCAGCGCCAGCAGCAGCGGATAAAATAATGCCAGCAGCGCGAGCCCCGGCACCGTCTGCACGATGCTGGCAAGCCCAAGCAGCACGCCGCGCCAGAGCGGACGATTGCGCGCGGCAATCGCCAAGGGAAGGCTGATCAGAAGCCCCAGCGCCAGCGCGGTGACGCTGACCCTGACATGATTGCCGAGATAGTCGGGCAGATGCGCCCATGCTTCGCCCAAGCGCGGATCGGTGAGAATGCTCATGCCGCGCCCTCCCGCGGCAGCAGCGCGCCCAGCCGCTCGGCCTGCCGCCGCGGCGTGCGCAGGAGTTCCATGACGTAAGCCTCCGTACTCTCGGAAAGCTCCGCCGGCGTGCCCTGCGCCAACAGGCGGCCGGCGCGCATCACCGCGATGCGGTCGGCGAGCAGGATGGCCTCGGTCATGTCATGGGTGATCATGACCGTGGTTAGCCCAAGCGTCTTGTGCAGGGCGCGGTAGTCGTCGCCGAGCGCGTCGCGGGTGAGGGGGTCGAGCGCGCCGAACGGCTCGTCCATCAGCACGATGCGGGGGCGTGCCGCGAGCGCCCGCGCCACGCCGACCCGCTGGCGCTGCCCGCCAGACAGCTCCTGCGGCAGGCGGTCGCGATGCTGCGCGCGGTCGAGCCGCACCAGCTCGAGCAGTTCATCGACCCGCGCGGAAATTTCCTTAGGCGGCGTGCCGAGCAGTTTCGGCGTGATCCCGATATTGCCGGCCACGGTCAAATGGGGAAACAGCGCGCCGCTCTGAAAGACATAGCCGATGCGGCGGCGCAACCGGACCGGATCGGCCGCGCGCACGTCCTCGCCCTCGATCGTGATGGTGCCTGCGTCGGCGTCGATCAGCCGGTTGGCGAGCCGCAAGAGCGTGGTCTTGCCGGAGCCGGAGCCGCCGACGATGGCGAGAAACTCGCCGTCTGCGACCTCAAGCGACACATCATCCACGGCGACAACGCGTTCCGTGTCATGGCCATCGTCAAAGCTCTTGCCGAAGCTCTTGCTCACTTGGGCATAGGCGATCATAGGCATATTCGGCATTGCGGTGTCGGCCCCCTTGTCGGCCGCTTTTGGCTTGCGCGGTCTGACCCTCCTCCGGAGAGTGAAGAGTTGCAAGTACCACGTTGCAGCGCTTCGTTGAACTTGTCCCCGCAAGACGCTAAGCAGACACCGGAATTCGGAGGGAGCCCGGTGGACACGACAACGCCAATGGCGGTCGCGCTTGAAGATGCGACGGTGGCATTTCGCGTGGCGGATGCGCGTGTTTATACCGCGGTTGAACAGGCCAGCCTCTCGGTCGCGCATGGCGAATTCGTCGCCATCGTAGGGCCCACGGGATGCGGGAAATCGACGCTGTTGAACGTCGCCGCGGGCCTGTTAAGGCCGGTCTCGGGAGCGGTCCAAATCTTCGACCGACCGCTCGCGGGCCTGAACCGGGACGCCGGCTATCTGTTTCAGGCCGATGCGCTATTCCCCTGGAAAACGGCGATCGACAACGTCGCGATCGGGCTGGAGATTGCCGGCGCGCCGCGCGCGCTGGCGCTCGAGCGAGCGCGAGGCTGGCTTGCATCCGTCGGGCTGGCCGCGTTCGCGGGCCGCTATCCGCACATGCTCTCGGGCGGCCAACGCAAGCGCGTTGGCCTCGCGCAGGTCCTGATCCGCGATCCAAAAATCCTCCTGATGGACGAGCCGTTCGGGCCGCTCGATGCCCAGACACGGCAGATCATGGGCAATCTGCTGCTGGAGTTGTGGACCGCCGACCGCAAGGCGGTGCTGTTCGTCACCCACGACCTGGAGGAGGCGATCGCGCTCGCCGACCGGGTGGTGATCATGTCGGCGGGGCCGGGCGCGCGGATCATCGGCGCCTGGCGCGTCCCGCTGCCGCGCCCGCGCGATATTTTCGAGGCCCGGCTCGACAAGGAATTCCATGCGCTGCATCGGGAGATATGGAGCGTTCTTAAAACCGAGGTGATGAAGGGCTACGCCCAGGCCTCGCAAGCCGCGGAGGCGGGGTGATGTCGCGTTTGAGGCTCCTCGCACTGCAGCTCCTCGTCGCCATCCTCACGCTGGCGCTGTGGCAGTTGTTCGCCACCGTGCCGGTGTTCGGCAAGGTGCTGCTGCCGCCGTTCTTCTTTTCCAATCCGGTCGATGTTTTCAGCCAGATCCTCGCCTGGTTTGCCAGCGGCGTGATCTGGAAGCACCTCGTCATCACGCTGTGGGAATCGATCCTGGCATTTGCGATCGGGTCCTTCGCGGGCGTCATGGTCGGCTTCTGGTTCGCGCGGCAGCCGACAGTCGCCGCCGTGTTCGACCCTTATGTGAAGATGGTCAACGCGCTGCCGCGCGTGGTTCTGGCGCCGATCTTCACGCTGTGGCTGGGCCTGGGCATCTGGTCCAAGGTGGCGCTTGGCGTCACGCTCGTGTTCTTCATCGTGTTCTTCAACGTCTATCAGGGCGTCAAGGAGGTCAGCCGGACCGTGCTCGACAACGGCCGCATGCTTGGCATGAGCGAGCGGCAGTTGATGTGGCACGTTTACTGGCCGTCGGCGCTGTCGTGGATGTTCTCCTCGCTCCACACCTCCGTCGGCTTCGCGGTGGTCGGCGCGGTGGTCGGCGAATATCTCGGCTCGGCGGCGGGCCTCGGCTATCTGATCCAGCAGGCCGAGGGCGTGTTCGACGTCGCCGGCGTGTTCGCCGGTATGTTCGTGCTTTCGGCCTTCGTCATCCTGATCGACATGGGCGTGACCCTCGTCGAGCGGAGGCTGCTGGTATGGCGTCCGGCAGCGGCGGACAGCCGAGGCTAGAGCGCGATGGGATTGGGTTAAATCACCATCGCGCTCTAGCTTTTTGATTGAGCATGATCTTTTCGGAAAACCGGTATCCACTTTTCCGGATCATGCTCTAGAGCGCGATGACTATTGATCGAATCGGTCGGCCCGCGAATTCGTTTCACCTCTCCCCGGCGGGAAGAGGTCGGATCGCGCAGCGATCCGGGTGAGGGGGCGGAGGACTACGAGGGACCGTAACCCCTCACCCCAGCCCTCTCCCATCGAAGTCGGATATATCCGACTTCGACAATTTCAGATGCCCAACTCGGGTAAACCCGAGTTGGGTGGGAGAGGGAGCGCACCTTGCGCCACCCGTATGAATGATCTGCGCGGTGATGCTCTCCGCGGCGATTGCAGGACATCCTTGGCACCAGAGCCGCCTTCTCAAGGCGAGCGCGCTGCATTATCCTCACCCTCAACCGAACGGAGGAAGACATGCAGAAAATCCTGGGCAGGCTGGCTGGGGCGCTCCTGGCGCTGATGCTGGCTTCGGGCCTCGCTGTGGCGCAAAGCAAGATCACGATCGCCGTCGGCGGCGGCGCCTGCCTGTGCTATCTGCCGACCGTGCTGGCCAAGCAGCTCGGCGAGTTCGACAAGGCCGGCCTCGCCGTCGAGCTGGTCGACCTCAAGGGCGGCTCGGATGCGCTCAAGGCCGTGCTCGGCGGCAGCGCGGACGTGGTCTCCGGCTACTTCGACCATTGCGTCAATCTCGCCGCCAAGAAGCAGGAACTTAAAGCCTTTGTGGTCTATGACCGCTATCCCGGATTGGTGCTGGTGGTCTCGCCCGCGCATACCGGCGAAATCAATTCGATCAAGGATCTGGCCGGCAAGAAGGTCGGCGTCAGCGCGCCGGGGTCCTCGACCGATTTCTTCCTGAAGTATCTGTTGAAGAAGAACGGCCTCGATCCGACCAGCGCGGCCGTGATCGGCGTCGGCCTTGGCGCGACGGCCGTCGCGGCCATGGAGCAGGGCCAGATCGACGCCGCCGTGATGTTGGATCCGTCCGTCACCGTGCTGCAGGGCAGCCATCCCGACCTGAAGATTCTCAGCGATACCCGCACGCAAAAGGACACGCTCGCCGTGTTCGGCGGCGAATATCCGGGCGGCGCGCTCTACTCTACGGCGGCCTGGGTCGCTTCGCATGAGAAGGAGGTGCAGGCGCTGACCAATGCGATCGTGGGCACGCTGTCCTGGATTCATGCGCATTCGCCGGAAGAGATCATGGCGAAAATGCCCGAGGAAATGGTCGGCAAGGACAAGGCGCTTTATCTCGCGGCGCTGAAGAACACGATCCCGATGTTTTCGGAGACCGGCCAGATGGACCCGAAGGGCGCGGACGCGGTGCTCGCGGTGTTCAGCGAAGGCTCGCCCGAGGTCGCCAAGGCCAATATCGACGTCAGCAAGACCTTCACCAACCATTTCGTCGATCAGGTCAAGAAAACAACTGGAATGAATGCGAAATGAAACGGGCATGACGCTCCCACGCATTCATCGCGTCACGACCCTTGATCTCAAGTTCGAACCCTGGGACTGGCCGTTCGCGCGAACGAGGCGCGCCGAGATCGATGCGCATTTTGCGCATCAGCAGCGCGAGAAGCCGGGCATCTGGAACGGACGCGTGCTGCTGGCACGCGATCCTCAATTCGCCGGCGAGCGGTTCGCGGCCCATTATTTCGAGACTGATTTTGCAAGCTTTCTGGCGTGGCGTGATTGGGGGTTTCCCGACCAGCACGTGTTCAATGGGTTCGGCATGGGCGCGCTGCGCTGCGCCGACGGCGCGTTCGTCATGGGTGAAATGGGCGGGCATACCGCCAATTCGGGGCGGGTCTATTTTCCGTCAGGCACGCCCGATCTCGACGATATCAGGGGCGACACGGTCGATATCGCCGGTAGCGTGGTGCGTGAGGTCGGCGAGGAAACCGGACTGACGTCTGCGGATTATCAATTGGGCGGGCACTGGGATTGCGTGGTCACGGGTCCGTCGATCGCGATGGTGCTGCTCTTGCACGTCGCCATGTCGGGGGAGGCGATGCGGGCGCGGATCGAGGCCAACCTCGCGCGGCAGAGCGAGCCGGAATTCGCCGCGATCCATCTGGTCCGCGGCATCGGTGATCTCACCGCCGCCATGCCGCGCTTTGTCACCGCCTTTGTCGAGCAAGAGTTGTCCTAGCACCGTGATTGCGAGGCGCGTGAGCTGCGAAACAATCCAGCCGGCTAGCAATTGGGACGTCGGATATTCATGACCAAGAAACCTTCGCGCACGCTTTCGGCCGAGCTTGATCCCTTCATTTCGCCGTTCCGCGTCGACGGCTCGGACAAATTTCATCTGAAATCGCACAAGACCAACGAGAAAGGCGGCCTCGACAAGGACGAGGCCGAGAAAATCCTCGACGCCAACCGCAAGCGGTTGAGCGATTTCCAGGAGAAGCTTTACGCGCAGGATCGCTGGTCGCTGCTTCTGATCTTCCAGGGCATGGACGCGGCCGGCAAGGACTCTGCGATCAAGGCCATCTTCGAGGGCGTCAATCCGCAGGGCTGCGAGGTCACCTCGTTCAAGCAGCCGACGTCGCACGAACTCGACCACGATTTCATGTGGCGCAGCTCGATCGCGTTGCCGGAGCGCGGCCGGATCGGCATCTTCAACCGTTCCTATTATGAAGAATGCCTGGTGACGCGGGTGCATCCGGAACTGCTGGTGAAGGAGAAGATCCCGCCGAAACTGATCACAAAGAACATCTGGCGCGAGCGGTTCGAGGACATTTCCGCCTTCGAGCGCTATCTCTCGCGCAATGGCACCGTGATCCTGAAGTTCTTCCTCAACATTTCGAAAGAGGAGCAGCGCGAGCGGTTTCTCGACCGGCTGGAGCAGCCGTCGAAGAACTGGAAGTTCTCCATGGACGACATCACCGAGCGTGCGCGCTGGCCGAGATACATGGCCGTGTATCAGGACATCGTCAGGCACACCTCGACGTCCGTGGCGCCATGGTTCGTGGTGCCGGCCGACCACAAATGGTTCGCGCGCGTGGTGATCGGCTCAGCGATCGTCAGCACCCTCGAAGCCCTCAATCTCCACTTCCCGCGCGTCGACAAGGAGTCAAAGCGGGAGTTCGAGGCGGTGCGCAAGGCGCTGGAGCATGAGGGGAAGGGCGGGGCGAAGAAATAGCTTCAGGAGAGCGCGAGTAACGATCGACAGCCGGCGATCATGCTGTCGGGCGATGGTGCGGCTGGAACAGGCGGCCCTTTTCCGTGACGATGACGAGCGCAAGCGCCGCCAGCGTGCAGAGCAGAAATCCGGTCGCAAAAGGCACCAGCGTGCCATCGAAAGCCTGGCCGATGATCGTGCCGGCTCCGATACCCACCAAGGTGGTGACGGAGCCGTACAGCGACGACGCGGTGCCGGCATTATCGCCTTGAGGCTCCATCGCAAGCGCGGTGAAATTCGCGAACGTCAGTCCGAACGCAAACATCATCAATGCCGACAAGACCATGAACAGTGGCAGCGGCAGGATCTGGAATGGCAGGACCTGGAATGGCAGGACCTGGAATCTCGCGGCCAGAAACGTGATCGCCGCGACGGCAAGGGCGCCGACCAGTGCGCCATGCGAGATCACCCGCATGCCGAGACGGCCGACCAGCCTCGCGTTCAGAAAGCCGGACACGGCGATGGCCGCCGCGATGGCGGCGAACGCCAGCGGAAAGTAATGTCCGAGCTTGTAGACGCCGGTGAAGATCTGCTGCGCCGAGAAAACGTAGCCAAACAGTGAGCCCATGACGCCGCCGGCTGCCAGCGCATAGCCGAGCGTTTGCCGGTTCGTCACGGTGCGCCGGAAGGCATCGAGCACCTCGTCGATCGTAAATGCCTTGCGCTCGGACGCCGGCAGCGTCTCCGGCAACCGCAGCGACGTCCAGAGCAGCGCAAGCATGCCGTACAGCATCAGCACCACGAAGATACCGCGCCATTGCGTCAGCAGCATCACGGCCTGACCGAACGACGGCGCGACCACCGGCACGGCGATGAAGACCATCATGGCCAGCGACACGACGCTGGCCATGCGGCGGCCGGCGTAGCAGTCGCGGACGACGGAGGTCGCGATCACGCGGGTGGCCGACGTCCCGAGCCCCTCCAGCGCGCGCGCCAGCAACAGCGTCTCGAACGAGGGCGCGGCGATCGCGAGCAGGCTTGCGACGCAATAGACGATCATGCCGCCGAGCAGGACCGGACGGCGTCCGAAGCTGTCGGACAAGGGCCCGATGACGAACTGGCCGACGCCGAAGCCGATCAGGAACGCCGACAGCACCATTTGCAGATGGTTGGCCACATCGATGTGAAAGGCCGAGCCGATGTTCGGAAGCGCCGGCAGCATCATGTCCATCGCCAGCGGATTGAGCGACATGATGGTCGCGATCATCACGACAAATTCGGTGAATCCCATTGGACGGTGTCTAGATACCTCCAGACATTCGACATCGATCTCGGCCACGCAGATGAACTTTCGTTGTTCGCAGTTGTGATTGTTTTCAAAAGCGTTTTACCGTCCGTGCTGCGCTGCACAACCCCCGTTTTGGGATGGCTGATCGGCGGCTATGCCGCCGTGGGACCAGCCGTTTTGGTCCCTCAAGCTCCAGGATCGATTCGCTGATTCAGCTTTTCGGTCTGTTTCAATCGGCAAGAATGTGCGGTAGCCCATCGGGCCCCGTTGCGATCACATTCGAAATTGATGACACATCGAGCCAAGAGACCATTGCATGAGACCATTGATCGTCGCATCCCTGTTGATGGCCTCCGCGCATTCGGCCGCCGCCGAAGCACCCGCTGAGCTGATCTCGAATTTCCGTTTGAAGCACGGCGAGATCCGCGTCACCTCGGACGCCACCCTCAATCGCATCGCTTCCGAGCAGGCACGCGCGATGGCCGCGAAGGAGACGCTCGATCACGGCGTCCTCGGCTCGTTCACCTCGCGCATCGCGCCGTCGCGCGCCGGACGCGCCGCGGAGAACATCGCCTACGGCTACGATAATTTCGAGAAGACGCTCGGCCAGTGGATCACCTCGAGCGAGCACCGCAGGAACCTCTTGCTTCACAACGCCACCCGCATCGGCATCGCGAGCGCCAGCAGCGGTCGTCGCACCTATTGGGCGATGGAAATCGCAGGCGACTACGAACGGCCTCCGTCAAAGGGCAAGAAGAAAAGCGAGAAAGGCTTAGTGGCCGAGATCAAGAAGCCGGCATCCACCAAGTGTCACATCAAGCTGCTGGCACTTTGCATCTGAGCCGGATCTCCCACGCATCGTCATTGCGAGTTGCCTGTCATCGGGCGCATTCGCGCGGCCCGTTGGCTCGCAATGACGACTTAGGTCGCTGTTTCAGCAATGCAAAAAGCAGCCATCCGGCGAAGCCGGCTGTCGACGCGAAAACCTGTTCGCGACCTGGAGGCTTGGGCGACATCTTGATGTCGTTCGCCGGCTCGCCGCGTTGCGGCTGACGACTGGAGCATGATCCGGAAAAACATACCCTCGGGCTCCGGCCCGCCATTTGTCTCCGGAAATGTGACATTCCTCATCTCGGACATCATCTGGACACGGCAAAATCCGTTGCGAATGACGTCACTTGGACATTGCTCGTAGCCCCCCGCAATGCCCGGTGGAACTGCGCGATGAGGCGCGCGTTGTGAGTTCAGCTCTTATCCGGGCGATGGACGCGACCGTTTCCCATGGACCAGGCTGCCGTACACGAACGGGCACAGTTGGAGCAGGCGTATTGTCCCCCCGCGCCCGAGCCACAGGCGTCCCCGCTTAAGCCGATCGCTCTTCTTCGCACCCTGCAGCGCAATCCGCTTGAATGCTGGGCAGCACAGCATTTCGAACAATCTATCGTCACGGGCGGATTGCCTGTTGGACACGTGTTGCTTGTGCATGAGGCGGCCGCCATTCGCCGGGTCCTGCTCGACAACACCGCAAACTACCGGAAGGATCGTCTGCAACGCCGGGTGCTGTCGGCGGGCTTGGGCGAAGGGCTCTTGAGCGCCGAGGGCGAGCAATGGCGTCTGCAAAGACGGGTCCTCGCGCCGATCTTTGCGCGTAAAGCGGTGATGGATTTCGTGCCTGCGATGATCGCAGCTGCCGAGGCGCTGATCGATCGGTGGCGCGGTCTTGGCGGCCAGACCACAATCGACATCTCAGCGGAAATGGCAAAGGTGACGCTCGACGTCCTCGAACGCACCATCTTCTCGGACGGATTTGGCTCCGACGCCGAGCATATCCGCGCCGCTATGGCGACGTATTTCAAGACGATCGGGAAAATCAGTCCGCTCGATCTTCTTGGTGCGCCCGATTTTATTCCACGGCTGAGCCGGCTCAGGGTGCGATCGACGCTCAAATTCTTCGAGGCGGAGATCGACAAGGTCATTTGCGCGCGCCGCCGCGTTCTGGCCGAACAGCCGGAGAGCGTGCCCGACGATCTGCTCACGCGTTTGCTCGAGGCCCGTGAGGTCGATGATGGCGGCTTCACAGAATCCGAGGTACGATCGAACATCCTGACGTTCATAGCAGCAGGCCACGAAACGACGGCGAACACGCTGAGCTGGGCCATGTTCCTGTTGTCTCAATCCCCACAATGGCACGAGCGGGTCGATGCCGAAGTCGATCGTGAACTCGCGGGGCCCGCCGCCGGATTGGTGGATCGTCTCGTCGAAACCCGGGCCGTCATCGAAGAAACGATGCGGTTATATCCGCCGATCGCCGCGATCAGTCGTGTCGCAATTGGCAGCGACGACTTGAATGGCGAGCAGGTCAGACCGGGGTCACTGATCGTCATTTCGCCGTACGTGCTTCACCGGCATCGCCTGTTGTGGGATTGTCCCGATGCGTTTGATCCTCGCCGCTTCCTCGGCCGCGCGCGAGACATGATCGACCGGTTTGCCTATCTGCCGTTCGGGGCCGGGCCGCGCAAATGCATCGGGTCCACTTTCGCACTTCAAGAAGCGACGATCGTGCTTGCGATGGTCGTGAAGCATTTCAGCTTCCACCTCAAGCCCGGGCATGTGGTGTGGCCGGCACTCCAGGTGACGCTGCGCCCGGAAAATGGGTTGCCCATGATCATCAGACAAAGGTCGCTGAACGATTCTAGCCGACCTGAGTTAGCCAACCGCTATGTGGCGGACGGCGCGCCGCGGGACTATTCCGCGGCTTGCGCCCGATGATCCTCGTAATTCCAGAGACTTGAGCGCGTGATGCATTTGCCGCAATGGAAAAACGCCCTCTCGACGCCGACAATCATCGCGAGATCGGGGATCTTGCCGCGGTCCGCCATCGCGCTCCTGATCTTCTGATCCCGGACGATGAGGGCCCGCCCCGCAACGCGAAGCGTTTCGCGTTCACCGGGGACAAAGAAGATCAGGCCGACGCCTGGATTCTGCAGCACGTTGTGGAACGTATCGACGCGGCGGTTGCCGCGACGATCCGGAATGGCAAGGGTCGCATCGTCGAGACACCTGATGAAACCCGCGCGATCTCCCTTTGGCGACAGATCAACCAGGCCGAACGAATTGGTTGAACCCACCACGACGAACGGCGATGCGGCGATGAAGCTCTCGCATCGGCGATCGAGCCTGTCGAGGATCTTGCTGGTGAACCACCTGTTGGCAGGTCCGACCACTTTCCGTAACTCCGACTCGGTCGTGATCACCTCGTCGTATCGCTGATCGAGCGGCACTGCTGATCTTGAGTTCAAGTTCCGTCCCTCTACAATAGCGGGAACACTCCCGGCGGGGTGCATTCGCGTTCTGGACAATTGGCGCATGGTTCCGGCGGCACTACGCCAGCAACGTGGTGGGAGAAGGGCAGCCATGGCGGCGAAGCCACGAGGCCGGCGCGGCATGGCTGATTTGTCTCTTCTGCAGATACGAACGGAACTCGTTGATGACCAGAGCCGGGCAGCTTGGTGAATAAATTTCAACATTCGACAGGCGAGACTGGCAATGACGACAAACGCGCACACAGCGAAAACGATGCCGGAAACAGCTTCATCGTATCCAAGGATCGGGAGTCGCAGAAGGGCCATTGCACAAGAGCGAACGTGGCACCTGTTCGGGCAAAACCAACGGCTTGGATCCCGGACTATCGATCTGCTTAACGATCGCCGAAACTTAAGGCGGAAACTCTCGCTGACGACTGCGCCACCGACATAAGGCTTCCGACTTGAACGAGCCTCCAAGCGGCCTAGCTCGCAGATTGCTTCCCACTGACCATCGAAAGAACCGTCCGAGCGAGATCAGCAGCCGATTCCACCAGTTGATCTGCGCCAGCAGTCTCAAGTTCGTCTCGGGTACCATAACCCCAGAGCACGCCAAGACCGCGCATTCCAACCGCATGGGCACCGGAAATATCATATCGGCGGTCGCCGACCATCAGACTGTGGGAGGGCAAAACATTGTGTTGCGACAAAATATGGGCGAGCAGTTCAGGCTTATGATCTAGCCCGCCGCCTGGCACTGAACCGTGAATGCCATCAAAGTATGTTGCAAACCCTAGATGGTGCAGAATGCGGCTCGCGAAAATTTCCCGCTTCGACGTTGCCAGGTAGATTCGCAATCCGGCCTGCTGCATCTCTTCAAGAGAGCGGCCAATTCCCGGATAGGGCTCGCTTCCGAGAAAGCCGCTCTCGCCGTAGTGTTGACGATACGCCGCCACCGCTTCGCCGACTCTGTCGTCCCCATACTGTTGCAGCAAAACCCGCATCATGTCTTCGAGCGGCGGCCCGATGGCGCGCTTAATGTCGAGTGTTTCGTCCGGTTTATGCCCAAGAGCACGTAGTGCTGCCAGGGAGCTTGCTAAAATGCCAGGCTGCGAATCAATCAAAGTGCCGTCGAGGTCTAGAAGAACGGAGCAAGTCGGGGTCATGGCTTGAATATAACGGCCAACGGCCGGCGAGTCGACGTTCGGTTGGTCTGGAGTCCGCTTAGGGTGTGCGCCGTGAAAAGGCGGCGCGTTTCCAGTGGGTGCAAGTCCCACCCGGCAACCGCTCCAGCCGGAAGCAACCGGAGCAGCCAACGACCTGGCCTTCGTCCAGCTTGCATCAATCAGGCTGCGGCTGCGCGCTAATGCGGAGCCTGCATCGCGGAAAATGGCCACCAAGACATAGGTCGTTCGCGAGGGGGCTGACGAGCAAGCTTCACGCGGTAGTTGACGCCAAAGGTCTGCCGGTTTGTCTCGCCCTCACGCCCGGTCAGGCTACGACAATCGGCTGTGTTCGGTTCTTCACCGCGCACGGTTCTTCAACAGAATCAAGCAATGTCGCCGCTTGGCAAGCCCGATATGATAAACTCGCGACCAAGATTCAATGTGCCAGGGCGACGTCTCCCGCTGCTGTCTGTTCACGCCTTACGTCGATGCGCAGACTGAGGACGACGGCCGCCCCGACCACAGCGCAGCCGGCGAGCGACAACAGTCCCAGCGTGAAGTTGCCCGTCAAATCCTTGAGATAGCCCATCGCGAATGGACCGGCAAAACCGGACAGATTGCCCAGCGAGTTGATCGCCGCGATTCCGGCGGCGGCCGAAGCGCCTGTCAGGAAGCTCGCTGGCAGTGGCCAGAACATCGCCGGCACCGCGGAGACACCGATTTGCGCAAGACAGAGTAACGCCATGATGACAACGGGATTGGTGATCAGCCCAGACAAGCCGATTCCGACACCGGCCATGAGGAGTGCCACGGCGACATGGCCTTTTCGCTCCATCGTGCGGTCTGAGTGCCGGCCGAGCAACACCATGCCTATGCCGCCGAACACGAAGGGCAGGGCGGCCAGCAACCCGGTCTGGGTATCGCTCACGCCAAAGGCCTTGATGATGGTGGGCAAGAAGAAGGCAACTCCGTAGCTTGCCGCATTCAGACAGAAATACACCAGGGCACAGAGCAGAATCCGGATATCCGTGAGTGCCTGAAACAGAGAAAGATGTTCGACCCTTTCTTTGTTTCTCTTCTCGTTTGCTTGCACACCCTCCAGCCACGCAATTTCGTCTGCCTGCAGCCAGCGTGCGTGCCTTGGAAAATCGGTCAGATAAAACAGCACGCCGAGTCCAACCAGAATCGATGGTAATGCTTCGATGATGTATAGCCACTGCCAACCGTCCAACCCCAAGCCATTCAGGTTGAGCAGCATCCCGGAGATCGGTGAGCCAATTATGGATGAAATCGGGATCGCAAGCATGAAGAAGCTGATGACCCGGGCGCGGTAAAGCGCGGGGAACCACAAGGTCAGGTAAAAGATGATACCAGGGAAGAAACCGGCTTCGCAGGCGCCGAGCAGCAAGCGAAGCGTATAGAAGACCGTCTCGTTCGAAGCTCCGGTGACGCCCGCTATTGACGGAATGAAGGCGAATGCTCCGGAGACGATACCCCAGGAGATCATGATGCGGGCGATCCAAACCCGCGCGCCAACCCGCTCCAGAAAGAGGTTGGAAGGCACCTCAAACAGAAAATACGCGATGAAGAACAATCCAGCGCCGAGTCCGAAGGCCGCTTCGCTGAAACCAAGCGCTTGGTTCATATGAAGCTTTGCGAAGCTGACATTGACACGATCGAGATAGGCGACGAAGTAACACAGGATCAGAAATGGTATCAGCCGCCGCATCACTTTGCCGATGACGCGCTTTTCCAGGTCTTCCATGGCGAACCTCCCGGCCGGTTTTGTTTTTGCGCCCTTCGAGAAATTGGGACGAGCTTGAGCCTAACGTTGACGCGGCCAGGAGTGCCAATGATATTTCCGATACCAACCGAAATCACATGATGCACCGCGGTCGCCCACCGCTTTGGAGGGAACTGGTTTCAGCCAATCAGTCGACGACATCCGCAGCGGCTTGTCCTGGAAACCGGCCGTCGCGATCCCGTCGGGCGCGCGCGCCTTGCGAACGCCGCCAATCGGCTATGGACGAACCCCCGGCCGAATGATTGCCACGCCAAGGACATTGGGCTGGCACATCTCTGCAGTCCTTCGCGACCGCAGCGATCAGGATTTTGATCGCGGGCGCCGCGCTGACCGATTTGCCCGAGCCTTTTTGCCCGAGCCTTGTTGTCCGAGCCTTGCTGCATCGCTTCATATGTAACGTTAGCTTCCCGATCGGGGGTGCCGTTCGGCGGCATCTTGTGGTGCACGCAATGCCGCGAGTTGCCGCGATACGCGTGGCGTCTGCCGCGGTCTGGTGCTGGCATGCTCGAAGTGTTGGTTCTCTTGTGCACGCTCCGGCAATCACCGCATCGGGAGGAAGCCATGCTTCATCTTGGACGTGGACGCTTGAGGCGAGGCCTTGCGGCGGCTCTCATTGGAGAGATCGCGGCCGTCATCGACGGCATGGAAGGCTTTGAAGAAGTCAGGAAGCTCGAGGGGATGGTAATCGGAGCCGACGAGCATCTTGACGAGCTCGGAGCTTTCACACTGCCGAGATTCTCGGTCTACGAGTCGAACGCGGGAAGCAGCTGCCGTCATTCCGGGACGCCGCAAAGCGGCGAGCCCGGAATGACGAATGGTGATGACGCAAAGCGCATACCTCATCAGCGTATTTTGCCCGTCGTGCCAATCCGTCGCGGTGCGCTGCAATTGATCTCACCCCCAAATCAGTGGCTTCCTTGGCCTGTCTCGTTCCCGAGAAGAGGGGCGGCTCGCGATCGTCACGGACGTTGGGTACGGGATGCGATGGACGCGGCAGCGTCAGGCGCGCAGGTCAAATGGCGCGCGGACGAATGATGCTGACGCGGACGGCGAAGTCGTGTGGTCCT
>WNGJ01002259.1_pt1 | contig 19350 bp, 21 predicted proteins | sample 5400611 | NCBI WGS metagenome assembly WNGJ01 (sample SAMN13153375, study PRJNA577476) | soil metagenome | isolation source: 40 cm soil or saprolite under Garry oak tree replicate 1 | place: USA:California | collected 2016-06-15 | reverse complement strand
ACCCGCCCTGCGAACGTCGCGCGCCCATTCAGGCCGCGCTCGCGAGCGAGACGCTCGAGGCGGTCCCGCTCCGGCCCGTCTCCGGCGACCACGCAGCGCAGCGACGCGTCCGCGCCAAGCGCATCGATCAAGAGCTCGACCCGCTTGGCGCGGTCGATCCGCCCCACCGAGAGAATGAAGTCCCATACTCGTCACAGCGGTAGGGCAGCTCTTGCGGCGGGTGGGGGAGCACCTCCGCTTCGAGCCCGGTCGAGCGCTCGAGCCGGTCGGCGACATTCGCGGAGGTGGCGAAGAGCTTGCGTGCTTCGCCCAACGCGAGCTTGTCGAGCCGATGAACTGACCGGCGCAGCGCCCTCCCCTCCGCCGAGTCGTCGAACTGGGCGAGCTCGGTTCCGTCGAGCTCGTAGGCCTGGCGGAACTGGTGCAGAAGCCACACGATCTTGTTCGGATGCCTGACGACATAGGAGGGGAACTTGGTCGCGATCACGAGATCGATGGGGCTCCCGTCGGCTTCCTCCAGATCGAGCAGCCGCCAGAGAAACGCCTGGGTGAGCACGCGCTCACCCGGATACCACTTGAACGGGATGGTGACGAGCTCCACGTCGTGCTCGCGCTCCCGCAGCTCGTCGACCAGTCGCTCGCTGAAGATCTCGGCGCCTCCGCGGACGAACGGCACCTGGGGCGCGCAGACGGCGATCCTCATCTGCGCGCGACGATCGCGTAGTCGAGGGGGCCGAAGAGAAGCTCGTTGAGACGGCGCACGTTGGCGGCGATCGTTGGGTCGGCCGGCTCGACGAGCTTTTCCTCCGGCTCGTTCAGGAAGCGCGTCTCGACACTCGCGAACCCGGCCTGGCGGGCCAGCAGCTCGAGCGTCTCGGGTACGAGCGGCTGCGCGTGCGTCAGGTCGGCGAAGTAGTTGCGTAGTGCGAGCGGCGACAGCGGGTTGATCGTCTCGGCCACGAGCAGCCCGCCGGGCCGCAGCTTCGCGGCGGCGAGCTCGAGCAGGCGAACGACCGTCGAGGCGGGAAGATGCTCCAACAGCTGCGCCGCGAAGATCCCGCCGAGCGAGCCGTCAGCGAGGCCTTCTAGGTACTCGACCGCGCCCGTGTGGTCGACCTCGAGCCCTTCCCCCCGCGCGTAGGCGACCATGTCGGCGTCGGCATCCACGCCTTTGGCGTCGATGCCGGCCTCGCGCAGCAGCACCAGGAACTCGCCGCGGCCGCAGCCGAGATCGACTACGGGTGCCGCTTCGTGGAAGTCCTCGACGTAGGCCCGTTGCTTCTCGCGAACGAGCTCGGTGGCGCCGCGCATCCGGCTCTCGTACGCGAAGTAATCGGGGAAAGGCACTTGGACGGCCGCGACAGGCTCGGCAGCTACGCGCGTTTGACCGATCTCCGTTCGATCCCGGCGTTCAAGCCTAGTGAGCCGTTCCTCGAGCTCCACCGCGAGCCGCGCATGCGCGGAGACGGCATCGATCCGGTGACGGAGCTCGTGGGCGAGCCCGTCGAGCCTCTCCTCGAGCGCCTCCTGCCCCGCGTCTCCCCGGTCAGAGAGCGCATCGACGAGCTTAAGCAGGGACACATTAAAGCGCCGCTGATCGACCGCAAGCGGCTCGACGTACCAACGCATGAGCTTGCGGAGAAAGCTCTTGGCGGGCAGGAGCAGACGTCCGCGCGCCTTGCCCCAACCACCGGCGCGGTAGAGAAAAGGGCGTTCGGCGCTGACCGACCACAGACGCTCGGCCTCGTCGCGCCGCAGCGAGAAGCGGTCGTCGGGGTCTTCGGACAGGCGGCCGCCCGCGCGCTCGACCTCAGCCCGGAGGCGTGCGCGGATCGCCTCGAAGTCCACCTCCTGGGCGATTGGAGCTTGCTTCGACACCACGTGATTGTAGGCTCGGCGCGACGCGCCTCATCGCGGTCCGGCACCGCGAAGAGATCGCAGACTCAGCGCGGCCGGCCGTCCTCCTCCAGCCTGTGCTCCAACAGGGCCAAGCGTTGAGCGAGGATCCGATTTTGGTCCGCCAGCGTCGAGATCACCGTCGAGTAATGGAGGAGCAGGAGCAGGATGAAGAACGCTGCCAGCACGAAAAGCGCCGACGGCGGATAGGCAATACCGACGGAGTCGGCGATTGTCGTCAGCAACCCCCGCCACAACCCGAGGATCAAGATCACGATCCCGGTCAGCAGCCACAGCATCGCGTACCGCTCTTGAAGACGTCGGCTCCGGATCAGCTCGAAGATCACGAACAGCAAAAGCAGCGCCGCGACCGCCGCGACGATGGAAACGCGCAACGGCGTCATTTTTCCTCCTGTGGAGTTGGGTAACGGCGGAAAAGCCCGACGAAGAGCGCCAGCAGTACCTTGAGCATGTAGTACGCGGACCGCCAGAAGGTGATCGAGGACTCGCCGGCGCCCCGAAGACGCATCTGAACGGGAACCTCGACCAGCTTTAGGCGGTGGCGGAAGACGAGCACCATCCCCTCCACCTCCGGGTAGTCGTGAGGGTAGTCGCCCGCAAAAAGGGCGATCGCTCGACGATTGGAAGCGCGGAAGCCGGAGGTGGTGTCGGTGACGCGCTGACGGACGAGCAAGGAGACGATGCGGGCGAGCAGCCGGATCCCGAGTAACCGTGTCACCGGCGGCTCGTACTCACCTTCGCCGAGGAACCGGCTACCGACGACGAGGTCAGCGCTGCCCTCGATGATCGGAGCGAGGATCTTGGGAATCTCGGCCGGGTCGTGCTGAGCATCGCCGTCGACCTGCACGGCAACGTCGAAATCGTGGTCGCGCGCGTATTGGAGTCCCGTCTGCACGGCGCCGCCGATGCCGAGGTTGTAGGGGAGGCGGACCACGTGCGCGCCGGCCTCCGCCGCGATATCGCTCGTCCCGTCTGTCGAGCCGTCGTCCACGACCACGATCTCTAGCTCGGGGTCTGCTGCGCGGATCTCTGCGATTACCGAGGCGATCGCACCTGCCTCGTTGTAGGCTGGAACTACCGCGACGCGCTGGACTCCGGCCAGCCGGTCGCGGAGCGAGGTAGCGGTCGCGCGACTTGTGACTGCGGGCTCCGTCACTTTTGAGGCAGGCTACAGCCAGTACGTTAACCCCGCGTAACGATCTCGATGCACCGCCAAGCGTTCGACTCACTGCCGCATTTCGGCGTCTCGACACGAGCGCAGACGCTGGCCGACAAGCTCGCGCAGCACCGGAACCTGCTGGCCTCTCCCGGGTATCGACAGCGCCCCAGCGTTGGGTTCCTTTTCCTTCATGCGAGCAGGGGCTTTTGAAGGGCCGGATGGGCGGGTCGCCGACCGCCGTTCCTTTCGGCGATCTCGCACGCTCCACCGCAGCGTTGCGCGACGAGATCGATGCGGCGATCGCGCGAGTGCTCGACCGCGGTTGGTACATCCTGGGCGAAGAAGGGGCTGAGTTCGAGACCGAGTTCGCGGCCTACTGCGGGTCCGAGCACGCCGTCGGCGTGGCCTCCGGCACCGACGCGATCGAGCTAGCCCTCCGCGCACTCGAGATCGGCCCCGGCGACGAGGTGATCACGCAGGCGAATACCTGCGTGCCGACGGTGGCGGCGATCGAGCGCGCTGGAGCGACACCCGTCCTGTGCGACGCGGAGCCGCAGGCCGGGCTGATGGATCCCGAGTCGTTCGCAGGGGCGATAAGTTCCCGCACTCGGGCGGTTGTCCCGGTTCACCTCTACGGCCAGTGCTCCGACGTCGATGCGATCGCTTCCGTCGCAGCCCAGGCCGGTATTGAAGTGATCGAGGACTGCGCCCAGGCGCATGGCGCCGAGTTGCGAGGTCGACGTGCGGGAACGATCGGCCGGCTTGGCTGCTTCAGCTTCTATCCGACGAAGAATCTCGGCGCACTCGGCGACGGCGGTGTCGTCGTGACAGACGATGACGAGCTTGCAACCCGGCTTCGGTTGCTGCGGGAGTACGGCCAGACCGAGCACTACGTCCACGTCGCAACGGGAGTAAACAGCCGGCTCGACGAACTCCAGGCTGCCGTGCTACGCACGAAGCTTCCGCACCTCGACGAGTGGAACGCGCGGAGGCGAGAAATCGCGAGGCGCTACTCAGACGCGCTCGAAGGAACTTCGATTAGAGCGCTGGCTGAGCTTCCAGGTCGATTTCACGCATATCACCTCTACGTCGTCGAGGCGAATGATCGACCGCGTCTCGAGGCACATCTCGACCGCCGCGGAGTCCGGACGGCGATCCACTACCCCCGTCCGATCCATGGATACCGGCCATACAGCTCACTCGGCGACGGACCTGTGCCGCTAACGGTCTCGGAGGATCTCTGCGAGCAAGTTCTGAGCATCCCGCTCTACCCCGAACTCCGAGACGATGAGGTTGAGGCGGTGGCCGCCGCTCTGGGCGAGTTCAAGCCCTAACGAGAACCCGTTGGCGCCGAACGCCTAGGCGAAGATCGCGTTCGTCGGCTGAGGGCCTCTCCGCACCACACCCACGCCGATTCCAGCACCAGGATAGAAGTGCCGCTTCGGCTGCTCTTTGAAGAAACGGTACTCGATCCCCAGATCATCACAGACGTCGCGCAGCGCACTCGTCGCGTGAGCGTTGTCGCTGACAAGTGCGAGAGTCGAGGCGGCATGAGCAAGCGCCGTCGTGAACTCGAAAAGCTCACATTCGTATGTGTGATGACTGTCGTGCACGATCATCCCGACGGCGAGCCCCGCCACCGCATTTTCGAGAACGTCGAAGGTCGATCCGATGATCGGTTTCCAGTTACCACGCAATCGATCAGCCACCAACCAACCCGATCGAGGGTTGATGTCTATGGAGATCAACTGCCCAGGATTTCCAGCCTCTGCATTGCGGTCAAGCGCTCGCAGAAGAAGGACTGAGCCCAAGCCATCGTGAATGCCTGTCTCGACTATTACGCTCGGCTTCAAGACACGCGCGATTGCATACCAGCCGAGTCTTCGCCCGAAGAGCGGAGTCTGTTTCCTGTCCTTGCGGTGCTTGAGTCGATTCCGAAGTCCCTCCTCGAGCTCCGGATCCTCCTCCGTTTCACGGAAGTAGCCTTCGATCTCCATGGAAGTCGTGCCGAGAGCGCCCGCGACGAAATCAGCCAACTCTGCTCGGTTGCCCAACTCGTACGTAAAGTTCTCGAGCTCTGCGTCGAGAAAGGCGTAGCGGAGTGCGGGTCCGCGACTCTCGCGGATACTGACGCCATAGGCGCGAAGGACCCGGGCCTTCTTCCACCAGCGAAGCCGCGGCAACCCAAGCGCTTCTATCCGCCATTGACTCCGCTGGAGGCGATTCCGGATCGGATATGGGAGTCGACTCGCGGCGGTTACGAGCCGGTTCATGCTCGTTCGCTTCTTCTGGCTCGGTATCGAACACCAGCGAGCGCCGGCGCCAGTCGGACAACATGAGCCCCGAAATTCGCTCGGGCTGCTTGAAGGCGAGAGCGGGCATCGAGCCGCTCGACGAGGCCAGCTTCGAAGGAGGGGTCGACGGCCCATACCTCGCGTTTCGCCTCATCCAGTGCTTCGAGGTACGGCCCGTAGATGAGGTTGCCGAAGCTCGCTGAAACCGGGTAGCCAGGGGCTCGCCAATCGTACGTGCCATTTCTAACGATGCGGACTTTGTGGAAGTGGAAGAAGATCAAGGGATCTTCGTCGACGAAGATCGCGCCACCGACCTGTCGAATGGCATAGCCGCCCATGTTCCAGGGAGCGAGCCCGCCGCCCTTGTGGCGAAGAATGTGCACCCCACCGAATCGGGACGGCCATTCGTCGAGGTACTTCTGGTCGGCGAAGCGCGTCGCCTCGAGCCGGAAGTAGCACCACTCTATGCAGCGGTCGTGCCACCAGTTGAGGCAGGCGAGACCGTTCGCGTCTCGGCGGAAGGTGAGGAACTGGACGTTGAAGATGCCGTTGATCTCGTGGTGGCGCAGATGCCGCGGGAAGCGATGCGGAATGACAAGTATCGAATCGTCGCCGAGCTCCTTGAAAAGCGGCTCGGGATTCGCGAAGAAGAGGAGGTCGGCGTCGAGGTACGTGATCTCGCCGAGATCAGGGCGGGTCCCGAACATGAAAAGCGGCAGCGCCGGGGTCGCGGTGCAGCAGTATTCGAGAGGCGTCCGGTCTGCCCTCGTGGCGGCGAGCTCGTGGTCGAATGACTCGAGGTCGTTGAGCGAAACCGTCGAGAGGTGCGGCAGCCCCAGCCGGCCCAGCAGCCTCTCCGCCTGCTCGTCGAAGCAAAACGCGGTCAGATGAAAGGATGGGCAGTGCCGCTCGAGCGAGACGTACATCGCAACGGCCTTGAAGAGGTAGTTGCTGTCGAAGAGGGTGCAGAACTCTCGGTGCGCTCGCGTCATTTCAGCCGCGACTCAAGGAGCTCGACAAGCTCCGGGATCCGACGGGCGTAGGTGTGCTCGTTGAGCGTCCGCGCCTGGCCCGCCTCGGCGATTCGCAACCGCTCGTCCTTGTTCTCAACAAAGCGTCTGAGCGCGCGGGCGGCATCGTCCTCATTCGCGTAACTGACGACTTCTTCCGCCCGTCTGAACAGCTCGGAAAGGTTCTTCCCGTCGTCGGTCACGAGCATTGTGCCCACGCCCGTTGCCTCGAACAGGCGCATGCTGTTCGCGAATCCCTCGGCCGCCTCGATCTGCGGGTTGAAGCGTGACCTGCGAGTGGGCGGGGATCTCATACATGTCGAGGCCCCATGCTTCGCCAGGGTACCGCTTGCGAATCGGCGAGCCGGCGGCGAGGGCGTGGGTTCCGTAGCCCCAGATCTCGATGTCGAGCTCGGGGGCTCAGCCGCTCGAGCAGTCGGACGCCACTGCAGTGGGACGCGGGGGTCGACACTCCCGACGAACGCAAGCTTGAACAGGCGATCCGAAGAGAGAGCTACGAGGATCGACACGGCGTTCTCCTAGCCGGTGATTTCTACCACCCGCCCGACGACTTGCCGAAGCTCAAGCGGCGATTCGAAGGGCCTCCCGTTCGCCGGGCGGTGATCCGGACTGTCGCGCGGCGCTGAGTGGCGCTGGTGGGACGGGTGGCCGGGCGCTAGGCGAGCCTCGATTCGAGCATTCCGGCGAGCTGCCTGATTCTGCGACCGTAGGTGTGCTCGGTGAGCGTGCGGCGCTGTCCCTCGGCCGCGATGCGGCGCCGCTCTTCTTCGTGCGCGAGGAAATGCCGAATCTTGTCCACTAAGTCATCCACACTGTCGTAGGGGACCACCTCTCGGCCCGGCTCGAAGAAGTCGGGAAGGTTCGTCGCCGACTCGGTCATCAACAACGCCCCCACCCCCGTTGCCTCGAACATCCGCATGTTGGCTGCATATCCGCCGGCGAAGTCACCGTGACGATTGACGGCGATGCGGGACTGGGCGAGTACACGGTACATGTCCATTCCCCAGGCCTGGCCTCGGTGACGAGTGCGGATCGGCGACGATCGCGGGAGCTTGGCGTCGATCGGTCCCCATAGTTCCAAGTCCACGTCGGTGCTCAGGCGCTCGAGGAGCTGCACGCCACCGCGGTGCACGCGGTCGGAATGGATCGAGCCAACGAACGAAACCGCGTGCCGGCGCCCGGCGTCGGGAGCGGCGGTTACGCCCCCGGTGTGGAGCCGACTCAGCACGGCCTCGTCGAACGCGGCGCCCAGGTACTCGGCGTCCATGTCCAGCGCGAGCAAGCGGCTCACGAGCGGCGGCACGAGCGTCGTAACCAGGTCATAGCGGCGGAGGACCTCGAGGCTCGAGAGCTGCGATCCGACTTGCGCCACCAAGTAGCGTCCGCGGCGCTCCAGCGCCCTCGGCCGCAGACGTTCGACGTCCATCACGTTCTGGACGTAGACCACGTCCGGGTCGAGCTCCTCGATCTGGGCGTCCAGGATGCGGCGGAGGGTGCCCCAGGACAGCCGCGCGGGCGCCAGCTTCGAGGAGATCGGCAAGGCAAGGGAGTGCTCCTCTGCCCACTTCACCTGCATGGGGCGGCAGTTCGAGATTAGCTCCATCGCCTCGTGTCCGAGTTCTCTCAGGTTGCGCGAATATGCGTCCGTGGTGCCGAAGCTGCGGTCGAGCAGCGCCCGATGCTGATGCTCGTAACTAGCATTGGCCAGGCCGGGGGTCGCGCCGTAGTGGCTCGCGAGGAAGGCTTCGTAGCAGGTGTCGACAATCACGATCTTCAAGGCGACGTCATGCTAGAAGGAGCGGTAGCTTGGAGAAGCGATGACAGCCGAACGAGGGGTTCGCGAGAGGGTCCGCCATCGGAGCGCGTGGCTCCTCAGTGTCGCCGGCGACCTGGCGATTGGAGCCTCACGGCGGATCGCCGAGCGTGACGGCGCGACATTGGTCGGCGATCGGTGGATCGAGTGGTCGTTCTGCCTTGCGCGGCTGGTGGACGGGCCCGGTACGACGCTCGACTTCGGAGCAGATGTCGGCTTCCTATCGCTGGCGGCCGCGCAGCGTGAGCACGACGTCGTCGCGCTCGACCGGATGCCGCCTGCGCTGGAGTATCGGCATCCGCGCGTGACCCCCGTCCTTGGGGACATCCTCGACAGACCACTCGAGGGCAGGCGCTTCGATCAGATCATCAATTGCTCGTCTGTCGAACACGTTGGTCTCGCAGGCCGCTACGGAAGCTTCGAGGAACCCAACGGCGACCTCGAGGCCATGGCCATCATGCGAGAGTTGCTCAACGCCGACGGACGGATGATCATGACGGTTCCCGTCGGGCGGGATCTCGTGTGCGCGCCGCTCCATCGCATCTACGGTCACGAGCGGCTTCCACGATTGCTGGAGGGCTACGCCGTGCAGGAGGCTCAGTACTGGCTGCGGGAGCCTGCCGCGTCAGCCTGGACCCAAGTGGACAGGGAGGACGCGCTGCAGACACGGGGATCCGAGTGGTTCTACGCCCTTGGCCTCATGGTCCTGGGGCCCGCCGGCACGTAAGCAGCGGCTCCGTGCAGCCGACGATCACGATCATCACGCCGTCCTTCAACCAGGGGCGGTTCATAGAGCGGACAATCACGTCCGTGCTCGACCAGGGCTACGAGAAGCTGGAATACTTCGTGGTGGACGGGGGATCCACGGATGGGTCCGTCGAGATCATTCGGCGTTACGAGGATGATCTCGCCTGGTGGGTGAGCGAGCCCGACGGGGGCCAGACCGAGGCCATCAACAAGGGCCTGCGACGTGCGACGGGCGACATCGTCGCCTTCATCAACAGCGACGACCACTATCTCCCGGGCGCTTTCGAGAAGGTTGTCGCTCTGTTCGAGAGAACCGGCGCCCGCTGGATCGTGGGCGCATGCCGCTATGTGTTCGAGGATGGCAGCCTTATGGAGGTCTGGGAGCCAGAGCTGCCGACCTCCCCGCGCCACCTCTGGATCATCGGTCCAGTGGGGTGGCCGCAGGCCTCGACGTTCTGGCGGCGTGATGTGTTCGAGGAGTTCGGCATGTTCCGGCAGGACATGCACTACATCTTCGACACGGAGTTTGGTCTACGCCTTGCGCTCGCGGGCGTGATGCCCGTCATTAGCGACGATGAGCTGGCAGTTCGTCTCTGGCACGAGGCTGCGAAGTCCTGGGACCGTCGTCCCGCACAGCGGGAGGAGCTCCTGCTTCTGCGGCTCCACCTTCGAGCGCTTTCGCATTTCGAGCGGTTCCGCTTCCTAGCACCAGCAATGGCGAAGCGACTCGGCCTCAACCGGCTCGGCACCAGGCCACGCATCAGGCGACTCCACCGGCGTGAGCACTAGCGCGGTGGCCGAGCCAGAGCCTGTACCGAGCACCCGGCCCGCGTCGCTCGTCTTCAACACGATCGTGATGACGGCTTCGAGCGCCGTCTCCTTCGTGATCAACACGGCGCTGGCCATCTACGCTATTCGCACCTTCAGCGTCGAGGAGTACGGGCACTTCGCCATCGCTCTGGCGCTGATCGGGATTTTCGGGGTATTTTCGGAGACCGGCATCTCAACCACCGCGTTACGGTCGATGTCGACCGATCACGCGGGCGAGGCGAACCACCTCGGCGTTGCGCTTGTCGCCGAATTCGTGACCTCGCTCGTCGTTGCGCCGCTGATGCTGCCGGTGGGATTCCTTCTCGGCTATCCGCCGGAGGTCATAGCGCTGCTCGGGATCGGCGCGATGTACCTCTTCTTCCAGGGGTTCCTGGCCGCGCTCGACGCTACCTTCCGGGCGCGTCGGGTCCTCGTCTTCCCGGCGTTGTTGCTCGCCCTGCAAGCGGTCGTCACCGCTGCAGCAGGCGCCGTGCTCATTTCGAGCGGCTCGGGGCCGCCCGGGCTCGTGACCGCTATGGGACTCGGCTATGCGGCGGCCGGTGTGGCCGCGTTCGTGCTGGTGAGGTCACGGCTGAAGATTCCGATCGTGCTCACGGGCACGGTTCGGAAGGTCCCCTCCTTCCTCCGAACGGCGCTCCCGATCGCGGCGACCGGGGGCATCGCGATCGTCTACGAGCGGATCGACCTGCTGATGGTCTCGAAGCTCGACAGCACGGCGGCGGCTGCCATCTATGGCGTGGTGCTCACGGCGCTAGCGGTCTCGGCGATCCTCCCGAGCATCATCGCGCCCGCCTTCTTTCCGCTGCTTGCGGCCGGTCTCAAGGAGGCTCGCGAGCAGGCGCGCGAGTCCTTCTTCCTGCTCTGGCGGGTGTTCCTGCTGCTGAGCGTGCCGGTCGCCCTCTTCCTCGTTTTCGGCAGCGACGACCTGGTGACGGTCGTGCTGGGCGATCGCTACCAAGGCGCGGGAACACCGCTGGCGATTGTCGGCGGCTCCATAGTGCTTGGGTTCCTGAACTACCTGCTCTGGTACGCCCTCCTAGCGGCCTATCGCGAGCGACGGAGATTGGTTCTTCTCGCGGTCAGCCTGGCGGTCAACATCGGTTTGAACGTTGTCCTGATCCCGCCGTACGGCCCGACAGGAGCGGCGGCGGCTCTGGTCGTGTCAGACGTTCTGATCGTTGGCTGGCAGACGGGCATGGTGCACCGAAGCGTCTTCGCCGTGCCGTTCCGCCGGCTATTCCTCAGGCCGGTGGTCGCCGTGCTCGCGGCGCTGGCGGTGGCGACTCCGCTGTCGGCTGTCGCCACCCTGGCCGCCGCGGTCGCTGCACCGTGCATCTATGCGGCCTTGCTGATGCTCGTGGGCTACGTGACCCGCGAGGAGTGGCGGCCGTTGATCGATCCGCTGCGCGCCTTCGCGAGCAGGCGCACGCTGCGTGCGGGCGCCGGGTAGCGAAGTGTGGTCGCGCAATCGGCCCGTGGCTAGCCGGCGATCACGAGGCAATCGACGCCCACATAACTCGCGGCACCGGGGAACGCGTTTCTGGCCGCGGAGGTCAGCTCGTCCAAGCCGGGGAAGCCGTCGCCGCGTCCGAACAGGCGGAGGTCGTCCACGACGATGGAAGTGCCGGAGGGAAGGCCGAGCATGCCAAGCCTCTCGAGGATTCCTGGCGCGGGCTCGACGAATAGCCCCGGCTCCTTGTTCACGCCGCCGGTGAAATGTCCGTCGAGATAGACCAGCGGGGGCTCCGACACGTCGGCCAGCACCCGCGGGATCTCCTCCAGGGCGTCTCCGAGCACCAGTTCGACGGACGGCGACTCCTTGAGGCGGCGTCGCGCCGCCTCGAAGAGATGGGGCTCGATCTCGACGGAGATGATCCGCCGGGCGTGCGGCAGGAAGTATTCGACGGTCCCGCCCAGAAACGTCCCTGATTCGACAAGCAGCTCGTGGTTGCGCTCCTTGAAGAGCCGCAGAAGAAATCGGCGCTTCGCTCGATCAGCCGGCGCCGCCACGAGCCCGGCGTCGTAGCGGAGCAATGCGCGCGGACGCTGAAGGTACCGGCTGAGTCCCTGCTGGTACGAGGGCCGCATAACACCAACAGTCTTACTCCTGCGGAACCACCTTGCGGCTGGGGCCGGTTCGATGGGTTACGACGCGCCGTCATCGCTAAACGCGGCCCTAACGACCCGCGCCAAGTTGTAGGTCAGCGCGTGAGCGACACGACGTCTGGCGTTCGCGCGGTCAATCGCAAGGCCTTGCGCGTGTTCGCCGTCCAGTATCCGCACGACTACCCCGAGGTCGAGTCGATGGTCCTGCTGCTGCACGTAGGCGACCTCGGGATCGAACTCGGCAATCTGCTCCATAGTGATCTCGCGGACACTGGTGCGTCGGTCACAGCATCGTGGCCAAGCTCTCGAAGATAGTGCGAATAAGCGTCCGCGGTGCCAAAGCACTGCCTTAGTAACGACTGAAGCTGCTCCGGATACGGTCAGTCTTCGAGTTCGGGGCGAGCCGAGTAATGCGCAGTCAGGAACGCGGGGTAGTAGGTGTCGACGACGACGATCCGCACGGCGACGTCTCAGTGCCAGTAATGCTCGCCGTGCTCTCGGTAGAACTCGATCGTACGCGCGAGCCCCTCACGTAGGCCGACGCTCGGCGCCCAGCCGGTTTCTCGGCTCAGTCGGGAATGGTCGACGTAGATCGAGCCGATATCGATCTTCTCCCGATCGGGCGGCCACGCTACGGTCTCCACCGTGCCACCCGCATCCGCGACGTCCTGGCACAGACGCGCGACCTCGAGCAGCGAAACGGGCTCCGCACCGCCGACGTTGAAAGCGCGCCCAAATGCGGTCTCCGTGACTCCGATCGCGAGGAAGGCATCGACGGCGTCCGACACGTACGTGAAATCGCGCAGCTGGCTTCCGTCCCCGAACACCTGGATGGCCTTTCCTTCGAGGGCGCGGCGGATGAAGACCGTGATGAACCCTTGACGGCCGTGCTTCATGAGCAAATGCGGCCCATACGTATTGGTCAACCGGAGTGAAGCCGCCCTGATCCCGTACACATCGTTGTAGAGCAGGTGGTAGCTCTCGCCGGCGACGAGGTTGATGCCGTTGACGTCGACGGGTATGAGCGGGTGCTCCTCGGTCACCGGAAGCGATTTCGGCCGTCCGTACTGCTGCCTCGAAGCGGCGAAAACGATCCGGGCTTCCGTGTTGTTCTCGCGGAGAGCTTCCAGGAGAGACAGCTGGCTCTTGCAGTTGATGTCGAGGTCGGTCTCGGGATCCTTCATCGAGTCAAGGTGACTGACTTGTCCGGCGAGATTGAAGATGTAGTCCTGATCTTTGACGAGATACCGGATTGACCACGGGTCACGGATATCGGAGTAATTGATGTGAACCCGGTCGGCGATGGTCCGAACGTTGTAGGGATTGCCGCCGTACTCCGGGATCAGAGAGTCGACGATCGTCACGTCGGCCCCTACGTCGACCAGTCGCTTTGCCATGTGCGAGCCGAGGAACCCGAGACCACCCGTGATCAGGACACGAGCGCCTTCGTAGGGTGCGAATGAGGGAAGGCTCACGGCGCGGTGATGTTATGTGGACGCTGTGGCTCGAGCACCCAGCCATGGAGGTCGTGGAAGTCGACAGCTTCGGCCGAATGCGTTGGCTCCCACAACGCCTCGAAGGCATCACGTGTCCGAAGCCACCCGGCGCGACTCAGGCCGCGCCGGCGCACGCGGCCAAGGACCTCCGCCGCGAGGCGCGGCAACGTTGCGACCTCGGTCGCGACGACGACGACTCTCTCCTGCTCGAAGCGAGCCAAGAGATCTCGCCACTCGTCATCCGTGAGCTCGGTGTCGACGCGGTGGAGAAGATGCGAGTCCGCTTCGAGAGGGGCGTCGCCCAGCAAGTCGTGCATTGACACGTCAGCTTCGGGGAAGAGCGCGCGCAAGCGCTCGACGGTCTGCGGCGCGTAGTCAGTCAGCAGTTGCTTCCGTTCGGGATGAAGCCGTTCCAACCAGATCTCGAGGAGGCCGGCGCCGACGCCGTACGAAGCAACCGTCTCGACGCCCAATTGCTCGAGTTGCGCATCGATCATCCTCGCCCGCTCGGCGAGCTCCAGGTGCTCGTCGGCGACGCGATCGAGCTCGACCCGCGACTCCGGCATCGCGAACGGGCCGCCGCTCCGGACCCGAAGGGCATCCCACGCCTCGGGACGAGCGAGATCGTCACCGACAAGGGCCCGCTCTGAGCCGAAATCGAAGTAGTGCCGCATGGTGATGCGCATACCGGCTCAGGAGTAAAGCTTCGGCCAGCGCGAGATGCGCGGCAGGATCGTCCGCTTCGCGAGGTCGAACCCTTCCATCAGGAATCGGTCGACTGGGCCGTTCGCCCACTTCAGGCGGATCCGGAGGGCCTCGCGTTGCTGTAACCAGACGTCCTTCGCCGTCTTGCTCTCGGGGTGGTAACGGAAGCGGATGAGTGCTTCCGGCATACGCTCAACCCGGCAGCGGTCGAAGAGGCGGAGATAGAAGTCATAGTCGGCGGCATCCACGTACGCCTCGTCGAGCGGCCCGACCTCTTCGTAGAGCGATCGTCGGAAGATGATCGACGGGGTCGGGATGTAGTCCCCCATGATCAGGTAGCGGCGCCAGCTGTAGCGGCCCGGCTGGTAGCGCCGGCGGACAACGCCCTGTTCGTCGAGCACGTGCATGCCGCCGAAGACCGCGCCGACATCCATCTGCCGTTCCAGATATCGGACCGCCCGGTCGACAGCGTCGGAAATGAGCTCATCGTCGCCATTGAGCCAGGCGAGCAGCTCGCCCGAAGCTCGCGAGAACCCCTTGTTGACAGCGTGCGTCTGGCCTTGATCGGGCTCGGAGATCCACTGGAGCTGCGGATCGTCGCGGCCCTTGAGCAGCTCGACGGTACCGTCGGTTGAACCTCCGTCGATGACGATGTGCTCATGTGAGACCGTCAACCTCGCAACGCTTTCAAGGGCGTGGGAGAGGTAAGTCGCCGAGTTGCGCACGGGTGTGACGATCGAAAGGACAGGCATGAGAGGTCGCCGAGTCTAAGACTCGCGCGCTCCCCACAAATGCCCGTAGACCAACGCCTCCAGCCTGGCCGGTACCGGCCTCGGCCCCCAATACGTCCGATAAAGCAACCGGCCACCCGGCCCGAGCCGGCTTTCTGCACGGAGTTGGTCGCGCATCTCGTACAACGCGGCGTGCTTGCGCTTCAACGCACGGAACATCCTTCGATACCGCTTACGATCGGCGCCCTGCTTCGCGCCCGCATGACGCCGGTAGTCAACCGTCACGGCGTCGACCTGGCGCCCCCGCCAGCCGTGAGCGAGCGCGTTGACCCAGAACTCCCAATCCTCGAACTGGTCGAAGGCAGGATCGAAGCCGCCTGTCGACTCGAAAACCTCCCGACGCATGAGCGCCGAGAGGCCGATCGTGTGGCGGTACAGGAGCGCGTACGGATCGTACGGAGGAAAGCGAAGCTCTCCTTGCCAATCACCGAAGAAATGCATGCGGCCGTAGGTGAAGCCGAGGCCTGGGTCCCGCTCGAGCGGCTCTCGCAGAATCGCGAGCGCATTCGGACGAAGCGTGTCGTCGGCATCGAGCACGAGAACGTAGCTGGTAGCAACCCGACGTAGCCCAGCGTTACGCGCTGCCGAGACTCCTGCCCGCTGTTGGCGCACGAGTTCGACGCCGTCCGGCAGCCTCTCGAGCGCCTCGAGGGTCCCTGGATCGGTCGATCCGTCGTCGACGACGAGGATCCGCGGCGGGCCGCCCTCCTGTTTGAGCGCGCTACGCATTGCCTCATTCAGAAAACGTCCGTAGTTGAAGCAGGTGATCACGACAGTCACATCGCTTGTTTGCTGACCAGGCAGCACGAGAGTGTCGTTCAGGACGTGCCGACAAGCGTGCTCGCGAAGCTGTCGATAGTTCGACGCAAACCCTCTTCGAGACTCGTGGTGGCCTCGAATCCCATCAGCTCCCGGGCTCGGGTCACGTCCAGGTACCGAGCCGGCTGCCCGTCAGGCCTCGTGCTATCCCAAACGATCTCGCCCTCGAAACCGACGAGCGTGCGGATCGACTCGGCGAGGTCGCGAATCTTGGTCTCGCGCCCGGTGCCCACGTTCACAGGCTCCGAGGTTTGAAGTCTTTCGGCCGCCAGCAATAGGGCCCGCGCAGCGTCGTCGACGTAGAGGAATTCGCGCGTGGGCTCACCGGTGCCCCACAGGACTACCTCTGGCGTACCATGTTTCTCGGCCCCGACGAACTTGCGAATCATCGCCGCAATCACATGCGAGTCCTCGAGATCGAAGTTGTCGTCAGGCCCGTAGAGGTTGGCGAGAATCGGCGCGCACGAGTCGAAGTCGTATTCGCGGCGATACGCGTCTGAAAGGACAAGCATCATCTTCTTCGCAAGTCCGTAAGGCGCGTTCGATTCTTCCGGATACCCGTTCCAGAGGTCGTCCTCGGCGAATGGAACCGGCGTGAATTTCGGGTAGGCGCAGACCGAGCACGCTGCAACCAGCTTGCCCACGCCGGCCAGCCGTGACTGCTCGAACACGTTCGACCCCATGACGAGGTTGTCGTACGCGAGCGGCGCGGGATGGCGGCGGTTGAAGCCGATCCCTCCAACGCGTGCCGCCAGATGAATGACCACCTCGGCTCCGCTCACGGCAGCACGAGCAGCGCCAGGGTCCCGCAGGTCGTACTGACTCGAGCGAATGACGCTCACCTGGGCGCCCAGCTCCTCGAGATCGCGCACGACAGCCGTGCCGAGGAAACCGGCGCCGCCGGTTACTGTTACGCGGCGGTCTTGCCAGTAGGTCGCGTCAGGCCGAGCCATCACTAAAAGCATATTCGGGTAGGCACTTTGTGCTCAGGCCGGGTTGGCATTGCTTCTAGAGTCTTTGCGCGACGCCCGCGTAAGCATCGCAGTGGTCGGGTTATCGTACCGCCGGTGAAGAACGCGACGAATGGCTTTTGGACCGCGGAAGAGCTGTCGGGACTCACTTCCGACTTCGCCGAATTCTTTTCCGGTCGAACGGTGCTGGTCACGGGCGCGGATGGCTTCATGGGCTCGCACCTGACCGAAGCCCTCGTCCATCTCGGCGCGCGGGTTCACGCGTTCGTGCGTGCGACCTCGAGCGGTGCGCTGAACAACATCGTGCACTTACGACGGCAGCTCAAGGTGCACTTCGCAGACCTCACCGATCGCGCCTCGGTCGATTACCTCCTCAGCGAGCTGGGCGAGGCTCCGGATAAGCCTTACGTCTTCCACCTCGGGGCCCAGGCTCACGTCGGCGAGTCCTGGCACCGGCCATACGAAACCGTGATGGCTAACACCGTCGGGACGTTGAACCTTCTCCAGTCGATCGTTCAGCAGGGGCTCGAGCTGGAGAAGTTCGACACGGCCGGCACCTCGGAGGAGTACGGGAACATCCACGAAGCCGTCGCCCACCACCACGATTACGACGAGGAAGGCGGCCTGATCCTGCACGAGCGGTCGCCGATCAATCCGAAGTCGGTGTACGCGACCTCGAAGGTGGCTGCCGACTTCCTGACCATGAACTACCACGACGCCTACGGGGTGCCCGGTGTCGTGACGCGGATGTTCAACAATTACGGCCCGCGCCAGAATCCGCGATACGTCACCGGCACGATCATCACGCAGGCGCTCGAGCGGGAGCAAATCGAGCTCGGGAACCTCGAGCCGCTGCGGGACTTCTGCTTCTGCACCGACGGCGTCCGTGGTCACCTGACCGTTGCCGCCCACGGCGTTCCCGGTGACCTCTACGTCTACGGCCAGGGCAAGAACATCTCGATGGCCGAATGGGCCGCGCTGATCCTCCGCATCGGCGAAGAGCAGGGGTACTGGCCAGAGCGCGAAATCGTCAGCACAGCCGAGCGATTCCGGCCGGGGGCGAGTGACGTGATCGCGCTTAGGGTCGGATACGAGAAGCTGAAGCGTGAGACAGGCTGGGAACCCCACGTGTCCTGGGAGGAGGGCGTCTCCCGGACAATCGCCTGGTACGCGGCCAATCGGGAAAGCTGGATCGGCCGAGTGGATTGGGATCGGCCCGCACAGGCCCCTTCCCCAGTTGCGGAGCGCTAGCCGGCTTCAGGTCCTCACAACGCTTTCCGCGCCAGCCGCCAGTAGGCGGCGGTAAGCCGGTTGGCGACACTTACGGCACGCGGCAGCTGCAGCATCGCGGGGTCGAGCACCGGCGTCAGGAGTCTCGCCAGCTCGAGATCGCCGACCTTCCGAAGGCGCTGCGTCGTCCGCCGGTGGCGGACAAGCCAGCCGGCATGCACCAGGCACCACCACCACCCGCCGAGCTTGCGGCCGAACCACCGCTGCCTCGCCGCGACAGCCAGCATGGCCAACTCGGTCGCCGCAAGCACGGGCCCAAGCAGCAGCAGCAGGCGCAGCGAATAGGCCGTCAGGACGAAGATCTCCCGGTTGCGCTCGAGAAGTGCCACCTTGGCTGGATTTCGTCCGAACTCATAGTCGTGGTACACGTCTGCGCCGGGATCGACCACGACGCGCAGACCGCGAAGGTGCGCCCGCCAGCCGAGCTCGGTGTCCTCGAGGTACATGAACAGCTCTTCCGTGAAGCCACCGAGCTCGCGGAACAGGTCGCGCCGGATCGCCATCGCCGCGCCGCTCGGCGCAGTGACGTCATCGACCTTGTGCAGCGTCTCAGCCGGCTCCCCGTAGCGGCCGGCCCAGGCGAGTCCGGTCAGGTGTAGGACCGTGCCGGCCGAGTTGAGCAGCTGCGGCCGATCGAGGAGGCGCAGCCGGGCCATCGCGATCCCGATCGAGGAGTCCTGCAACGTCTCTGCCAGACGGCGCAGGGCTCCCGGATCGACCACGGTGTCCGGGTTGAGGAAGACGAGCACGTCGCCGGTCGCCTCGGAGGCGCCGCGGTTGCAACCGCCGGCGTAGCCGACATTCTCGCCGGGCTCGATTAAGCGGACGTCGAACGGCTCGACCACTGCTCGATCGCTGCCAGCGTTGTCGACCACGATCACCTCAGCCTCCGGCTCACCGTCGCGCAGCGAGCGCAGGCAGCGCTCGAGCGCGGCGCCGGAGTCGTACGCGACGATGACGGCCGAGATGCTCAGCGCGACGCGGTCAGTACGCCCCGCGGCCTGCGAATACGGCCGGGAGTGTCTTGACCAGGATCGCGATGTCCATCCAGAGCGACCAGTTTTCCAGGTAGTAGAAGTCGAGCCGCACGAGATCGTCGAAGCTGAGGTTCGAGCGGCCGGAGATCTGCCACAACCCGGTCACGCCGGGGAGGACGTTGTAGCGCTTGCGGTGCCAGTCCTCGAGCTGGTCGTAGTCGCGGAGGGGCAGGGGGCGCGGGCCGACTAGGCTCATCTGGCCGCGGAGGACGTTCAGGACCTGCGGAACCTCATCGAGCGAGAACCGCCGGAGCAGCTGACCGAGCGGCGTCACCCGCGGGTCGCGGCGCATCTTGAACAGCGGCCCGCTCGCCTCGTTCGCGCGTTCGAGGTATGCCTGGTG